>Ga0268243_1000012_pt1 | contig 101719 bp, 87 predicted proteins | sample BulsoiMagMametaG_FD_200254 | JGI IMG/M metagenome (GOLD analysis project Ga0268243, IMG submission 200254) | Bulk soil microbial communities from Mexico - Magueyal (Ma) metaG (v2) (version 2) | ecosystem: Environmental > Terrestrial > Soil > Agricultural land | place: Mexico: Magueyal...
CTTTCCCAAGTAGTCAGAAATCCTAAGAAAAATGGAGGTTTCTGACTTGTGTAGATACTAATGGCTTGCGCCCTGGGCTTTATGCTATCGCCCGCTGGCGCGGGCTAAATATGCCGTCGTCCATTTCATGGGCTTTTATTTTTCTTGCTGGCCGTTACCCAGGGCTGACGCCCTGGGCTTTATTCTGTCGCCCCTGACGGGGCTGGTAATTTACTGCCTTCTGCTTTCTGCCTTCTGCCTTCTGCTCAAGAGGCTGGCGCGCCCGTTTCGACGCCGAACATCGCGCGGTGATGGCGATACCAGTCGCTTTGAAAAATCTCTCTCGGGTCGTAGCTCTGTTTCAGCCGCAAAAATTCCGGAAATTGCGGGTAACATCTGAGAACCTGCTCGCGCGTCGCCCATCTGTGATAGGTCAGATAAAAGCTCCCGCCGGATTCAACGCCTCGGTCAATCAGGCGTCGGAAATCTCTTTTCGCCTTCTCCACCCCGGCCCCGCTGTGCGTCACGTGCAGATTGAAGACGACGCAGGCGTAGCTCTCTTTCGCCCACGCCAGGAAACTTTCATTGTCCCTCTCTATCAACCGGACCGTCCCGTAAATCAACTCAGCTTGATGCGCACGAAAATCTCGGCGCACGGCCTCCATAAAACTTACAAGCCTCTCCCGCGGTATGTAGACTTCCGTGATCATCTCGCTTCCGGGCGCGCCTGCCCCGCAGCGTGCGTCCACTTCGCGATGATAATCGTCCAGGTAAACGCTCAACTGATGAGTATCCGACCAGTAAATCTGTCCGTCGGTCGAAAGGTAATGCGCCGCATAGAGGTCAAAGGCGCGCTTGCGATCCGTGTGAGCCAGATAGAGGAGCTGTCGCCAATCATCCGCTGAGAGTTCTTTAGCATCTTCCGCGACGGGGGTCTCAGCGGTCACGGGCCGGTAGCAAGAGAAGATGCCCCGCCGCAGGAATTCGTCCGCCGTGCTCTCCGTCACGAACTGGAAGTCGCCGTACAGGAACCCCTCCGCGATTCTCTTCTCGAAGGCGGGCATCAGGTCCTGTAAATTCGCCAGGCGGACGACGCGCTCAAGTTTTTGACGCGGCGCGAGTCTGAGCGTCACGCGCGCGATTACTCCGAACAACCCGTAGCCGCCGATGGCCAGCCGGAACAGCTCCGCGTTCCTGTCTCTGCTGCATTCGAGCGCGTTCCCTTGCGTATCAACTATCACGAACGCCTCGACGTCGCCTATGATCGGCTTCAGATTCAAGCCCCGGCCGTGAATATTGGCCGCGAGAGCGCCACCGATGCTCAAACGATCCGCCCCCGTCTGCTTCTGGATGATGCCCAGAGGCGCTCGACTCCCGCGCTGCATCTCAGTCAGCTGACGAATCAACTCCGGCCACTGAATTCCCGCTTCGACTTCTACCTCGCGCCGTATAGGATCGAAGCTGACGACGCGGTCCATCCGCGAGAGATCAATCAGCACGGAGTCTGTGCCGAACTGTTGCCCGCCCATCGCGTGTCTTCCGCCCGCGACTGAGATTGTTTGCCCGCGCGAGCGCGCACGCCGGACGGCGTCCTGAAGAGCTTCAAGGGAGCGCGGCCGAAGGACGTCTTCGACGCGTGTCCGGTTCAACTGAGAATGAATGTCATTGACGATCCGGCTCGTCGGCGCAGGCAATCTCAGGCGGCGTTTCAGCGGCGCAGCGCTGACCGCACTCACGCGCGCTCGTAATCTTTCCACTCTCTTTAGCGCCGGCATCCGACTCATCCTTTCGCAACGGGCGCGGCCGTACAGATACACTCGCCGTCAGCCAGCGGAAGGTCCGCGAGCTGTGCGGACGTGAGATACTTTTCCCTTAAAGTTTCCGAAGCGGCGATGCCCAGGACGTCGAACCCCCTCGCCGCTAGAAAATCAGGGATACTCGCGCGCGCCATCCCCCACTTGAAGCTCTCGCCGCGCAGCCGTAGCCAGGCGTCAACCAGCCTGCTCGACCGCCGGAAACCGATTCGACCATTGCTTTGAGTCTCCATAAACGTGAACGCGAACTTGCTCTTTGGTCCGCTGTGCTGGCGGACGAACTCCAGGATCAGGTCTATTTCCGCGGGCGCGAGATACATCAAAAGTCCTTCGGCGATGAAGAGGGTCTCCGCGCCGCGTTGGTAATCCTCTTGGGCCAGAAGACTCCCTTCCAGATTTCTGTGCGCCAGATCGAGCGCGACAAAATGAAGGTTGCGCCTCGTCGGCTGGTGCGTCGCGATGACGCGCTTTTTCTCTCGCTGCGTCGCCGGGTGATCCACCTCGAAGAATTCCACCTCCGTAAACTCTTCGTGGAGCCTGAGCGCGAGCGTGTCGAAGCCAGCGCCGATAACGACCACCTGTCGAATGCCGTTGGCGAGCGCCTCACGCGCGATCTCTTCGAGGAAACGTTTGCGCAACGCGTAGTGCAGTTTGATTCCGGGAATTGTCGCCCGCTCAAGGGCGCGGTTGAGCGGGCGTAAGGTTTTCGAGTAAGCGATAGGGTCCAGCCGCCTGCCGAACTGGCGGCGGGTCTCGACGAACCAACGGCTTAGTTCGGCCGCGCGCTTTGTGACGAACCTGCCCAGCAACGGATCGCGCGAAAGAAAATAGGTACTTCTCGCAATCAGGTAAGCCGTCGCACTCGCTCTGTCATCTCTCATCTTTTCCAAACCGTCCGAGCATGGAGCATACCCGGCCGAGAGCGCCTACGGCCTTTCGTGCTATGACACTTTTCAAACTGACATAGAGGAACGTTTCGCGTTATATTGCCGCCCGACGAGTTCCTTTTATCCGCAACACAGACTATTTCCCTAGAAGGTCAATCAATCCTATGAAAGCTGTCATCTTCAACGAGCACGGCGGACCGCAGGTGCTCAAGCACACGGAAATCCAGGACCCGCGTCTCAAGGCCAACGAGGTGCTGGTCGAAGTTCGCGCCTGCGCCCTGAATCATCTGGACGTTTGGGCGCGGGGCGGCCTGCCCGGCATCAAGATTCCGTTCCCGCACGTCCTCGGCAATGACATCGCCGGGGTCGTGCGCGATGTGGGAGAACTCGTCACGTGGGTGCACGCGGGCGACGAGGTGATGTTGCAGCCGGGCGTCTCCTGCGGGCACTGCATAGAGTGCCTGCGCGGGCAGGACAATCTCTGCGCGGACTACGACATCCTGGGTTACAGGCGTGACGGCGGTTATGCTGAGCTGGTCGCCGCGCCCGGGGTCAACGTGATTCCGAAGCCGAAGAATTTGAGCTGGGAAGAGGCAGCGGCCCTGCCGCTCGTGACTGTAACGGCTTGGCACATGCTCGTGACCAGGGCGAACGTGCAGCCGGGCGAGGACGTTTTGATTCACGCGGCCGGGAGCGGCGTCGGCTCAATCGGGATCCAGGTCGCCAAATTGCGCGGGGCGCGCGTCATCGCGACCGCAGGGTCAGACGAGAAGCTGGAGAAAGCGCGCGAGCTCGGGGCGGACGAGACCATCAACTACACACAGGAAGGTTGGCCGAAAGAGGCGCGCGCCCTCACGGGCAAGCGCGGCGTGGACGTCGTCTTCGAGCACACCGGCGCGGAGACGTGGCCCGGCTCGATTCAGGCGCTGGCGAAAAACGGGAGGCTCGTCACCTGCGGCGCGACCAGTGGCTTTGACGCGCGCACAGACATTCGCCAACTCTTCTACCGTCACCTCACTTTTTTAGGCTCGTTCATGGGCTCGAAAGCCGAGCTGCTCGACGCGATGAAGTTTATCGAGAGCGGCGCGATTCGCGCCGTCGTTGATCGCGCCCTGCCGCTCATGGAGGCGCAGCGGGCGCACGAGTTGATGGAAGACCGCGCCCAGTTCGGCAAGCTCGTTCTAATCCCGTGAATCGTGAATCGTAAATCGTTTGTTCGTAAATCGTAAATCGTAAATCGTGAATAGATAACAACTCGGTTCGACGATTCACGATTTACGATTCACGATTCACGACTCAAGGCTCTTCGTCCCCGCCTTCGTCGCCCACATCACTTTCGTCATCCATCTCCTCTTGAGATTCCGGCGGTGGCGTTCCCTTCTGGTCGCGGATGCGCAGGATCGTCGAGTCAACGTCTTTCTTGACGTTGAAGTGCATATTGCAAAGGCCGTTGACGTCCGGGCAATTTAAATCTCTGGCCGTGCCTGAGACGACGCGGCGCCCGCCGCTGATCAACGTCCAGTTATTAAGCTCCGGCGGCGCACGCGTCTTGATGAGCTCCAGGTCCTCACGGGTGAGCGGGAGCAGGTCCTGGCGCTCGAAAGTGTAGATGTGAATCTCCTCGAACCATCCGCTGTCCATCGCCCTGCCGTAAAAATCGTGATGCCCGTTGTCCGAGAAGACATAGTCCGCGCCGAATTTTTCTCGAATCAGCGGCCCGTATTCCTGACTCTTCCCATCAATGATGACATCCTGGCCAAGCGTAATCTTTTTGTAGAGCTCCGCGAGCTTCGGCTCGCGCTTGAGTTGAGTATCCTGGTCGAGCAGGTACGTCGGGTCCAGCCCGGAGACGTATGAGTGGTTGGTGTCGAAATAGAACATCTTGGGGAAGTCATCCCAGTCCGTGTTGAAGATTCGCTTCCCGGGCTTCACGTTCTCGCGAATCCAGGCCATCGCCGCCTCATAATGTTCTGGTGGATTGTCGCCCTCGATATCTTTGCGCGTTCCGCGCACATTGAAGTTCAGGACGATAATCATCAACGCGACGACGATCACCGCGAAAGTTTTGGTGGCGCTGCGCCGCCAGAGAATGTAGGCGGCAAGCCCTCCCAGGCCGACGACAAGCGCGACGATAACCTTGACCGTGAGCAGCGCGTAGAGGCGAGACAGTTCTGGCGGCGGGTAAACGATCTGCTTTAAAACGAAATATCCCGCGAGCCCGAGCGCGATGCCGATGAAGGCTATCTCCATCTCCTTCAGGAAACCGCTGCGCGCCTCGCCCGCTACCTTACCGGGCGGCTCGTGCCTGTCTAAGAACGGTTCAAGATCGCTCATCACCTCACCCGGCAGGCGTGCGAAGAAACTGCGCGCGCCTTCGAGGATCGGGTTGAGCGTGAAGGCCGCGAAGAGCACAGCGAACGGGGGCCAGTATTCCGCCCAGCGCTTCGAGCGGAAAGTGGCGATCATTAAGATGGTCGAGAAGATCATGAAGAAGAGCGGGCGCTGGGCGCGCTTCTTGTCGGACCAATCGTAGGCGGCGAAGCCTGCGAACATCGCGGCGAAGGCGACCACACAGATTCCCAGCAGCGCCCAGCTATCATACGGATACCATTCCCCCCCGACTTCCGTCGTAAAACCCGTCGGCGTGAACTTAATCATCACGTGCTCGATGAAGAGCCAGACGTTCTTCGGGAAGTAAGGGTTGATGATGAAGCCGGCCGCCGTCCCGATGCCGGTCCAGAGCAGGGGCCGCCATTCGAACCTCCGCTCCGTCCAGCCGATGACACACGTCCAGATGACGGCGGCGGCCACGAGCGTAACGAAGAGGCTGTAGGTCCAGACGAAAAGAAAGGCGAGCGGCAGCAGCGCCAGGTATCTCTTCTCGAAGAGCAGGTAGATGCCGATGATCATGAAGATGATCGCAACCGGCGGCGCTTTCGCCATGTTCAGGCGATAGAGGAAGGGCGCGGAGCAGGCGAGCAGAGCCACAAGCCAGATGAGCGAGTAGCGTAGGCGGTAGCGCACCACCAGCCAGTAGCAGGAGAGGACCGCCAGAGTCGCGTAGAGCCAGGACGCCCACTTCGCGCCAGCGCGTATGTCTCCGGACCAGGTGAAGGGGATTTGCAGGAAGTGGAAGAAGAGGTGGTGGTCAACGTAGTCTTGCGGGTTGAGCGTCGTCAGCGGCAGCCAGTTGAAGGTCGGCGGGAAGTGGCCCGCCCCCATCCCCTCCCAGAGCAAACGGCTCCAGCGTATGTGATAGTATCCGTCGTAGTCGCCGCAGCAGACCCCGTCAGTGGCCCACTGTAGCTTGCGAAAGATGAGTCCGATGACGACTGCGGCGAAGAGCAGGAGGCCAACGCGGATGGCCGTCTCCCGCTCGAAGAAACCCGCACGCTTTTCCGCCCCCGTAACCTTCTGCGACTGGGCCGCCGTTTCCCCGACGCTCTCGCTCATAAGTAAACGCAGAATACAGAATCCAGGAATCAGAATCCAGAATAAAGAAAGACTAAAAGCGGTCCTCAGCCTGATTCATTCTGGATTCTGAATTCTGACTCCTGACTCCTGCTTTTCGCCTTTCTTCAGTCTCTTAAATTTTTAATCAGGTCAAGAAGCGCCATCGGGTTAATAGGCTTGGTCAGGTGAGCGTTGAAGCCGGATTTGAGCGCGCGGCCACGGTCATCGTACATGGAAAAGCCCGTGACGGCGATCATCGGAACGCTGCTGTATTCCGGCAGCGCGCGCAGCGCGATGGCCAGGTCGTATCCGTTCATCCCGGGCATCCCGATGTCCGAGACGATGACTTCAAACTGCTCGTGCCGCGCCGTTTCCAGAGCCTCCGCGGCGGAGAACGCCATCACCGCCCGGTAGCCCGCATGCTCCAGGAACATGGCGAGCATCTCGGTTACGTCCGGGGCGTCGTCAACGACGAGAGCGCGCGGGCGAGACTGCCGCAACTCGGTCTCGTCCGGCACGACGCCCGCGTCCGTCTCGGTCACGTCCCTCTCGCCCGGCGAGAAGTAGTCCGGCCATTGTATCTGGGATGCGGCTGCGAGGCCGGTGAAAGGAAGAGGGCTCAGAACTGCTTGCATCAGGTATCCTCTCTAACGAACGGGCAAAAGGCGCGCTGCTATTTTTCGGCTTCGTGTTGACCGTAATTTATCTTAAACCGCCCGATTCGGCAAATAGATATAGGACCACAAACGGGACGACGCGCGTGCGTTGCGGCTCGCCACCTTTTCTCCACACTTTGCGCTCAATGCTCCATCGCCCGTCTGCGGCGCAGCAACTCTTCGACCTTCGCCGCCAGCGCGTCCGGATCGAAAGGCTTGGCGATGTGCGCGTCAAAGCCCGCGGCGAGCGCCGCTTCGACGTCACTCTCGGCGGCGTAGCCGGAGAGCGCTATGGCGGGCGCAGCGCCGAGGTGCGGAATCAGTCGCAAGCGTCTGATCAATTCGTAGCCGTCAAGTCCGGGCATCCCGATGTCGGAAATGATAACGTCAAAGGTCGCGGACGAAGCGGCGCTCAGGGCCTCTGCCGCGGACGCGCAGACGCGGACGCCGAAGCCGCAGAGTTTCAAAGCCTTGTGCAGCAACTCCAAAGTGTCGGGCGCATCTTCGACGACGAGCGCATTGATGCGGTCTCGCTCCATCCTCGATTCTGTCCCGGCCCTGCCCGCCGCGTCCCGTAGGCCTCTGTCCCTGACGTCGAGGCGCGGCAAGCGGACAGTAAAACGGCTGCCCTGCCCCGGACCCGCGCTCTCGGCCGCGACGCGCCCTCCGTGGGCCTCTACGAAACTCCTGACGAGTGCCAGGCCGATTCCGAGCCCGCCGTGCGACCTGGTCTTCGAGCTGTCGGCTTGGCGGAAACGCTCGAAGACGAAGGGCAGAAACTCCTCTGTGATGCCGTGCCCTTTGTCTTCGATGGTGATGCGGGCCTCCCTGTCGTCGGCCTGGCAGACGAGGCGCACGCTTCCGCCCCCCTCGGAGAACTTTACGGCGTTACTCAGAATGTTCGAGAAGATCTGCACGAGCCGCGTCCGGTCGCCGTTGACTATCACCTGCTCGTCCCCGCAGAGCGTCGCTTCAATTTCGATTTTGCGAAGATCGGCCGATGGGCGGATGGTCTCCAGAGCTTCTTTGATGATGGCGTCGAGCGAAACGGGCACTTTATCAATTCTCATCTTCCCGCTCATGATCGCGGACATGTCCAGCAGATCGTTGATGAGGCGCGCCAGTGTCTGGGAGTTCTTCTCGATGACCGCCAGGCCGCGGTCGTAATCCGCCGTTTTCAGAATCCCGCCGCGAATCATGTGGGTCCAGCCGATGATCGGCGTCAGGGGCGTGCGCAACTCGTGCGAGAGCGTGGCGAGAAACTCGTCCTTTGTGCGGTTGGCTTTCTGGCCCTCCTGGTAGAGGCGCGCGTTATCAACGGCCGTGGCCGCGCGATGCGCCAGGTCCTCTGCCAGCGGCAGGTCGGAAGAGTCGTAGATGCGCCCGGACTCCGCGGTCGCGAAAGTAATCGCGCCGAGCATGCGCCCGCGGGCCACGAGCGGCACGCAGAGAGTTGATTTGAGCCCGAGCCGGCGGAGCATCTCCAGATGGCCGCCATCGCGCGCGACTTCCTTGAGCATCTCGTCCGTGATTTCCGGGATCAGTTCCGGCACGCCCGTGTGGACGACGAGCGGGTAGCCATGCGCCGTATTCAGCCCCGAAGGATAGCTGCGATTTATCTCCCCGAGCAGCGCGAGCTTGGCGTCGTCCGTGTGCGCGGCGGCCAGTTGCTGTAGTCTGCCGTCCTCACCGGCCACGTGGACGACGCACCAATCGGCGAGGCGCGGCACGGCGAGGCGGGCCACGTTCGCGAGCGTCGTCTCGTAATCGAGCGAGGAGGCGAGCATCTCGCTCGCTTCGGCGATGAAGCGCAAGGATTCTTCGGCGCGCTTCTGGTCGTCAATATCCGTGCACGTCCCGAACCACTTGACGATCTCGCCCTGCTCGTTGCGCATCGGCACTGCACGTCCCAGGTGCCAGCGGTAAGTGCCATCGGACGCGCGGCGAAAGCGATACTCGATATCGTAAGCTTCGCCCGTCTCGACCGCCGTGGCCCAACGCCTGAGACAACGTTCGACGTCGTCCGGGTGCAGCACCGGCTGCCAGCCCCAGCCTTCCGTCTGCTCAACGGTCATGCCCGTGTAATCGGACCAACGCCGGTTGTAGTAATCCAGATAGCCGTCAGGCCGCGCCGTCCAGATAATCTGCGGCATCGCATCAGCCAGATAACGATAGCGCTCTTCACTCACCTGGAGGCTTGCCTCGGCGCGTCGGCGCTCGATGAATTGACCTATCTGGCTGCCGATGGTCGAGATCATCCGTAACAATTCTTCGTCAGGCTGCCTGGTCTCATGCGTGAAGAACTCCATGACCGCCAGAATCTCGTTGTCAAGCAGGATGGGAGAAGCGAAAGCTCCGTGCAGGCCCTCCTGCGCGGCGAAAGGGGCGCGCGGAAAGTTGTCGTCCGTCGTCACGTCAATAATCCATGCAGGCTCGCCCGTCTCCCAGACTCTGCCAGGCAGGCCGACCCCGCGCGGAAATGTCGAGCGCCTGCTGACACCCTCAAACTCCGCGACCGACGCCTCCTGCCTGCGCCAGACTTCGACGCAACGCAGCACCTCGGTCTTGCGGTCAACCATCCAGAGCACGCCCACCGCGTAGTCCAGCTTTTCGCAGATGGCCTGAAGAATTTTCGGGGCGGCGTCATTAATCGAGGCGGCCTCCGACAGTGTGCGGGCCACTGCATACTGGGCCGCAAGCCGTCTTTCTGTGCGCTTCCGGTCAGTGATATCGCGCACGATACCCGTGAAAAAGTGTTTTCCCCCTTTGCTGAATGAGCCGAAAGAGAGTTCCAGGGGAATCTCTCGACCGTTCTTGTGAAGACCCGGCAGCTCGACTGCCTCCCAGGAGATGTGTCTCCGGCCCGTCTTCAAGTAACGCTCGACGCCAGCGCGATGAATATGCCTGAGATATTCGGGCATCAGCATGGTGAGTTGCTGCCCCGCCATCTCTTCCAGGGAGTAGCCGAAGATCTTTGCAGCGGCCGGGTTGATGAACAGGATGGTACTGTTCTCGTCAATCGTAATGAAAGCGTCCGAAGCGGTCTCGGCGATGATGCGATAACGCTCTTCCGTGTCGCTCAGCGTCTCCAGCATCTCTTCCAGTTTGTGACTGTAGTCGGGTGCGGTCATTGGCTAATTCGTCAAAACCCTGGGTCTGCGGAAGCCTTCAAACCAATTCCATGAGCTGAGGTCTGGTACTGTCCTGGCGAAAATTATCCTTAATTTCAGAGCGAGTCAATAAGAGCAGGCATTCGATTGCGGATTTAGGAGAGCAGAAAGCAGAAGGCACAAGGCAGAAGGCAGCAAAGGCAAAACGCTTCTGGCTTTTACTGCCTACTGCTTTCTGCTTTCTGCCTTCTGTTCTTTTCATTCCGAAATCCGCAATCGAGCAGCTATCTGATTTTCCTTCTTGCTCTGAGCATTCATAGTCTGGTAGCTTGTCGTAAAAGGATAGAATCATAAATTCTAAGGGGGAGGAAAAGATGGCGACTAAAAAGTCTGGTAAGAAAGCTGCTTCCGGCGGCGGAAGTAAGAAGTCCGGTGCGGGCAAGAAAGGCGGGGCGAAGAAGGCTGCGGCCAAGTCCTCGAAGAAAACTTACGGGTCCAAGAAGGCATCGGGCGGCGCAGGTAAGAAAGGCGCGGGCAAGAAGGCTGCCGCGAAAAAAGGCTCCGGCAAGAAAGCCGGGAAGAAGAAGGGGGGCGCAAGTAGAAGTCAGCCTTCGGTCGCCAAGAAGCTGAAAAAGGTAGCCGGCAAGGTGATCTCTGCGGCAATGGCCGGGGCAGTCAAAGGGGCCGTCGAGGAGGTTATCCCTGTGGTGGAGGAAGCGGCCGGCGTCACGGAAGATGATAAGAAAGCGCATAACAAAAGTTAGTAACCTTTGAGCATTTGCTAAACGGGCGAGAGCACGGATGGTTTTGTGGATAACATCCGTGCTCTCGCCGTTTTGAAATCAACCTCCCAACTTAATCATCTTCTGTTGAGCCGGGCGGGATGATCGGCTCTTCGGGCATAATACTATCCTTCGACAGTCCAAAGCCGCCGCCTTTACCTTTAGCGCCGCCTTTTTTGCTCTTTGAGGATTTGTTGCCGGATCGCGCCTTAGCGCGCTTGCTTCCAGAGCCTTTCTTGCTCCCCTTTGAGCCCTTCTTGCTTCCGTAACCTTTGCCGCCTTTCTTGGCCGGCTTCCTGGTCGGCTTCCTGGTCGGCTTCTTGCCACCTTTCTTGCCGCCTTTCTTCCCGCCTTTCTTGCCACCCTTTTTACTGCTCTTCTTAGTTCCTCCGTATCTCTTGGTTGCCATGGGGTTGCTCCTTTAGAGGTTAAAGGTTAGTTCACTTGCTCAACTCGGAACTCTTCGTTGAGCTGCTTGCGGTAGTAGTCCACGTCAGGTCTTTTGAGATAACTGTTAAAGGTTTCCGCCCCCCACCTCTTCTCCAGCGCCGAGAGCGTCTCGGCAGCGCGCGCGGCCGACGCGCTCGCCCCGGACTCGTCGCGCAGACGTTTGGCTGCGCGCGCCGCCAGAAGCCACGCGCGCCACTCGGAGGCCTGCTGTCCGGAGCGCGCGAAGCTTGCCTGCGCTGCAAGCGCTGTGGCTTGCGCGCCCTGAAAGTCATTCGTCTGGAACATTGTTTCAGAGAGCGCCAGCTGCGTCCTGGAGATGAGCCAGGGATTTTTCGAGCGCGTCGCCATCTCGAAAGCCTCCTGGCAGAGTTGCCTGCCTTCACGCGTCGCGCCCGAGTTCGAAAGCGCGAGTCCCATCACTCGTTTCGCCTCGATTATTGTTTCAAGCTGCGTTTCGGCCAGCCCCAACGCTTGCTGCGCGTTCTCTCTCGCCGTGGGGAAAAGCCGCTGGCTCAGAGCCATCTCGGCATTGCTCAAACGGATCGTCGCCAGCAGCGACTTGAGCCCGCCGTCCGGGCGGTTCGCCAGAGCGTAAGCCTCTTCGAGCAGGGCGCGCGCTTGCGTGTAATTGCCCATCTGCCACAACTGGTCGCCTCGCTCGATCAGGCTGTAACCGACGCTGACCTGATTACCCAGAGATTTGCTGATCAGATATTTCTGATCGAAATAGGCGAGCGCCTCCGAATATCTTTCCTGATAAGCGAGGACCGTCGCCATTCCTTCGAGAGAGAGCACCTTCTGCCGCTGGTCGTTCACCTGCTCGGCCAATTCGAGCTGCTGGCGATAGACCTTAAACGCCTCTTCGTAATTACCCCTTAGACGATTGACGCGACCGAGCAGAATCAAAGCCTGTGAGATTTCCGTGCGGTATCCTCCCTGCTGGTAAAACGGGAGCGCCTGTTCGATGTATGAAGCAGCCTCGTCCGGGTTGCCCTGCTGCACGCGCAGGCTTCCCAGAAGCAGCAGCGCACGCGCCTCGTTACGGCGAGCTTTGTAGCGCTGCGCGAACTCCAGCCCCTGCTTGATGTACTTCTCTGCCTCCACATATTCGCCCCGCGAGAAGAAGACGCTGCCGAGGTCTGTGAGGCTGCGCGCGGTCAGATTCTCCATCCCGTTAGCCTGCGATAGATTGACGGCGTCAGAGGCCATCTTCTGAGCCGCCGTCACCTCGCCCTCATGCTGGAGGGCATAGACCAGCTGCAACATCGTTTTGATTCGCTGGGACTGATTATCAATCACTTCGGCCAGCTCCAGCGCCTGCTGTAGCTGCTGGCGCGCCTCCGCGATTTTGCCCTGCCGGATGAGCAGCACGCCGCGCTGGAAGAAGACTTCGGCGCGGCCTTCGACTTTCACCAGGGCCTGGTAAAGCTGGTCCGCCTTATCGAAGGCTGCCGTCGCGCTCGCCAGCTCCTGTTGCCGCCCGTAGAGGATGCCGACCCGTAAATAACCTGTCGCATACTGCGGGTCGAGAGTGGTCGCCTTGAGATAACTCTCCACGGCCTTCTTCGGCTCTTCGTTATTCTCGAAGGCACGGCCCAGGTCAACATAGACCTGCGGGTCATTCGGCTTGAGGCGCGCGATCTCGTTGTAGGCTTCGACGGCGCGCGGGAAATCTCGCCTGACCGTCGCCGTGACGCCGTCCAGATAAAGGGCGTCAATCGGCGTGAGGCTTGAGCGGTCGGGGGCGAGCGTGGAGGCGCGCAACAATTCATCTCTGGCCCTGTCAACATAGTCCAGCTCCATCAGGGCCTCCGCGTAACGCGCGTGCGCGAGCGCGTAGTTCTCGTCGCGGCTGATGGCCTGCTCGAAGGCACGGCTCGCCTGATAGTACGAGCCGTCGCGCAGCGCCGCCGTTCCGGTCTCGTACCACCTTTGCGCCTCTTCCGCGGGTTGATAAGGGGCGGGGCGGCGCCATCTGACAAAAGCCCAGACGGCGAGCCCCGCCAGAGCGACGATGATGAAGAAAACTGCGAGCGAGAGTCTGGGCCGCCGCAAACTGTCCGAGAGCGTGGTCAGGGCGCTCGGCTGCTTCGTCTTCTGCGCCGAGATGCGTTCGATTGGGTAAGCGCCCTCTTCATCCAGCTCGTCTAGCACCTCACGCAGGTCTTCGATCATGTCCCGGGCCGACTGGTAACGCTCCTCAGGCTTTTTCGCCAGGGCCTTCATCGTCACACGGTCAAGCGCGGGCGGAACGCTGGCGTTGGTCGTCGAAGGCGGCGGCGGGTCCACGTGCAGGACCTGCCCGGCAATCTCCAGAACACCATGTCCCATAAATGCCGGCCTGCCCGCGACGCATTCGTAAAGGAGCGCGCCCAGAGCGAAGATGTCCGCGCGCCCGTCAATCTCAACGCCCTTAGCCTGCTCCGGCGAAAGATAGAGCGGCGTGCCGATGACAGCGCCGCTGCGTGTGCGCGTCGTCAGCAGGGTCCGCGCATCCGAGTCCGTCGAATGAATTGATTCGTCTGTGAGCTGCTTGGCGAGCCCGAAGTCGAGCACCTTGACCTCGCCGCGCTCGTTGATCAGGACGTTGGAGGGCTTGACGTCGCGGTGGATGATGCCGTGCTCGTGCGCTTCAGTGAGCGCCTCCGCGACGCCCATGATGATCTCCACGGCGCGCCTGATCGTGAGCGAGTCTGTGTGCATCAGGTCCGCGAGCGACTCCCCACGGATCAGCTCCATCACGATAAACGGACGGCCCTTACCGCTCTTGCCCGCGTCCGTCTCGCCGTAGTCGTAAACGGCCGCGATGTGTGGATGATTGAGCGTGGAGATCGCGCGCGCTTCGCGCAGGAAGCGCGCCCTGTAGTGACGCTCGTTGATGTCGGTCGAGGGAAACTTGATGGCGACGCGCCGCCCCAGGTGCATGTCCTCTGCCACATAGACCACACCCATGCCGCCCTCGCCGAGCTTCTCAAGAATGCGGTAATGTGAAACTGTCTGCCCGATCATCGGTTCTGACTTATCTTCAACGAGCCAGGGACGAGGAGAGAAGAGATGATAGAAAAGAGCGGGTGGCGAAGATTGCGCGGCTGAGACAGTCTTCGCGAATAAATCTGCCGTTGGCGCGCATACTACGCCAAAGCCCAGGCCATTTCAATATCTAAAGATAATAAAGCGAATTATGAGTTTTGAATGTTGAATTTTGAATTAAGGACAAAAGCTTTTAATTAAAAATTCAAAACTCAAAATTCATAATTATCTCTTCAGTCGCTCATGCAGTATAATTTGCCGCCACAGGCGCGCGCGCGCACCTTTAAGGAGCAGCCAGGGATGCCTCTGATGCCGACATTCAGCGACGAGTTTCTCCTCAAACTCTCTCTGGGCGAGAGCATGCAGGTCTGCTCCGAGGCGATTGGGATTCTCGGCTGGAGGATAACCGAGCAGGGCGCGAACCACCTGAAGTGCTCCGAAGTGAAACCCCAGCTGGTCTCTTTCACCTGGCCCGTTCAGGTCGAAATCACCCTCAAGACTGATCTCACGGGCGCGACCCGCGTCGCGCTCAAAGGCTCGACTTTCGGCCTCGGCGCGCTGCAATCGAACTACCTGAAAGAGCAGCTTCAGAACCTGCGCCACACCGCAGAGCACATCGCCGGGAGAATCACAGCCAGCCGGACCGAGAACACGCCGCCCCAGGAGAGCCGTTCACAAGCGCCCGCCACGCTCGCGTCGGAGCTTGAGAAGCTGGCGAGGCTTCACGCCTCCGGCGCGCTCGACGACCGTGAGTTTCAACAGGCCAAGCAGCGGCTGCTCGCGGAGGGCGGTGCGGCGAGCGGGCAGGCTTCGCCCTCTGGCCGGAAAGTCGTCGTCAACAACGTCCAGCTTAACGACAATCAGCTACAGATGCTCGAACAGCAATATCAGCTTCGGATAGCGGACGGGGCTTACTGGTACGACAGAGTCTCGGGCGCGTGGGGGATGCAGGGTGGGGCGACGCTCGGCTTCACTCAACCGAATATGGAGCTGGGCGGTCCGCTCCGTGCGGACGCTTCGAACGGCAACACGGGCGTCTTCATCAACGGCCGCGAGTTGCACCAACTGGACGTGCTGGCCCTGATGCAGTTGACTCCTTACGTCCTGCCAGGGCGCTACTGGGTTGACGCGCGCGGCGTCGGAGGCTATGAAGGCGGTCCGCCGATGTTCGATCTCAGACAGTTGGCGCAGGCAGCTGGCGGCGCGCGCGGCGGCGCCTGGAGCTACACCTCGCCTTACGGCGGCAGCGTCGGCGGCGACGGGCAGGGTTTCAGCTACTTCATAGACAAAGACACTAGCTGGACTGGCGGCTGACGATTGTAAGAGCGAGCCGCTCGCTTTACATAGAACTGCCAACCGAGAAGAACCTGATGCCGCCGCTTCCACCGTCCTGCCGGAAAATCCAGAAGCGGTTTCCGCTCCTTTTCGTCATCTCGTGAAGCGCACGGCGCAACGTCACGTTCTCCAGATTGAGCGAGAACGTATTGCCGCCGCGCCCTGCGGCCGTGCGCGGCTGTTCACGGCGACTCAGCCGTGCAGCGATCATCGTGGACTGGACCTCCGGCAGATTCAGCAGCGCATCGCTGGCCTCGCTCCAGCCCGCGTTGCTCACCTCGAAATGCTTGATTGAAGTATCCAGCAGCGGGTTGCTGCCCGACGCCGGGTAGAAATCAATAGAGCCCTCGCTCTCGCGCCACTGGTATCCGGGCACAGCCCGCGCCACAGCGTCCAAGATGTCGCGCAAAGTCGCCTCACGCGCCTCGAACTTGAGACGCGGCCGAGGCCGCAACGGGTCTGCTTCAAAGCCTATGGTGATGTTAAATTCTCCGGCCATGTGCCCCAGGAAGGCTATCATATCGCCGTCATAGACGACGACGGCTATTTTTCGCTCCTGCGGCGTAGAGACGGGCGCATCCTGCCCCGCTGCATGAGGCGCGAAAGCGCAGGCCCAGACGAGCAGACCAAAGAGCATCGTGGCAAAACGTACATTCGAAATCCTCATCTTCGTCTCCTCTCGTCAGGTCAGCCGTACCTTTTCAGGATGCACGCGCCCGGGTAGTCGTAGTTCCGAAGAGTTTGTATTTAACTTGAGCTGGCTATCAGCCGTTGGGAACAGCAGCGCTAGTTTGTGGACCTTCAAACGCATCGAGTCACCAGGGGTAGCTGCAAAGATCAACGCTGCCCGCGGGCCAGGCGCGTTGACCGCACGGCAGCACCATCACGTTCAGGGGCGAGATCATCTTGCCGGACCTTTGCTCGAATTCAACCGGCTCGTCAACTATCTGCCAGTGCTGCCCCTCGTAAAACGGGCGCAGCCGATCAAGACAGAAGAGCAGCCCGAACTCGACCTTCAACTCTTCGCACATATACTTTTCTGCGTATCGCAGCGTCTTGCGTGCGTAGCCGCGACCGTGCATCGCGCCCGCTGTGACGACCGCACCGATTCCCCCGACGCGCACCGGCTCGCCCGCGACCTTCACAGTCTGGTCAATCAACCCGACGTGGCTCGCCGCCTCCCCGTCAACGTCCAGAATGAAATGGAGGTCTTTCGGCCGCCACTGGTATTTACCGTCTTCGATGCCGAAAATGTTTTCGCCCCAGCCGAAGAGTCTCTGGCGTTCGTCGTCCGTCAGCTCTGTGGCGAGCCTGATGGTTTCGCTCATCTGCTCTCTCTCAAAATTCTCTCAATCAGTTTCGCGTCGTCCGGCAGCAGGCCGGACTTCGGGAGTCGCGGCGTCAATTCCGCCCAGTTCTTGTCCATCGCGAAAACGCGACGAAAGAGCGGCAAAGCCTCTTCGACGCGTTTCATATTGACGAGGGCGACGGCGTGCCAGTAGATCATCTCCGCGTTGTCCGGCACCAGTTTTTCGGCCGCCGAGTATTCGCGCAGCGCACCTTCGTTGTCCTTCTTCTCGACCGCCAGGTCGCCGGCGTTCATGTGATTGTATGCGCGCTGCAAAGTGACCAAGCGGCGCAGTTCCTTCAAAGGCTCCGCATGGTCATCAACGCGCAGGTCGAAGACGCGGTCCGCCCAGGGCTTCCCCGTAGGCTTGCCCGTCACGACGATTAAGGCCGCAGACTGTTTGCCGCGAATGTCGCCGCCGACGCTTTGCGCTGCGTCGAGCGCGGCCAGCATCCTGTCGGCCAGATCGCCCTTGGTCGTCTCGAAGGCGCGCGACATGGCGGGCCAGACCTTGTCGTTCGCCATCAGGTTGGCCTGGACGGAATAGTTACGTCCGACGATGTGCCCCGCCGCCTGAATATCGTTCTTCCCGGTCCAGGCATCCACGTTCCCCTTAGCGTCAATCATCGCCACCTGCCTGACGTCACGCCCTTCGTCTCCCGCCAGGAGAGATTTCAAAGCCTCCGGTGCGGTCTTGCCCATGCGCATCAGGTCCAGGCCGAGCTTGCCGTAACTCGGATCAACGAACGACTGCGTCGCCACAGCGCCGACGCCGGCCTCCGCCCAGGGGACAATCGCGCCAACAGAAAACCAGTGGGATTGCACGGCCACGCCGATCTCGCCCGTCACCGCGTCGCGCGCCACGATTGAGAACGTGTGGATGAGCCGCGAGGGCCGCGGGCGCGCGTCTGTCTCTGATTGCTTATCCTGCGCGCTCGCTTTCGGAGTCAGCATCAACATTAAAGTTAAGCTCACAACTACCAGCCCGATTATCTCTCTTTTCATCATCTGATCCACCTGTGCGCCCAGCCGCTCCCGCCGCAGGATGTGCATGGGCTGTCCAAATCTTTCCTGATTCCTTCTCCGCCGCACCTGGCGCAGGCCCTCGCGGGTTGCAGCACGGCCACGCTTCCCTGCCCATTGCACGTCGGACAATACTCGGATTCCTTGCTCAGACCGATTCCCGTCGCACGGCACCGCGCGCAATCTTCAGGAGCATAATGGCCCGGCGGATTATTCAGCATCGAGTTAATGCAAAATTAAAAATGTAAAATGCAAAATGAAAACCCGAGAGAGCGTCTTTCGTCTTCCCTTTTGCATTTTACATTTTTAATTTTGCATTCTCCTAAACCGCCCGTCTCAAAAAGATAATCGCCAAAATGAGCGGCGCGAGGACGGCCCCGACGACTGCGAGCAGTGAGGCGAGGCTGGCGAGCGACCACAACACGAACGAAGCCTTGTCGGAACGCGAAGCCTTTTTGACCTCTTTATCGAGACCGAGTTCCCGGCGGACCTCCCCTACGGTCCGCGACAAAAACCGCTCGTCCAAATCCACGGCGTAAAGATTAGAGCTGTGCCGCCCCCTGATGAACGCCCTGTAGACGCCCCCAGGGTTGATTATCAGGCCGTCGCCGAACGCGAGCAGGTTGAGGATAAAGCCCGCGCCGAAGGCTGGACCGCCCGCGGCAATGTCCCACGCCCCTATTTCGGCCTCGCCCGGCAGTCTGGTGCTGTACCCGGTGAGAATGTGGTGCAGGTCATGGTGTTTGAGAAGCTTCCTGCGCCCTTCCGTATTCGGAAAGTATGAGCAGAACGGTCCGTATTGAACCTTGACCCAACGCTTCTGCTGGCTCTCTTCGTCGAAGCCGTTTCGTTCCAGATAGAGCTTGTGCGCTTCGCGCAGGGTCAATTCAGGAGCATATACCATTGCTTAACACCTACCACTTCGGTTTCGCGCACGCGTTTCACAGAGGCATAACGGTCGTCGCATATGCCATGTTCCCCTTCGTCCTGTAACTTACCTTTCGGCGCAAGGAGTTGTCCAATATTTCCTGAAACTCCAGATTGCTTCTCGGGCGGACGAATTCTCCTGTCGCATACAGCGCCGCCAGATAGCGGTCTCCGATGAAACGATTGTTCGCCACAAGACTCGTCAGATACAGGTGCCCGTCCGCGCTCAATAAACTTTTCAGCTTCGGGAGCAAGACGGCTGCGTCTTCAAACTGGTGCAGCACATTCATGCACAGGACGGTCTCGAAAGCACTGGGGCGAAAGGGCGGATCGCTCAGGTCCGCCTGCAACAAGATGACGTGCGCTGGCCAAGAGCCCGAAAGCTTGATAAGACGCTGGCGCGCACGCCTCAACATGGCTAAGGATTGGTCGAAGGCTATGATCGCCCGCCCGCACTCAAGATACGTCTCCGCCGTGAAGAGCATCGAGCCGCAGCCCGCATCCAGCAACTTTTCGCCGGCGCGCGAAGCGGCAGCGCGGCGCGCGAAACTAACATAATCGCGCGGGGAGCTTCCCCACATCACACGATTATACAGGCGCGTGCCGACCACCATGTCATAAACGGCAGCCCTCTTATCATAATGGTGCTGTCGCCCATCGTCCGCGAATACGGAGTAAATCCCGTCCTCGACAAATCGGACGACGCTACCTTCCGCCAACACCTCTGTTAATTCGTCCGGAGCGTACATACTTTGTAGCGCGTTTGTCTTCGGTTCCGAAAAGGCCGTGCGCGCTCACGTAGAATACGGGACCACGCCAGCGCGCCGCCAGGCGACCGAAGCCATCAAGGCGCAGGCCAGCCAGCCCAGGAGCAGCGCACAGGCCAGAAGGGTCGCCGCCGACAGCTCCAGCATGGATTGGCCGAGCGCCGTCTGCCAGGCGATTGCCGCGCACAACCCGAGCCAGGCGAGTCCGGCCAGGTGGACCCAGCGCCTCGCATTTTCCGCGCGCACGCCTGCCCAGCCGAGCAGCAGCGCGACCAGCGGCACGGCTTGCAGGCCGTGGAATCCTGCGGCATGAAGCGGCAAGAGATTGCCGGCCGCCCCGATTTTTGGCCCCTGATTGGCGCCCAGCCAGAAGCCCGTCAGAAAAGCCAGGATGACCGAGGCGCACCCGTATCGAACCCCGAGCAGAAGCAGACGGTCCTTGACCCCGCTTCGCTTGCTGAAGAACCGCCAGGTGAGAATGAGAAACGTAGCTATCAGGCCGAGCGCCGTGGCGCCGAAGAGAGCGCCGACGATATTGTCCACGGCCGTGCCGTGGCGCGTGAAGCGCGGATCGAGTCCGCGATAAATCTGAATGTTCTCGACCACGTAAGCGTAAAGAGCCAGCGCGACAGACGTCCAGCGCCAGAGCTTGCGCCCGCGCATGGAGAACCCCGCGAGCGGGATAAACAGAATAATAGTCAGAATGTAAATACCAATGGCGATGTCGAACGACGCGGCCTTATAGATGTGGCCTTCGGGCGGGATGAAGCGCCCGTGCACGGCCATCACGATGATGCCGATTATCCCGAGCAGGATTCCCAGCAAGCCGACATAGAAGAGAGCACGTTCTTCAGCGTAGATACTGCTGAGCCTGCCTTTGATTGATCGAAACGGGGACAGCTCTTTCATCTACCATCTCCTTTCAACCGTTTCGCAGGATTAGGCGTTATCCGGCTATTAACAGATACGATGCCATCTCAGAGTTTGTTGAGTTTGTTTTCATTTGGAAACCAGAAAGAAGGATGTTATCGGGCGGCTGGCTTCTATAAGCCACTTGCCTTTTCGTACTCCTCAAAGTCACTCGGGCTAAGAATATCAATATCCTGAAACCGCTTTAGAACAAGCAAGTCTTTATCGCCCGTAAGAAGACATGCACAATTGCCTGTTGCCGCTGTTGCCAAAACGTTATCGTCATCTGTATCTCGGCAGACCGGGGCATCGAGAGATGTGGGTGTTACAACTTCCATCTGTGAGCGTAAGAGTCTTACCACCTCATCAACCGTTTCAGAACTATATTTGAACTTCTCAACGAGCTTCTCCCTAACCTCATCAAGAATGAATTGCGAAGTCACCAGGTCGTGATTCCTGATGCAATGTTCAAGCAATTGGTGACAGACGCCGCGAGCTATGAAGGCGGCAATGAGGACATTGGTATCGAGAACGATTCTCACGAGGCTTGGTCAAATACATCCTGATCGGCGTAGGTCTCTGAAGTTTGAGCCATCATTCGCTCCCGCAAGCTCCTGAATTGTCGGATGAATAGATAATCCTTCAGAGCCTTCTCGATAAGCTCATTCTGCGACACACCCTCTTCGCGGACGACATCATCCAGCGCTGCCTTAGTTTCTTCCGGCAAATTAATTGTTATTGTCTGGCTCATAAACTTTCCCTCAGCTTTCTGATGAGAATACCACAGGCAACTATCAATTTACCGCCTTCGCGTCAATAAACGTCCGCTGCCATAGTTCGAGCGTGAGGAGCTGAAAGACCTGTAGATTGTAATCCTCGCGCCCCGAGAGATTGGCAGCGATGATGCGCCGGACCTCCTGTGGGTTGAAGAGGCCGCGCCTGCTGACAGTCTCTTCCGACAACAGCTCATCAACCATCGGGCGCAAAGGGCCGCGCAGCCATGAGCGGATCGGCGCGCCGAATCCGGCCTTCCTGCGCCACACCACATCCTTCGGCAGAAGCTTCTCGGCCACGCGCTTCAAGATGTACTTACGCTTGAGTCCGCGCAGCTTCAGGTGCGGCGGCATGCGCGCGGCTAGCTCCACCAGCTCGTAGTTGAGAAACGGCACGCGCACCTCCAGATTGGCCGCCATCGAAGTTTTATCAGTCGTCGTCAGATTAAGGCACGGCAGGAAAGTTTTGAGGTCAACGTAAAGTAGCTGGTTAAGCGGCGCGGCCCCTTTGACGCGTTCGAAGTAGCGGCGATGATGCTGGTAGGCATCCATTCCTCGCACCATTGCGCGCATCTCATCCGTGTAGAGTCGCTCTTTCGCGACGTCCGTGAAGTAAGTTCCGTAGCCCAAATAACGGTTCTCGAAATCGAGCGCGGCGCTGCGCGCAAACTTCTTCGCGTTCCTCAAAGGCGCAGTGAACCTTCCGGGCAACCCGCCCGGAAGCACGCTCGCCACTGTCTTCATCAAAGGCCGACGCACGAGCGCCGGTACAGGATCGAGCGCGCTCGCCAGCCTCATAGCCATCTGGCGCGGGTAACCCGCGAAGACTTCGTCGCCGCCCATCCCCGAAAGCATCACCGTCAAGGTTTCGCGTGCGGCGCGCGAGACCAGATAGCTCGGAATCGCCATGTCAATCGCGGGCTCGTCCATGTGATAGACGAGTTTCGGCAGCAGCTCCGCGACATCAGGCTTGAGCATGATTTCGTGGTAATCCGTGTCGAGCAGCTCGTTGACTCGCCGCGCCCAGCGGACGTCGTCCGGGATGATGTCGTAGCGCAAGTCTTCCGCCTCGATGCCGATGGTGTAGGTCGAGACGCGTCTGCCGTCGCTGTGATTCTTCATCAGGGCGACGATTGTGGACGAATCAATCCCGCCCGACAGGAAAGAGCCCAGGGGGACGTCCGCGACCATCTCCATCCCGACCACACGGTCCAGGGTCTCAAGCACGCGTTCCTGCCACCAGCTTTCGCTGCGCCCTTCTTCTATCTCGTCAAAGGAGACGTCCCACCACTCGCGCAGGCTCAATCCGTCTTCGCCGAGCGTGAGCGCGTGCGCCGGGGGTAGCTTTCGTATGCCGCGAAAAAGCGTGTGCGGGTCCGGCGTCCAGAGGAAGGTCAGGAATTGATTGAGCGATTCAGGATCAATGGCGCGCTCGACCAGGCCCGTCGCCAGGATGGCTTTGACTTCCGAAGCGAAGATGAAAGACGGGGGGGCTCCGTTCTCCCCAGGCACCTGTGCGTAATAGAGCGGCTTGATGCCCAGACGGTCGCGCGCGAGCGTGAGCTGTCGCTTCCTTGTGTCCCAGAGAGCGAAAGCGAACATACCGTTGAGGTGCTGCAAGCTGTCTGTGCCCCACTCAGCGAACGCAGCCAGCAGGACCTCCGTGTCCGTGTCCGTCTGAAACTGGTGGCCGCGCCCGATGAGTTCGCGGCGGAGCTCACGGTAATTATAGATTTCGCCGTTGAAGGTGATGACGTAGCGGCCGTCCGCGTAGGACATCGGCTGGTGGCCGGCGCTCGTCGTATCAATGATTGAAAGTCTGCGATGCCCTAAGGACAATCGCCTGCCAGCATCATCTATAGCTTCGGAGGTCCAGACACCCTCGTCGTCGCGCCCGCGATGCTCGATTCGTTCGAGCATCAACGGGATACGCGCCTCAGGCTCCTTAGAGATGATTCCGGCGATACCGCACATATAAAAACCGTGACAGGTGACAGGTGATAGGTGACAGGATGAAACAAGCTTTTACTTGTCACCTGTCACTTTTCACGCTCTTCTTAGCAAGGGCTTCCTCAATCAGATCGCTCACCCATTCGGCGCGGGCGTCCCAGGTTCCGCTTTTCACTGACGCCTGGCGTGCGAGCGCGCCTTCGTCTCCCTTTTCGTCGAGGGCTTCCTGCACCAATGTTAGAAAATCGTCGCGGCTGCGTGCGATGCGCAGGACATCCTTCATCGGTTCGTACTCTGGAAGCGGGGCGATGACGACGGGTTTCCCTGTCGCCAGGTACTCGCGCACCTTGATGGCCGAGCCGTAAGAGGTGAAAGCCTGCTCAGTCTCCCAGGGCAGCACGCAGACGTCGAAGCCAGCGGCGTATCTGGGCAGCTCATCGTATCTGACCGGGGGGAGGAAATGCACGTTCGGCAAGTCTTCGATCTCAAGCCCACGCGAGCGATTGCCGATAAAAACCCAGTGCCAGGCGGGACGCGTCCGGGAGGCGAGCTTGATCAACTCCTGATCCACCAGCCAGGGCTCAATCGCGCCGAAGTAGCCGATGCGAGGTCGCGGTATCTCTGCGACCTCCGCTGCGACTTCAAGCTCGCCTTTTCGGACGCGCGACCAGTGTTCGAAATCTACCGCCTGCTCCAGCAGGTAGGAGCGCTCGCGCGCTTGCGTCGCCTCTTCCAGGAGTTTGCGGCCCGAATAAAAGATTAGGTCGGCGGCGTCCAATGCGCGTTCGTGCAGGCGTCGAATCGTCGCGGGGTCTGTCGCGTGATCCATTGTGTTCGCGTCGTACTTATCCGAGACCTGATAGACGACCAGGGATTCGTTCATGTGCCCGATCATGTCAACCGCCGTCGGGATGGCTATCCAGAGGATCGGATGCTTGAGCCCGCGCCGACGGGCCAGCGCGCCCAGCTGCGCTCGAAGCAGATGACGATTGGCCGCGCGCGCTGTCGCGCTGCCGAAGAAAGGAAGGGCCGCAGGGCTGACGACCGTGATGCCCTCAGAGGTTGTGCGCGCCAGCTTCGCATAGCTCTTCAGCTTCCTGGCTACGCGCGGCAGGAGGTCCTTGTTCTTGAGCGAAGCCAGCCCCATCGAGATCGAGTTGACGAAGATGACACGATTCCCGGCGCGCGCAAACCTGCGCATCAGGTGGTTCTTCGAGTGCGGGTGGTGATACCACCAGTCCTCGCCGCCGAAGCAGACAATGCTTTTCCCTGATAACATTGAATTACTGTAGCTCTTGGCTGAACTCAACGCCAAGATAGACTTCGCTGAGAGCTAATGTGCAGCCGACAGAAGGTAACTGAAGATTGGAGGTGAGGTCATTGGTCTCTTCATAATCCCATCTGTCAACTGCCTGCTTGATGTAGTGAGTGATGTGCGGGCGGTGCTGCGCAACGAGCAGGTATTCCCGAAAGCTTGGGATGGATTTGTAAAATGTGAACTTGTCGCCTCGATCATAGGCTTCCGTCGAGGGTGATAAGACTTCTATGAGGAGCGCCGGATTTATTAATGCCTGGATTCCGCCAATCTCCTCATAGATTGGCTTATCGCACACGACCGCAAGATCAGGATAGCGGTAAGGCGGAGCCGCAGGAACTTTGATCCGAATGTTCGCCGGAAAGACACGACATCCACGTTCTCGCAGCCCATTGTTCAGCGTCGTGATGAGATTGCTTTCAATCTGCGCGTGATTGGGACTGACGCCGCTCATGCAGAAGACTTCGCCCTTGAAATACTCGTAACGCTCCTCAGAAGCTAGCTCTAACTCGAAGTATTCTTTCAACGTGTAATGCGGCTTCACCCGGACTGACATACACCTTTTCTCGCCTCCCTCACAAAAGCGATTATTGCTCGGCCTATCTCATGTTAATCCCTTAGCCCGAACTTTGCCAGCCTTTGATCTAATGCTGCATCAACATTTGAATGCTCGTAAGGAAGGCTGTCAAAGCATGAGCCAGAAGCACAGAGATAACCTGGCTTGTGATGACAGAAGGCGGAAGAAATGGAGACTTGAACAGGGGAACGGCCGATGCTTCAAGTCTCTCTTCCGGCTGGCTTGATTCAAGCCTGACGCTGGGACGTCCGGCTCTGGCCAGTTTAGTGGTGCTGTTGGGGCGAGTGGCCTATCTTTGCATTTTGACGGGCTGGAAGCAACTTTCGGCTTTGCCATCCGGGCGAAAGTCAGGTATAGTGCAAAGCAACCAGACGGTTGGTGGACCCTTCCGTCTAAGTGGTTTGCGGGGTGAGGACGCAAATCACACAAGAATAGGCGCACGGCCCCAAAGCTTGTGCGCCTGTTCGCTTTTTACGCGCTATTTTTTCTCGTCCGTCACCAGACCTCTGAGTTCGGTTTCGATGCGCTCGATCTCCGAGAGCTTCTGGTGGACGACCTCGAACAATCTGGCTTCGGCCTTGATCCCGCGCTCGATCAGATAGGCCGCCGCGTCCGACTTGCTGCCGAAGACTCCAGCCTGCACCAGGGTCTTGAGCCTCTCCTGCGCTTCCGCTGAAACTTTTACGTGGTTCAGGCTGCCGTTATTTATCGGGAGCACGCTTTTGACCTTGTTCCCCAGAGCCTTGATGGGATTTGTGATTTGAGGACGCCTGGGAGGCGCCTGAGGCTCTTCGGCGCGGACCAGTTCGACGCTCGGCTGCGGCGTCCGGTCCGAAAAGAGGTCAAAGGCTTTTTCCACGTCCTTCTCGTTTGCCGGAACTCTGACGTCGTAGGGATTATTCGTGCCGCAGGCTACGCAGAACTTGTAGCTGTCTTCATTCTCGTCCTCGCCGCAGTTTACGCACTTCCACATGGGTAGTCACCAGTAACCTTTCGGTCGGGCCCTAGATTGTAACCATCTATAGCTCCCTTTTACGCCGAAACGGTCCGCCGGTCAATGCTCGCCGAGAAGGTCAGTACCGCCTGCGGTAGCGGGCGGGCCTTGTGGTGTGTGTCACCCGCCCGCTACCGCAGGCGGTACTGACTCAAAGCTATTGCCAGCCTTACGGGTTTCTGATGCTGAAGGTATCGCCCTGCCGGATGTCGCCGGTCTCGAACCCCTTGCGAAACCAGCGAGCGCGCTGTTCGCTGGTTCCGTGTGTGAACGTGTCAGCGTCCGCGTAGCCGCGCGACCTCTGTTGCAGGCGGTCATCGCCGATGGCCGTCGCGGCGTTCAAGGCCTCTTCGAGGTCACCCTCCTCAAGGAATTTAAATCGCGCCGCGGCGTGATGCGCCCAGACTCCCGCGTAGAAATCCGCCTGCAATTCGAGCCGGACCGAAAGGGCCTTGGCATCTCGCTCGCTCATTCTCGCCTGCATCGCGTCCACACGGTCCGTCACCCCCAAAAGTTTCTGGATGTGGTGACCGACCTCGTGCGCGATGACGTAAGCCTGCGCGAAATCGCCTGTGGCGCCGAGATTAGACTTCAACTCCTGGTAGAACGAGAGGTCCATATAAATCTTCTCATCGCCCGGGCAATAGAAGGGACCGACCTCGGAACTGGATAACCCGCAGGCCGATTGCGTCCGGCCCGTGAAGATTATCAGCTTGGGCTCGCGGTATTGCAGCCCCTGCTGGCGGAAGATGTCGCGCCAGACGTCTTCTGTTTTCGCCAGCACAGCGGAACTGAGTTCGAGGTTCTCGTCTTTCGGGCCGACCGAGCGCGTGGCCTCTGTGCCCTGCCGCGGGTTGCTGCCGCCGCCGCTGAAGAGCGAGCGCAGGTCAACCCCGAATAACATGGCGACGACCAGAAGGATGACGCTGCCGATGCCCCCGCCGACGGCCATTCCCCGGCCCGAAATTCCACGTCTGTCTTCAACATTCTCGCTCTGCCGACCTTCTCTCCAACGCACGGTTTTTCATCCCCCTTTAGGCCGATTTTTCGCTGACGTCCCGCACGCCCCCTCAGCGGAAAGGGTAGCAGACCTGAGGTCACAAATGTTTGTCATTTCCGGGCGGTGATAATCACATTCCACCCGGCGCTGCGGCTGAGACGCCGGAACATCTTTTCGGAGACGAGCGGGCGCAGGAATCTCAACTCCTGACGAATCATCTGCTCGACTTCGGTCCTGACCTCACGAAACAGCTCGAACAACTCGCTCGCCTGCCGCCGGCTATAGACTTTGACGAGCGGACGTGCGTCATGTTCCGAATACTCTACGTAACGGCTCATGATCTCCTCTGTGGAGTGGCCGCGCAGGAAGTGGCCGCGCAGGACGCCTCTGTGCAGGACGATCTCCGTCCAGTAGTAGAGCGAGTTGCGATGATAGAGCATCACTTTAGCCACGCCACCGGGGCGCAGCACGCGATGCAGCTCGCGGACCGCGCCCGCCGTGTCCGGCGTGTGATGCAGGACGCCGTTGGAATAGACGACGTCGAAGCTCTCGTCCGCAAACGGCAGGCGCTCGCCGTCTGCGAGCACGAAATCCGCGCGCATCCCGTAGAGTCCGAAGTGCAGGCTCGAAATCTCCACAGAGCGCGGCGTGAGATCAACGCCGGTGCAGAGGGCACCGCCGCGCGCGAACTGTAAAAGGTCCGTGCCCATCCCGCAGCCGACTTCGAGCAGGCGCTTTCCAGCGAACGCGTCGAAACCCATCACTTCAGGCATCCACGGCGCATACTCCTGATAACGATGGCGCTCGACCTCGTCGAAAAACTCGCGCGTCGCGAACTCGTATTTCGCGCCATAGCGCGCGCCGCAAGGGTCCTGCGACCACTGCTCGCGCGCGTGCAGCTTCTCCGCCACAAGCTGCTCTTTATCATCTACGGGTTTCACATTTCACCTTCTGAAAATATTTAACCACAGAGACACAGAGACACAGAGGGAGGAAAGAATAATTATGAATTTTGAATGTTGAGTTTTGAATTCAAATCCTTAATTCAAAATTCAAAACTCAACATTCAAAATTTCTTTCCTCTGTGTCTCTGTGGTTATTTATTATTAGACCACGAGAGATAAGCTTCAAGGACACGCCGGGCGTTGTGCGACCAGGTGTGCTTCTCTACGGCTTCGAGCCGAGCGGCTGCGCCGAGACGCTCACGCAATCCCCTTTCGTTTGCCAGGCGCATGATGGCCTCGCACAGCTCACGAACGTTGCCTGGCTCGACCAGCAGCGCCGTCTCTTCATGCGACAGCACGTCGCCGATCTGCCCCAGACGGCTGGCGACGATGCCTTTGCCCATCGCCATGTACTCGAAGAGTTTTGTGGGCGAGCCGAAGAAAGGGCTTCCGTCTTCGAGCGGCACGTGCGGCGAGGCCAGCACGTCGCAGGCGTCCAAGAGAGAGGCCACGCGCTCGTGCTCGACCGCGCCCGTCAGAATCACTCGCTGTGCTGCGCCGCCTTCCCTCAAAGTCTCTTCGACCTTCTCGCGCAGCACGCCCGTTCCCACCAGCAGGAAACGCACACGCGCACCCTTCGGAATCATCGTGATGGCCTGCGCCAGCTCCACCACGCCGTGCCAGGGGCCGAACGTGCCGACAAAGCCGACGAGCGTTTCATTCTCCTCAACCCCGAGCGCGCGTCGCACCAGCTCCCCGCCGATGTTTGGGCGAAAGCGCTCCGCGTCAACGCCGTTCGGGTTGACCACGATCTTTTCGTCCGCGACCCCTGCGCGCAGCAGATTCTCTCTCTCGACTTCGGAGACAACGAAGATGCGCGCGGCGGCCCTGAGATTCAGGCGCTCGTATCGTTCGAGCAAGCCCAGCATCCCGACGCGATCCCAGTAGCGCCCGACCCAGACTTCGGAACCGTTGTATTCCAGAAAGAGGGGTCGCCTCGTTTTCAAGCTCGCAGCCACACCAGCCCAGCTAAAACGGCTGTAGCGCTGGTAGATGAAATCGGGCGGCTGTCGCTTGATCTCGTTGATTGCGCCGTGCGTGAAGAGCAGGTTGTTGTAGAGGTCGAAGGCCGCGCGCGTCGAGCCAATCGGCTTCGGCCAGATGATTTTCAGCGGGGTCTTTTTTTCGTCCAGCCCGGCTATCTGATCGTTACTGACGAGCGAGATACGCGTGCCCGCGGAGAGCGCTGCGTTGATGAAGCCGTTGATGTGGCTGGCTGCGCCGCCCGCCTGCGTTCCGGGTCCAGGTGTGGCGCGCACGTACACAATCTCAAGCGTGTCCGCTCCCACACTTTTCTGCCTCGGATGATGTCTGAGGTGCTCGCCTCTTTTAACAGCCAGTTCGAGTCGCCGCAGATGACGCGCGGCGCGCGTCATCGCAGCCGCGCTGATCGCGGCCTCGCGTGCGAGGCGTGCGGGAGCCCTCAGCAAAATCCGACCGCGCGCCTCTTCGCGCCACCCTCCGTGCGCGTCCAGGATGATGACCCTGCGCGCCCCTGCCAGAGCGCCGAAGAGCAGAAAGGCGTTCTGCCCGCGCTGCCACGTGAGCCTTTCCGTGGCGACTGCGAAAATATCCGGGCGCAGGGCGCGCAGGGCACGCAGGCGCTCTGCCATCCGGCCGCCTTCGATTCGGGAGCGCGGAATCTCCTCAAAGGAAGCTTCCGGGTAACGCTCCCGAAGCGCGCGGCGCGCACGCCCCGCCTCGCCGCTCAAGATGAGCAGCACGATCTTCGCTTGATTGCGCCGCTCGCTCTCCTTTACGCTCGACTCTCTTTTCATGCTCTTTTAGAAGATACGCCTGAGAGCGCGCCTCTGAACAGTTGGCTGAGTTCCGCCCCGCGCAACACGAGCGCTTCGGAAAGGGGGCGGCGAGTGCGTGCTCGGAAAAAGAGCGCGACGAGCGCGAAGATCAGGGCGTAGCTGATGGTCGAAGCGAGGGCCGCGCCGCGCGCGCCGAAAAGAGGGACCAGTGAGAAGACCAGGGCGATGTTGACCGCCAGAGTCGCCAGCCAGCAGAGCGGGATCAACAGGGGCAGCCCCAGCGCGTTAAAATGCTGGACGAGCACAGATTCGAGACCGATGAGATAAATGCCCGGCAGTAAAATTAATAACTGCACGCTCGCGTCCGCGAACGCGGCGCCGTAGAGCAGAGGCAGCACGAAACTCAAAGGCACGGCCGCCAGACAGACGAAGAGCATCACGAACGCAGTGTGCCGCGTGACGACTGAAGTCAGTTCGCCCGTCTCGTCCCTTTGGGCCGTGACGCGCGGGAAGAGCAGCGTGGCGATGATTCCGGGCAGCAGCATCAGCATCATTGCGATCTGCGACGCCAGACCGTAAACGCCTGCTTCTCGTTCGCCTCTGAAATAGTTAACGACGAACAGGTCCGCGCGAAAGATCAGCGCGCCAGCGAGTATCGAGATGTGAAACTTGAGGCCGTAACGCATCATGCGGCCAAATAGTTTCAGGTCCGGGCGCCAGACCTGCCGCTCTTTCAGCTTCGCCGCGTAAGCTCCAACCAACAGAACGATGACGAGGCCGACGAGGATGCTCGCGCCCGTGTTCAGAGAGACGAGAGTCCAGAGGCCGGCGTTCAGAAGGATGAGCGCGATGATCGCATTGACGAGCACGAAGGATTGCCCGAGGAGGTCCAGGAGGTTGAAGCGCTCGACGCGCCCGACCGCCAGAAAGATGTTGAGGCAGACGAGCATGATGAGCTGGAACGGAATCGAGAGGGCTGCGATGCCGATCAGGCGCGGCGGGATGAACCCGAACCAATCGGGGCGCCAAGCAGCAAGACCCAAGAGTCCGACTGCGAGCAGCCCGCCGACGATGAGCGCGAAAAGAAGTGAATTGATGGCTGCTGGCGCTAGATACCGCCTGTCCTGCGCGATGAAGTAGGTGTTGGCCGAAGGGAGCCCGGCGCTGGCGAGTTGAACCAGGGTGGCGACTGCGACGTTGATGACGGCCAGTTGACCATAACCTTCAGCCCCTAGCCAGCGCGCAACGATGATTCCGGCGACGACGCTGTTGACCATCATCAGGCCGCGCGCCAGCAGCGTCCACGCGACGTGGATGGAGAAGCGGCGGCGCGCGGGGCTCACAACGGCTGTAGATGTTATACCCGCAGGTTGTTCTGACATTTTAAATGGCTAACGAACTTTAGGACATTTCTCCTTCATCCGCGATCAATCCAACGCTCATACCATAAACTGAGATTGAGCAGCGCCCACAGGTGAAAGCCCCAGTCCTGTGTGCGGCGGCGATGTTCGTCCAGGAGACGCGCGACGAAATCATAGTCGAAGAAGTTGCGCCGCCGCATGGTGTTGTTCATCAGGTGGGAATCGAACCACGAGCCCAGGCCGTCCCTGAACCATTCGCGCACGGGCGCGCCGAAACCACGCTTGCGGCTGTAGAGCAGGTCGTGCGGTAGAATCTCTTCGAGCGCACGCTTCAGGATGTGCTTGCCGCTGCGGCCCTGGACCTTCAGAGAGCGCGGCAACGCAAGCGCATACTCCACCAGATGATGATCCAGGAAAGGCACGCGCGCCTCCACGCTTGTCGCCATAGTAATCTTGTCCACGCGCATCAGGAGCAGCTCCGGCAGGCGTAATTTCAATTCCAGATAGGTCATCCGCGACAGGAAATCCGACTGGGGGCGCTCCTCCTCTATATATTTCAGGTACGAATTGACGACTTCGAGAGACGAGCGCTCACGCATCCGCTCGCGCATCTCAGCCGAAAGCACGCGCGGCTTGAACGTCTCGTCGTAAACGACCACGCCGCCCCAGAACAGAGGCTCGTTCGCGCCGAGACGACGGATCAACTCTATGACGGCGCGCTTTCTCCCGGTAGCTTCGAGAGCCGGACGACTGACGGCGCTCGCCGCCCGGCGTAAAGTCTGCGGCACGCGCTCGGCTCTGCGCCAGAACCTTTCATAAATCCGCAAGTGCCTGACGTAATTTTCGTAGCCGCTGAAAATCTCGTCCGAGCCCTCGCCGACCTGCACGACGATTGTGCCGGAATCGCGCGCCAGCTTCGAGACGTAATAGAGCGGCACGCAGACAGGGTCCGCAATCGGCTCGTCCTGATGGAAAACCAGACCTGGAAGAAACTCCTGCATCTCCTTTTCCGAGATGATTACTTCATGATGGTTGGTCTTGAAATCCCTGGCGATGCGCCGCGCCGAATCCAGTTCGTTCAAGTACTCCGCATCACGGAATCCCACCGTGAACGTCTCCACAGGCCGCGTCATCTGTTCCGACATCAGCGCGACGTTCGCGGACGAATCAACCCCGCCCGAAAGAAAGACCCCGAAAGGTACGTCCGCCATCATGCGCTTCTTGATGGACTCCCGGAGCAGCCGCAGGATTTCAGCCTTGTGCTCTTCTTCGCTGCGCTCCGCGCTCATCGCGGGCGGGGGCAGCGCGTCCCAGTACCGCTTGAGATTACTTGTGCCGTCGCGTGAGACCGTAAGCATGTGGCCCGCTGGGATCTTCTGTATGTCCCGGAAGAGCGTGCGCGGCGCGGGCGTGGTCAGGAATGTCAGGTAATGATAGAGCGCTTCTTCGTCAACTTCCGCTGTGACCGCAGGGTGTTGGAGGATGGCTTTGATCTCGGAGGCGAAGATGAAGCGCCCGTCCTTTTGGTAGAAGTAAAGCGGTTTCACCCCGATGCGGTCGCGCACCAGTATCAGTTGCCCGCGCCTCTCGTCCCAGATGGCGATGGCGTAATCGCCCTCTATGTCGTGAACGAAATCCTGCCCGCGCTCCTCGTAAAGATGGAGGATAGTTTCGGAATCGGTGCGCGAGGCATAGACGTGGCCGCGCTGTTCCAGGCCTTCGCGGAGGCGCGCGTGATTGTAAATCTCGCCGTTGAAGACGAGCCAGACCCCTTCGACGCAGCCGCGCATCGGCTGGTGGCCCGCCTCCGAAAGGTCTATGATCGAGAGGCGGCGAAACCCTAAGCCCCCGCGCCCGTCGTCAAAGATAAGCTCGCCCGCGTCGTCCGGTCCACGGTGCTGCATCTGGTCGCGCATACGCTCCACCAGAGCGCGCTCGACACCCCCACGCGCCGCCCCGTATTCCCACACTCCGCAGATTCCACACATTGAAAAAATTTTGAGTTTTGAATTTTGAATTTTGAATTAAGGCCCGCAGCTTTTAATTCAAAATTCAAAACTCATAATTCATAATTACCTTTTCCACCACGCCTTGAAAGAGCTTTGACATCACATAATATCTACGCCCTGAGTCGTCGTTAAGCTGGTACTCGAAATCCTCGGAGCGCAAAAGCTCAAGGGCGCGGCGGAAGAACTCTGCATCGAGGTCGAAGAGATATTGCTTGGCCTCCCCGATGGACCTGCAATGCTTGATGTCCACCTCTTCGCGCAAGACTATGCGCTGGCCCGTGTCAATGCCAGCGTCTATGAAGAAGACCGTGATGCCGACTGCGTCTCCCTGAATGACGGACCATTCCATCACGTTGCGTCCACGATAACCGGGAAGCCTCCCGATATGCGGGTTCAGGATTCCCAGACGGAAAGCATGGATCGTCGGCTCGCGGTAGATGACGCCAGCTTTGTGCAGGCCGACGTCCAGATTGAGCCGTTTGAGCCTTTCGAGCGTGTCCGGGTGGTCTAACCGCTTCCGAAACAGAAGGACGCGGCGGCCGAAGATGAGCCGCAACGATTTCGCACGGCCGCGCTTGAGAAACAGGCGCGCGAGATGTTTCGAGACCGAGCGCCAGCCGGATTCCCCTTGCGTCGGGCACAGGAGAATGAAAGGGGCGCAACCCCGTACCTTGAGCGCTTCGTCATAAATCTTCAGCGCCGCCGGAAGAGAATTTGCCAGGATACCTGCGCGCATTCGCCTTTTTCTCAAATCCAGGCCGCCAGAGCCCGTGCGTAGAGTCCGTAGTAACAGACCAGGAGCCAGCCACTTTGTCCTGATGGAAGCCACTCCGCGGGCAACAGTTCGTAATAGTAGTTCAGCGCGTCAAGAAACCTCAAATCAGGTAGCAGCGCCGCGGCGACCGACATCAGGCTTAATTTCAGAAGCAGCTCGTCAGCCATAGGGGGCGCGACCCCGCCCTTCTCAACACGCGCCCGGTCACGCACCATCAGGCTGTTTAAGACGTATTCACGAACCTCTTCCTCGACGTCAAGGGCTATGTTCAAAGGGCAGGAATAGCGCTCAGCCAGAAGCTGAAAACGGCGCGAAGGCGTCGGTCCGGACTCTTTCAACAGTTTGACGAACGGGACCGGTGGCGGAAGATGCGCGGGGCGCAGCTCCAGTCTCTGACAGAGCGAGAGCGCGCGCAGCGACGGAAGGCAGCCCGCGCCTGTTTCCGTCCAGTGGTCCGGCACATGGAGAGCGGCTTTGGAATCTTCTTTAATCTCCGCGGGCGTGGCTTTCAGCAATCTTTCGCGCAGCAGGGAGACGTAGGCCGCTTGCTCGCCGAATTTTTCGGGCGCGAGGCTAATGATGCGCTTACGGCACAACTCGCCGAAACGCTCCTTTAACGCCTGCGAGATGAGTTCTCTCATTCTGCCGCGGTCCTGATCTTGAACCGTCCGCCCTGTAACTCGGTCGCCAGCTCCGTCAGGGTGAGACACTTGATGTCTTCGGCCTGCGAAACGTCTTTGACGAAGCGCTCGATGTGCGAGAAGTCCTGAATATCTTTCGTGTGGTTCTCAAGAATGACCGGAACTTGAGCGAGCCCGGACGCGCGCGCGCGACGACGTATTGACTTGAGCATCTCTGTCAGAAGCGGGTAGTCGAGCTGCGCTATGTCGGAGATGAGGTGTTTGCCTTTGAGGTAGGGCACGACGCCTTTTTCGTAGACGCGCGTCCAGGTCGAGGCGTGGCTAACTTGCGCCCACTCCTGGCCGTAAGCTTCCACACTCCGGCCACTCGTTGCCGGAGTGGCAGGGCGCTTCTTTATCTTGCCCAGCGCTTTGTTCAGATGATGTTTGAAGACCTGCCGGCGCGACCCGTAAAAATGGTTCGTAGGGACGCAGATGATCGGCTCAACCTGTGCGGAAACCTTCCGCGCGTCCGTCATCACAGGATAGTACGGCAAAAAATCCTCTTCCGCTTCGGTGTAATCGAGCTTGATGTTCTTGGTCTCGTAGCGCACGCCTCCGACGATGCTCATGTCAAAGACGATGCCGAGCCTGACCAGAAGATCGAGCACGTGCTCTGACGGGGCGATGCACCATGAGCCCGAGCGGAAAGAGATCACGCGATAATTTGAGTTGACCGGGCGCAGGAGATTTTCTAGATATTCTTTACCCGCCAACATCATCCCGTAAGCTTCTTCCGGCTCGTAATTCAGAATTGACCAGTCGCCCGCAAGCTGCCACTCGCCGTCTTTGTACTCGGCCCGGCTCCATTGCGGGTGTATGTGCAGCTGTATGTCGTGCCCCTGGCGGAAAGTCTCCTGCACGACCGCGTCCCATTCGTCCGCCAGCGCTTTTAATTCCGGGTGCTCATTCTCGAACCTTCTGAACGTGAGCTGCTGCATCACCTCGGCGTTGAACGAGCCGCGCAGCCCGTGCGCGTTGTAAATCTGAACGAGCTCGCGCATCGGGCGAAACTGTAGCTCGCGCGCGTCGCCCGCGCCCGTGCCGCTTAGCTCCCAGTCGTCAACGAATGCCAGATAGATTGTCGGCTTCATGCTTAATCAACCTAATCCATGTCGAAACGCTCAATCAAGCTCAAACGCTCGCTCTCGTCATCGCCCGCGCAGACGGGCACCAGGGCCCAGCGATACCGGCACGGCGCGGCGGCGCGCACGGTCCAGCAGGCAGAGATGGACGCGCTCTTTGACCCGTAATCGCGCGAGACGAACCGCGGCTCGAACTCCGGCGGTTTGTTCACGTCCAGCGCGACGACGAAGAGCCGCGCCCCGGTCACGCGGTTGCGGACCTGCGCCACGCGCCGCGCGTGCATGCTCGCGTCCAGCTCTTCCGCGAAATGAAAACGAAAACGCAGCTCGTGCTCCCCATCCCCGACGAGTTCGTCCTCGACGAGCCAGAAACGCTCCCGCTTGTGAAGGCGGACCGAGCGCCTGTGCGTGATGGGTTGCGCGAGTCTGCGATAGCCGTCGTGCTCGGCCGTGACGAGATCAAAGTCCGCGTTCGTCTCCCAGTGAGTCACGCGCGGGTGCGCCTCGTCGCCGATGACGAAAGGGGTTGACGCGTCCGTAGAGTTCTGCTCGGCGGCGTCCACCTCCAGGGTCGAATGATACTGCGTCGAGCGGAACAGATGACGCTCGTGAAAATCCGCGGAATAGACATACGTGCCGGGGTCCGTGATGAAGCAGGTGCCGCAGGCGCTCACCTCCAGAGAGAGAGCGTCGTTGTGACCGTGCGAGCCGCGCCCCTTGAGCCCACTGCCGCTCGCGTTGAAGAGCAGATAGAGGTCGTCTGCGCGCATGACATATGTGCCCGCCCGCTCGAAAGCCTGCGACGGCGCGCTTTCGGCCATCTCCCCAAAGCTTTCGTAAGCGCGCACGCCCTCGCGGCCGAAAATCCAGAGCAACTCTTCCGGCATCGCCTCGGAAGGCTGCTTGAGGCGCGGCTCGTCGAAAAAGAGCGCGCCGAGCGCGAGCACGTAAGCGTGATCGTCTGCGGCGCGTTTCCGAAAAGGCAGGACCTGCCCACCGTCTGTATCACCTATGAGCGGCGCGCGCCCGTCCGGCCTCAGGAGGGCGCGCGTGTACTCCAACATCAGGCGCAGTTTCCGCCAGTGCTCATCATGAATCTCGATTTCATTGGCGCGTGCCAGGACGAACGAGTAGAGGAAGAGTTCGAGCACGAAACGATGATAACCCGTGGAGGCTTCATCGTCCGCGCCGTCTGCGAGCACCTGCTTGTCCATCTCGCGCAGGAGTTCGCGCCACCCCAGCTCGCGCCAACCGCGCGCGGCCTCCAGCTCAGGCAACATGAGCCCGAGCCAGAACAACCCGGTCACGTCCGAGAGATAGTGATTGCTCGTGGAGATGTACGAAAACTCCAGGTTGCGCCGGATGTGCGCGCCGTGCTGATCGAACGTTTGTAGAAAGAGCGGAAGCGTCTCTTCGTCCAACAGGGACGAGTCGCGCAAGAGGTTGAAGGTCGTGAGCAGATTCATCGCGCGCAGCGCCACTTCCATCGCGCAAGACCAGTTGGGCCCGCGCCCGAGCGGATTCTGCTCGCGCCAACTGGCAAGCTGCGCGAAGATTTCCCGTGCGAATTTTTCGTCTCCAGTGACCGCGCCAGCGCGCGCCAGCGTCAAAAGGTGCGCGAGGCGGTTCACCTCCCAGAGGACCCTCGCGTCCGAGCCGTCGCCCCGCAGCAGCCGCACGTCCCCGTGATAATCCAGCGGCCAATCAACGCCGGACAAAGGATCGCACAGCCAGTTGATTCGCTCCCCGAAACATTTTTCGCCGTAGCCGAGCACGGTCCAGCAATGCTCACGAGCGATGCGCGCAGCCTTTTCCAGCAACTGCGCCGTCTCGAAAGGGAAGAGGCTGCGTTGCAGCTCAGAAGTCTCCGCGCTTGAGTCGCAGCCCGGAAAGAATTTCGGCGCGGCGCGGCTGCGAAAATGCGCCAGGAGCTCGGACTGAGAGAGGCGCGCAAACTCGGGGCGTAAGCGCGCCGGGGCTTGCGCGAGCGCCGGAAGAAGGGAGCGCTCTCTGCGTCTTGCGGCACGGGCGCGACTGCGTCTTAGAGCCTCAAGAGCGACCGTGCGCGCATCAACCTCGCCGCGCAGCGCGCGTTTCATCTTGCGAACAATGCTCATCGAAAAGCGCTTGTGGAAACCGAATTTCAGGCTAACCCTTTATTGGCTGCGGCAGCGTTCCTCTGATCTGCCAGAAAGGGATCAACTCCCTTCTCCTTCCATGAGAGCGTCAAGGATGCGGTCGGCCGTACGGCCGTCCCAGAGCGGAGGGATACGCGGCTCCAATTTCCCGGCCGGAGTGTCGAGCACTTCGAGCGCAGCCTCTTTAATCCTCTCGGCGCGCGTCCCGACGACGACGTTTGTTCCCATCTCGACAGTGATGGGGCGCTCCGTATTCTCGCGCAGGGTGAGACAGGGAATCCCGAGCGCGGTGGTCTCCTCCTGGATGCCGCCCGAATCTGTGAGCACGAGCCGCGCGCCGCTGTAGAGACGCAGGAAATCCAGATAACCGAGCGGGTCCATCAGTCGCAAGTTAGGCGCGCGTTCGACCAGATCCGCGAAGCCGAACTCAGCGATGCGCGCGCGCGTGCGCGGGTGCACCGGAAAGATTATGGGGAGGCGATGGCTGATCTCTTCCAGAGCGTCGAAGATGCGGCGGAAAGTGATGGGGTCGTCAACATTAGAAGGACGATGAAGAGTCAGCGCGGCGTATTCCCTTCCCGACAGGCCCAGGTCCTCGCGCACGGTTGACGTTTCGGCTCGCTTGAGCTGGCTCAGGAGCGAGTCAATCATGATGTTGCCGACGAAACGGATGCGCGCAGGCGGGACTCCTTCGGCTATTAAATTTTCATCAGCATCCCTTGAAGGCGTGAGCAGCAGGTCGGCTATCTGGTCCGTCAGGAGACGATTGATCTCCTCCGGCATCGTGCGGTCGCGACTGCGCAGGCCCGCCTCGACGTGGGCCACTTTCACCTGAAGCTTCGAGCAGACCAGCGCGCAGGCGAGCGTCGAATTGACGTCGCCGACGACCAGGACCCAGTCGGGCTTTTCATTGATAACGACGGGCTCGAACTGCTGCATCACGGCGGCCGTCTGCTGCGCGTGCGACGCCGAGCCGACGCCGAGGTATACGTCCGGGCGCGGGATATTCAGGTCACGAAAGAAAGCATCCGACATTTGCTCGTCGTAATGCTGCCCCGTGTGCACGACGAGCGGCGCGAACTCCTCGGCGCGCCGCTTCATAGCCTCCACGATGGGCGCGACCTTCATGAAATTGGGGCGCGCGCCGACGACGTTTAGAACTTTCATAAAGCAGTGGTCAGTGGTCAGTGGTCAGTGGTCAGTGAGAATCAGTTTTTCAACTGACCACTGACCACCGACCACTGACCACTTTACAATCGGATGATCCGCGCACGGCTCTCGCGCCGCAGTTCACCGCCGAGCGCGTTGCGCGTGTCAATGATGAGCGGGGCGAGTTCCGTGACGTGGCGGTAGTTGATCTGGCTGTGGTCCGTGACGATGACGACGCAGTCGGCCAAACGCAGCTCCTCGTCCGTGAGGGTGACGGACGAAAGCGGCGCACCATTACCTTCCGTGTGCGCGTCGTCGAACCTCACCTCGGGGACGAATGGGTCGTGATAGCTCACGTCCGCGCCCTTCGCCCGGAGGCGATCAATGATCGAGAGCGCCGGACTCTCGCGCACGTCGTTGACGTCCTTTTTATAGGCCACGCCCAACAGGAGCACGCGCGAGCCTTTGAGCGCCTTCCGGTCGTCGTTCAACCCGTCCGCGACGAGCGTCACCACATGCTCCGGCATACGCGAATTCACCTCCTCCGCCAGCCCTATGAAGCGCGAGTCGAATCCGTGCTGCCGCGCTTTCCATGAAAGGTAATGTGGATCAAGCGGGATGCAGTTGTGAACATAGATGCCGTAAGAAGTAGCGAACGTGTGCGTGTCGTCAACTTCCATGGAATAGACTTCAACAGGCTGATCATTGGTTTTAATCTCAATTGATTTAACCGGGGTGGTCGTTAAAGGCCCGGCCTGTTTGAAAGCTTTGCTGACAGACGGAGCGGGCAAACAATGGATTGGCAAGCGATCACCTTCCTTCAAATCCCTGGCGAACACCTGCCGCACCATGCCCTCTTCATCGCAAACGAGCATCGGGTGCTGATCGGTCACGGTCAGACTGCGGTTATCGCTGGTTGTCACAGTGACAATCGGTCCATCCGTCTTGCGGCGAAACAAATAACGAACGGATTTCCATTGCGGCTCCTGCGTTTCCATGTCTAAGGAGAGAGCCTTCAGGAGAGGTCTGTAAATCACTTCGCCGCCGCCAGCCTCAAACCTTCGCGCACTGGCACTGGAACTCTGCTCAGAGAAAATCGCCTCCAACGACTTGACTTGCTCCAAGCCATCAGGCGACCTGACAACCCCCATCTCGTGACCGGCTAAACAATGCCCCCCAATGCCCGGACCAGGATAAAACGGCATGAAGCCGAAAGGCTTGGTGGCGGCGGCGCGGATGACTTCCCAGGTGTCTATGCCGAGGGCGTAGCAGAGGCGCGCCATCTCGTTCGCCATGCCGATGTTGACGGCGCGAAAAGTGTTCTCCAAAAGCTTCGCGGCTTCGGCGACGCGCGCCGAAGTGACCGCGTGCACGTCCCTGACGATCTGCGAGTAGAGATGCGCCGCCGCTTCCGTCGAAGAGTCCGTGCAGCCGCCGACGACTTTCGGGATGTTGTGCGTCTGAAACTGCGGATTGCCGGGATCAACGCGCTCAGGCGAGAAGGCCAGCAGGAAGTCCGCGTCCAGCTTCAGACCCGTCTCCTCAAACATCGGCAGGAGCACTTCATCGGTCGTCCCAGGATAGGTCGTTGATTCGAGGACGATCAATTGGCCGCGCCTCAGATTTTTCTGGATCTCTTCGGCCGCAGCAAGGATGTAGGAGACGTCCGGCTCCTTTGTCTTCCTCAGCGGCGTCGGCACGCAGATGATGATGGCGTCGCAGCTCTTCAGGTGATTAAAGTCTGTGGTGGCGCGCATTATTTGCGCTTCGGTCAGCTCTTTGATGCCCGATGACGGCACATCCCCTATGTAGGAGCGCCCGGCGTTGATGTCGGCTGCCTTCGCCGAGTCCACTTCGAAGCCTGTGGAGTCGAAGCCGTTGCGCGCGAACTCCACCAGGAGCGGCAGGCCGACGTACCCCAGGCCGATGACGCCGACGCGCGCCCCTTTATCCGTTATCAATTTTATGATGTCGTCTTTAATCATGTCCTCAAGGTCTTTCCACTGTCAGTTTGCTATGCGCTTCAAGGGCGGGACGCCGGAAACGCCGCTGCGGCCCGAATCGTTAAGACTATTTGAGCGCCGCGCAGACTGTCAACGACGCAGAGCAGGAGACGAAAAGCAGAATCCAGGAGTCAGAATTCAGAATCCAGAATTACAAGGCGGAAACCGTTTCTGTTTTTCTTTTCTTCTGACTCCTGGATTCTGAATTCTGGATTCTGCTTTTCCGATTCTGCTTCTCGTCTTTTCCTTGACAGCTTATGATGAACGGGTCAATATCCACGCCCGATAAGCGCTTTAAAAAGGAAGCTTGAACAAGATGGCTGGTCGAATAACGAACGGCGGCGCAATGCTTCTCTTCGTGCTCCTTTCACTATCGCTCGGGGCGTGCTCCGGCAACAGCGCCTTTGACGAAGCCAACAAGCTCAATCAAAGCGGGAGCGATGACATCAAGGCGATAGACAAGCTCGTCCAGGACAATAAAAATAAGGAGCGAGAAGTCTCCACCGCCATTTATGCCAAAAATATTCCTCAGGCCGTGGCCCTGCTGGACGAATCCGTGAAAACGATTGATCTCGGTCTCCAGAAAGCCGAAAGCGCCGCCGGCAAATTTGAGAAGGCGTCGAAACTGGACATTGACTCGACGCTTAAGGAATACCTCTCGCTCCGAGCGCAAAGCGTCGCCAAAGCTATCGAGGCATTTAAAGAGGTTCGTCAGGGGGCTATCGCATTACGCGTCAAGCTTGAGAGCCGGGACGAGGCCGTCATCGAAAAGGCCAAGGAAGAGATGCGGCAGACCAGTATCAGATACGAACAGCTCATCAGCGAACATCAAAGGCTCGAAGGCCAGGCGGGCGAGATAGCGCGCCGCAATCCAGACAAGATCAAACCCGGAATGTAGCTCATTCACAGCATGGAGGTGTGCCATGGCTGCTTCAACGAGCGAGTCTCAGGGGAAACTCATACGTGGCCTGGGTCTCTTAGACGCGACGATGATCGTCATCGGCTCGATGATCGGTTCGGGCATCTTCATCGTCTCCGCAAGGTCTTCCGTGCTCGTCGGCTCGCCCGGCTGGATGCTGGCTGCGTGGGCGCTGGCGGGAGTGCTGACCATCACGGGCGCGCTCTGCTGCGCAGAGTTGGCGGCGATGATGCCTCGCGCCGGGGGGCAATACGTTTTTTTGCGCGAAGCCTACGGCCCGGCGACGGGTTTCCTTTTCGGCTGGTCGCTCCTCTTCGTCATTCAAACGGGCACCATCGCGGCGGTCGCCGTCGCCTTCGCAGACTTTCTGAATGTGCTCGCGCCAGGGGTATCGGCGACAAACTACATCATCGCGCCGATTCAAATAGGAAGCTACGCCATCAGTCTTTCGACTCAGCAACTGGTGGCGATTCTCTTAATCCTGATTCTCACTTTCACAAACACGAGAGGCCTCAAGACCGGGAAGTTCATCCAAAACACCTTCACTTTCACGAAGACTGCGGCGCTGATTGGGCTGATCCTGATAGGTTTCGCCCTCGGGTGGAACAAGGGAAGCGCGGCCTACACCTCATCATGGTGGAATCCCCTGGAGAATGCCGGATGGAACCCCGGCGCGGCGGAGCCCGGTCTGGCAGTGGGGAGCGGTTTCTGGCTCTTGATGCTGCTGGGCCTCGCGATGGTCGGGCCCTTGTTTGCCCAGTCAGCCTGGAACAATGTCACGTTCACAGGGAGCGAAATACGCGACCCAGGTCGCAACCTGCCACGCGCGCTGCTGATAGGCTGCGGGGCGGTCGTCCTGCTCTATCTGCTGGCTAACCTCGTCTACATCACAAACCTCCCGCTCGGAAGGCCGATAAACCCCGCCATTCCTGGCGACACAGGAGTCCCCGGAATCGAGAACCCCGGACACAAGGTCGCCACCGATACGATGTTCGCCATCTTCGGCCAGGGCGGGATGATCGTGATGGCCGTGGCCATCATGATCTCGACGTTCGGCTGCAACAACGGCTTGATTCTCGCGGGCGCGCGCATCTACTACGCCATGGCACGCGACCGCCTCTTCTTTCAGCGCATCGGCACCGTCAACAAGTATCACGTTCCGGCAGTCGCCCTCATCACGCAGGGCATCTGGGCCTCTCTGCTCATCCTGCCGCGCACTGTGACGATTGAGAAGACTGGTCCCGTTTACGGTAACGTTTACGATCAACTGCTCAAATACATCATCTCGGCCGATCTGGTCTTTTATGCGCTGATGGTCGGGGCCGTCATCGTCCTGCGCCGCAAGGCGCCCAAAGCGGAGCGCCCTTATCGCACCTTCGGCTACCCGGTCGTGCCCGTCATCTACATCGCTCTCGCCCTGTTGCTGGTCCTGGACTTGGCTTACCTGACTCCGGCGACTTCCGGCATCGGCTACCTGCTCGTTTTGACGGGCATCCCCGTCTATTTCATCTGGCGCAGGAGCGCTGCGCCGCGCGAGGCTTTCGAGACGGAGACGGCGGACGCGAAGCTGGAAGGTCCAAAGGCTACGCAGTGATAAAAAGTTTCTGGCGAAAGATTGGTGGGCACGGGGACGCGTGCGTCTGGTCACTGGAAGAGTTTGAGCGAAAGTTTTCAGAGAACCTTCGCAACTGCGCGTGGGAGCCGCACCCGCGCTACAGCGTCTTCACGCAGTTTGACGGGGAATACTACCTTGAGCGTAGGGAAGCTTTTCTACACAAGTACCGCTCGTTTTACGCCGTCTCGAAAACCATCCGGCCGCGGAGGATGATCGAGCTGGGCGTCTGCGCTGGCGCGGGCGCGGACGCTTACCTGAGCGCGACGCCCGGAGCCGAGTACACTGGGATTGATACTTTCGGCGAGCCGTTCACAGAAGACGACGACTCGCCCTGGAAGGCTCTACGCAACAGTGAAAATTCGGTCTGGAAACCATATGACATCGCCGAGCGTTTACTAAAGGAGCGCGGCTTCAAGCATTTCAACCTGATCACGGCCAATCTAAGGCATCTTGAAAAGCTTCCGCACCGTGCGGATTTAGTGATCGTTGACGCGGCGCACGACTTTGAGAACGAGTACGCTGACCTGCGGCTGGCCCTGACGGCCGAGCCCTCTTTCATCTTTGTTGACGACGCGGAAGACGAGGCGCAGGCCAGGCCCGCCATCGAGAAGTTTTTGAACGAAGACCTGAAAGGCAGAATCCGGTACACCTTGCCTGTTGATTACATTGGCGGCGGATTAATCATCAGACTGAAGAGGTAGATTCCGGGCGGGGCGCTCACTTCACCCACTCGTCCGATACTTCTGTTTCGACTTTCACGGGCACTTTCTTAACGTACTCCGCCCCGGCCGCGCACATCGCGTCTTCGACTTTCTTGGCGATCACATCCGTCTCCCCTGCGTCCGCCTCGACCACAATCTCGTCATGCACAATGTTGACGATGCACGCGGTAGTGTCGCGCAATTGATCGTGCAGAAGGCGCAGGGAGCGCTTAAAAATGTCAGCCCCGGTCCCCTGGATCGGAGTGTTCTTTCCATTACGCTGTGCGAGCGATGCCGCCTGCCGGTCCTCTGAATCGAAGCGAAAGCGCGCCAGGCGGCCAGACGCGGTTCGTGCTGTGCGCTCGCGGACCGCTCTTTGCGCGGCGTCGCGCAGCCATGCGTCGAGTTGGCGGTAAGTGGCGAAGTAGCGCCGCAAGATGTCTTCAGCGTTTGTCAGCGAGAGTCCAGTCATCATCGAGAAACGCTGCGCTCCGATGCCATAGACCACGCCGAAATTCAGACGCTTGGCGAAGTCGCGTTGCTCTTTCGTCACCTGCTCAAGCGGCATATTGAAGACCTGCGCGGCGGTCACGCGGTGCAGATCCGCGCCGGAATTAAAGGCATCAACGAAGCCTTGATCGCCGGTGAAGTCTGCCAGAATGCGTAACTCGATTTGCGAATAATCACTGATGATTAACTTTCTTCCCGCAGGCGCGCGGAAGCAACGTCTGTACTCGATCGAGTGCGGGACCTGTTGGACGTTTGGATTTTGGCAGGCCATTCTCCCGGTCGGCGCGCCGATTTGACGAAAGTCCGCGTGGATGCGGCCCGTCACGGGATTTATTTCGTTCAGGATGTTTTCACCATAACTGGTGAGTGCCTTCTGAACTGTTCGATATTCGAGAAGTGTCTTAATCTCTTTGTGCTTTTCGGCAAGCGGCTGTAGTTTCCAGTTGCGCGTCGAGTCCGGCATTTCAATGCCGAGTCGCTTCAGAGCCCTGGTCAACTGGACGTGGGAATCCAGATTGAGGTCCATGCGGGTCGGGCCGCCAAACAGTGAGCCTTGCGGAGATTCCTCGGCAAGCATATTTTGTAACTCTTCGGCCAATGCTGCACGCTTCTTCTCGACGACGGCCAGCTGCTCGCGCCAGCGCCCCGCGTCCAGATAGATGCCTGCGAGTTCGATGGACGCAACCGGCAAGACGCACTCGAACTCCAATTGGGCGCAGCGAAGCAGGGCGTCGGCCTTCAGTTTTTCGATCAGCTTTTCGCGCAAGGGGGGGAGCACCGCAGCGTCCGCGGCTGCATATCGGAACTGGCTCTCGGAAAGCTCGCCGCCCCAATCGCTCCGCTGTTCGGCCTTGTCTATCGTCTCGTTCAAATGACGCGAGACGACGGCTTCCAGGCCGTGGCGCTCCTCCGTGTCGCCTGCGGACACGATCTGGCTCGCGAGCAGCGTGTCGAACAATCCGCCGATCTCAACGCCCAGAGTGTGCTTCACCCATTTAGCATCAAATTTAGAGTTGTGCGAGATTTTGACGGGGCGCGCGGCGGCCAATAACTCTCGGAGCGGGGCGAGCGCCTCGCTCCGCTTCAAATCGCCATCGGCGAAACGGTCCAGATCGATGATGCGCACGCCGTCCGGCGCGGCGAACTGGAGGAGCCGGAGGCGGCCCTTGTACGGGTCCAGGTCCGTCGTCTCAGTGTCGAAACCTATGACTGCGTGCTGCTTCAATCCCTCGACGGCCGAGCGTAGTTCTTCCGGTGTGGTAATCAGTTTATAGTCCGTTGCGATCATCAGTATTTTATGCCGATCAGATAAATGACAGGTTCATGGCCCGGAACAACCGCGGAATGCTCCGTGTTGGCCGGAAGAAAATCGCGGTCGCCCGCGCGTAGGGTGTATTCCTCCCAGCCGACACGCAGGGTCAGCGCGCCGCTCAGGATCCAGTGTGTTTGATCCTCCGCGTGGCTGTGCGCGCCGTAGGAAGTGCCGGGCGCATCCCGCCACTCGAAAACGCTATAGCCTTCGGCCTCCAGGCGCTCACGCAGGCGCTCGGCCTCCGGCGGCTCACTTTCGCTCCAGCGTTCGACGTTGAGACTCAAAACATCTCTCTCCCGTTCAGATGAAATCTTCCGTCTTCGCCCCCAGAAGACGTTTTAGCATTAAAATCTGTCCCTTGTGCTGCGCCTCGTGGTCAACCAGGTGGTGAAGAATCCAGCGCAGGGTCGGCTCGATTGTCGTTCGTCCACGCGTGTGGCTGTAAACATTTTCGAGATCGCCGTCGGTGAGCGGCGCTAAAAATGCGCGCGTCTCTTCCCGTATGGAGGCAATCGTGTCGAGACAAAAGCCTGCGGAATAGTTCTTGGAGGCGAACGCTTCGGGCCGTTTGAGCACGTCCCAGAAGGGTCGCCGACGATCTTGCAGGCTGAGCCTGCGACCTTTGATGACGCAGTTCATCCACCACCACTCGGCCTCGCCTATGTGAAGCACCAAAGCTCCGATAGAGTGCGCGCCGGGGATGGCTAAGCGCGCCAGCTCTTCGTCCGATAGTCCGGCGACGGCCGCGCGCAACTGTTCTCGCACCTCTTCCATCGCGGAGAGCGCGAAGCCTATGCCTTCGGAGAAGCCTGCGGCCGGGCGCAGAGTAACCTGTTTCATCCAAACTTCCTTCCTCACCGAGAGTCGGAGACCTGCGGGTGAGAGCTCACAGTTAAGAGCAGAAGCAGCGCCGCCAGCGCGCCCACACAAGCGCTCAAGACGAAGGCCGCTTGCGGGCCGTGCCAGTCCCAGATGACGCCCATTAAAAGAGAGGCGGGAAGCACAGTAACGCCGAAAGCCAGATTATACAACCCGTACGCCGTGCCGCGCCGCTCCGGTCGCACCAGGTCCGCCACAAGCGCCTTTTCCACCCCTTCCGCCAGTCCGAAATAGATTCCATAAATGATGAAGAGCGCCCAAGCCCACGCGGACGACGAGACAAACGCGAAGCCCAGATAAACGGCCGCGTAAAGCAGCCAGCCCGCCACGATCAAGGTCCGGCGACCCAAACGGTCCGACAAATCTCCGCCGACAAGCGAGCTGATAACTTTGCTGAGGTGAAGCGCGGCCCAGATCAGCGGGATGTGTTGTTCGGCGACTCCGGCGTCGCGCGCGCGCAGGAGCAGGAAGACGTCCGACGAATTCGAGAGCGTGAAAAGCGCGACGATGAGCAGGAACCTCTTGAAATTAGAGTCGAAGCCGCGCAGGCTCAACCGCGGCGGCGTTGTTAGTCCCTGAACATCTGCTACGCGCTTTCGACGCGTCTCGCGCAGGCCGAAGACGGCTGCGGCGACAGCCGCCAGCGCCGGCACGGAAGCGATGAGAAAGACCATTCTGTAATCGCTGGCGGTCGGACTGTTCCTGTCTTGAGCTAACCAGAGGATAAGCAGAAAGCCCAGGAGCGGCCCGACGACGGCGCCCGCGTGATCCATCGCGCGGTGGAAGCCGAAAGCCAGCCCACGGTCTTTGACTGCGACCTCGTCCGCGATCAGCGCGTCGCGCGGCGCTGTGCGAATGCCTTTGCCGACGCGGTCCGTGAAGCGTATGGCGAGCACCTGATACCAGCTCGTCGCGAAACCCAGCAGCGGGCGGACCAGATTCGCCAGCGCATAGCCCGCGACGACCAGCCCTTTGCGCCGTCCGCGCCGGTCGGAAAAATATCCAGCGAAGAGCTTGAGCAGACTTGAGACGGATTCGGCCGCGCCTTCTATCAGGCCGACCACTTTGGGCGAAGCCGCGAGCGTGCCGGTGAGAAAAAGCGGGAGCAGCGGGTAGATGATCTCGCTCGACGCGTCGTTGAGCAGACTTATCAGACTGACGACCAGAACATTTCGGGGAAGGCGGCGATAGCGCTGCCAGAGGCGCGGCCTCGCTTCATCAGCCTTCACCGCGCTCTCAGCTTCAGCGCGCCCGCCAGCGGCGCCGCGTCCTGTCTCCCCCATAATAAAGCCAGCTCATCAATCGCTCTTCGAGGATTGCGTCTTCTGGGGGCGATTATCATTAGCGTTCTTCGAGTCGTCGGACCTGGTCCACCACCAGGCGCCGATGATGATGGCCCCGGCCAACACCATGGCCAGGATGATGCGGAAGACAAACCCGACGACGCGCTTCAGGACGATGAAGAGCAGGAGTGCGCCGACAATCCCGCCGATACTGGTAAGGGTTAAAGTTGTGTCCATAATAGTGGTCAGCGGTCAGTGGTCAGTGGTCAGTTCGGAACAGTTTTTCAACTGACCACTGACCACCGGCCACTGATCACTTTTTTTCATAGTTTGCGCGGACAACTGTCTTGATGTTGCCGCGAATGTGGAAGTCGCCCTCGATCTGGACGCGCAAGGGATCGCAGGCGCGGACGAAGTCTTCGAGGATGACGTTGATGACATGCTCGTGGAAGATTTTCACCTCGCGAAACGAATTGATGTAGAGCTTCAAACTCTTCAGCTCGACGCAGCGCTCAAAGGGCACGTACTCGATGCGGATGACCGCGAAGTCCGGGAAATCCGAGAAAGGGCAGATGGCTGTAAACTCTGGGATCTCGAAATTAATGCGTATCTCGCGCCCGACGAATTCGTAGGCGAAGGTGTCGAGCGGGTAAAGATTCATCTCCGCGCGCGGGGTGGAACGAATATCTAAGCCCTGCTGGTTGGCGGAAGGAAGCGCGATTTCAGCCGTTGACATTTCAGTAAAACTCCTCAATCAATTGAGGGCTGATCTTACAAGAGCGGAGCGCGCCGAGCAACTGCCGCGCGAGACGAAAAAAGGAGCTTTGCACAATTACTCAGATAGAATAAATGCTGATGAGTTATGCGCCATCGTTGGCAGTGTCCTTTTTTCAAGTTTAATCAAGACAAGAGTGGCACAGACTTTGAGCGTAAACAAGCGGCTCACGCGAGCGAGCGAGTGATAGTTTTAAGTACGAAGCAGAAGTCGTCTGCCGCCTTGAAAATAATAACGGGCGTGCATTCACGGTACTTGAGCGTAAAGTTTTCAAGGTCTGCGCCCGTTGTATCGGGCAACTTTTCATCAAACAGGAAAAGCGAATAGTTAGTCTCACCTGCTATAAAGCGGCGCGCCACGTAGCCGCTAGGGGCGCGCACTGCAAAACAATCCTTTAACTTGTCCTGTAAAAACTTTAATAGGTTGAGGTCGTTTCCTGTGTAAAGGATTCTGTACTTATGGTCCGGCGCTGACTTAAAGTAGTGTGAGGAAGATTCACAATCTGATAAGATGCACACGATCTAGTCTTTGAAAACCCGGCAACGGCTGATGCGACGACTCAAGCCTCAAACTCCTTGCTGAGATGAGCGCCGCCGTTCGAGAAAGGCTACTTCTCACGGCGGACAACTTGAGCGAATGCATCTTACCCATAACAAAGGGTAAGCGCAAGCTGTATCGTGCGGATGAGGCGCTGTCAGGAGGTAATTCCTGATGGGGAGCGCACGTCCGAAGCCGGAACGTCTTGCCGAGAAACTGCGCCAGATTCGGCTTGCGCTTGGTTTATCTCAAAGTGAGATGCACAAGCGCTTAGGAGTAGAAGATAACATCACGTTTAAGAGGATTTCAGATTATGAGCTAGGGAAGAATGAACCGCCGCTGATGATTCTCTTGCAATACGCAAGAGCGGCGAATGTGGCTTTAGATGTGCTGGCAGATGATGAGTTAGATTTGCCAGTGCGCTTGCCAAGTCGGACGAAGAGTGAAGGCGTCAAGCGCAAATAATAGATGTAATACACCAACTCTGTGCCAAAGGTGAGGGGTTAAAAGCGAAAAACGGACACTGCCCCATCGCAGGGTCTCTTCATTTTCGAGACTGAGGAAAGTAGAGAAACAGCACTGTCCACGAAACCACACGAAACAAACCACAGCAATTTCGTGTCGTTTCGTGTGGCTTCGTGGATCGTTCTCTTTCCGTCGAGAATGAATAGACCCTGTAAGAGGCGCAGCATCTCTTGACACGTTTGTTTGCCGAGTAATATAAGGCCTTTCGCCCACCTCGTAACAGGTTTTCGCACGTTCGGCAGCAAACCTCGAAGAAATCCCGTCGGAGGACGATTATGAAAAGCTGCAGGAAGAGGTTCTTAATTTCTTTGATTGTTAGCGGTGCGGCGTTGTTATCCGTGGGTTGCAGCGCATCGCGCGCAGAACGCACGCAGGTCGGGAGGAAAATTGTTGCGGATTCCACGCTCTTCCCTAAAGTGGACGTCCAGCACATCAACCAACATGTGGATGAATATCTGGAAGCGGACAGGAAGTTAGTGAGATTTCCAGAGCCGGTAGAAGAATCGCAACCGACGATCCGCGAGATTGCGAAAAAATACGGCAATGCCGATAAGGTCATCAATGAAAAATTGTACGACCCTTTGAGCAGATCTGATGAGCACCTTACCGTCTATTATTATGGAGTGATCGGCTTCGGCGTTGATCCCCGCTCTTCGGACGGAAAGGTTATCAAGATTATTTTGGGCAACTAAGTTTTGGGTCAGACTTAAGCTTAACCGAAATATTTGATGCCGACGCGCAGGCTGCCGGTCGCAGAGGGCGGCAGCGCGAAGGCGAAGACGATGGACATTAAAGCGTGTGATAGAGCGAGGGCGGGCAGGTTCGGGACGCGCTGGTAAACGTAAGCCCACAAGGCACCGCCCGCGAAGGTGGCGATGCTCAGCCAGGGGTTCGGCAAATGAAGCAGCGCGAAGATGAGTGCGACGAGGAGCACGCTTTTCGAGCCCCTCCCGAAAATAATCTGCGCGCGGCGATTAATGAAGCCCTGTAGGACATACTGTTGAAGCAGTCCCCAGAGCGGCAGCCATAAAGCCCACTCACCAAACTGCCCCCAGGTGAAATGCAAGCCGCGCAGCAGAAACCCCGTGCCGACAATTAAAGCAGCCGCCGCCAGCATCGGTACGGCGAGCAGGCGCAGGGCCTCTTTGAAATTATCCAGCCGCCAACCCAGCTCGCGCGCCGATTCGCCGCGCGCCCGATGCGACAGCAGCATCAGGCCGAGGGCGAGCGCGAGCGGAACGGCGGCGGCCAGCCTGCTGTTACCTGCAAACGGCAGGACCATCCATTCTGCTATCAGGAACGACGAGGTGACGGACGCAATCTCCCAGGCGGCGAGCGTTTTCTCGTTCACGGCAACGCTCTGCCTCTCCTCTTTGGCGTCTTCAAACGGCGGTACTTTCGCTTCGTCTTTCATACTCATTCCTGCGCCCTCCCCTGCAACTTCTCTTTCGCTTCTTCAGCAGTGATGTTGAAGAGCAGAGGCTTACCAATAAGCTGAAGAGTCCGGCGCTGCTCTTTACCGCTCTCGTGAACGGCATAGACGCGCGCCTCATACTCCCCGGCGGGAAGCTGCGGAGTTTCGAAGACAAAGCCGTGCAGCTCATCTTCGGCGCGGCCCGACGCCAGAACGTCAGGGCGTGGGAAATCGGCCAGGCGATTTCCCGCAAAGCGCCCGTCAATGTAGAGCTGAACCTCAACGGGCGCTTTCGGCCGTGCTTGATTAACGACCCACCCGGCGATGCTTCTGGCGTCGGCAGCGTCCAACGAGCCGCGGAAGAAGGGTGTGAAAGCCGTGAGGTAAAATCCGACGGCGAGCGCTCCGACGAACAGTATTTCCGCGACGGATTTGATGATGAGATAGTTCGTCAGCCGCGCACGCGCTTCTCGCTCAACCATCGTCCCCATACTTTTCCCGAAGTTTCGCCAAAAGGAAGGGGCGGCACTCTATTGCCGCCCCTTTTTCGACACAAGCAAGACGATCCACGAAGTCACACGAAGCGACACGAAATAATCATTTTTCGTGTCGCTTCGTGTGACTTCGTGGATCAAATGCTCTTTCTGTTGAAAATGAATAACTCCAGCAGGCTACTGCCCCGAATAATTGTTGCCGTTCGTGTCCTGATAGGTGAGCGTGTGACGCGTGGTCAATTCAGCCCCCGCAGGCAGGTTCGGGCGAAGGCGAACTGCGACGCGCAGGACCGCCGTGTCGCCCGGCGCAAGCTCCGCCACTCGCCAGGTGAAACGCTGCGACGCGCCGGGGGCGTCCTGCGTGCTGAGCGACGGGTCGGAGTTGACGAATTGAAGAGCATCCGGCAGCGTTTCGGCGACCGCAAGATTCTTCGCCAGGCCGCTGCCTTCGTTGACGAGGACGAGCCGGTAAAAGATCGTATCGCCCGCGGCTGCCTCGCTCGTCATCTCTTCGGTCCGAACGCGGACGCGCGGCGTCGCCACCGTCAGGACCGTGTTCGCTTCGCTGGCCTCGCGACCGCTCAGGAGCGAGCGCGCCACGACGTTGTAGGAGAATTGCTGGCGGTCCGGCGTGCTCTGAGGTATCTGCACGCGCAGCAGCAGCGGGAACTGCCCGCCGCGCGGCTCGACCTGTGACGTTTGACTCACGGTCGGCTCGCTCTCCTGATGCTGCCCGTCGCCGTTAGTATCCGCGTAGATGGTCGCCGCGGGCGCGCCAGGGGCGGTCACGCGCAGCTCATAAGAGTCCGCGGCATTGCCAGGATTGCGTACGATGAAAGGAATAAACATCGTGTCGCCGGGCGTCGTCGTCAGGCCGACCGAGACGGCGTCAATGCGCGCCTTCGGGACCTTTCCGACCGTGATGCTCGGGCTGTCGAAGTTGGACCCGAGGGTTAAGGATTGCGTGCGGACCGCCCCGCGCCCCAGCGGATTCGTCGAGGCGAGAGCGTCAGGCACGGCGCGCAACGTGACGGAGATGTCGCGCGAGTTGCGGGCGCTGAGATCGCCCAGACTCCAGATGGCCGTGCGCGATGCGCGGTCATAATTGAGCGGGCTGGGATTGGCGCTCACAAGCTCGAAGTTCGGGTTGAAAACGAAGTCGGCTCGCGTCTGGCGCGCGGGCGAGCTGCCGGCGTTGCGCACGGTTATCGTCTGCGTGAAAGACTCGCCGGGCATCACCGAAGTGTTGGAGACGTTGGCCGCGCCCGAAAGCGAGGCGGCGATGATATTAATCATGCCGTCGTTGACTCTCGTCACCTGGTAGTCGGCCTGCGAAGCCGCGCGCACTAAAAACTTCATCTGCTGCCCGTCGGTGGCCGTCTCCGGCACGCGCAGGTTCAGCATCACCTCGATGCTCGATCCGGGCGCGAGCTGTGGAGTAACGAAGATGGGAAGCTCCGTGCCAGCGCCCCCCTGGGCCACACTGAAACTCGGCTGGTACTCGACCGGCAAATCCGTCTCCAGACGGAACTGATCCTCTTTGTTGCCCCTGTTCGTCACGGTCAAAGGTAACTGCACGCTCTGTCCAGGTTGGGCGAACTCCGAGTTGCGGCTGAGCGAGAGCACCAGATTCGGGACCTGTTTGACGGTAACGCTCAGACCGCCGGTTTGTGCCGGCGGAGCTTCCGACACGCCCGTGCCCGTGCTGCTGGCGCTTGTTTCTGGCGTCCTGACCGGAGTCGTCACAGGCGGCGGGACGTACGCAGGCGCAGGCGTGGGCGTCGGACGCACCATCGGCTGTGTGACAGGCGGCTGCGTTATTTTCGGAGTAGTGTTGGCGGCGACTTCCGTCCTCTGCGGCTGCGGTGTCGGGCGAGTCGGCGTAGTCATCATGGGCCGCTTACCTGTTCCGGACGAAGCCACAGACTGACCGGCGATAGCGTCAGCAGGGATCTTCGGAGGCGTGGAAACTACGCGGCGGCGTCCCATACGCGAGTCGCGAGTCGAGGGCAGCGTTGAATTGTTCGCTGCCATGCGCGTCGTGGAAGAGTTGATCTTGGGCGATGTTGCGGCCGTTGCGGCCCCACTGTTTTGTGTCGCAGGAATGTTAGCGTTCGTGGTGGTCCGTGCTGGCCGTTTGGCGTCCGCCGGCTTCACGCTTCTGTCGCTGACGAGGCGTGGGGAGGGCGTCGGGGTCGGTGCTGCCTCGGGAATCTTTTTTGCGACGGGTCTCGAAGGCTGCCTCTCAGGAACTCGGACTACGCCTGTGCCGCTCGACGGCGTGATGGGGCGCGTGCCCGTCTCGGCCCGCGCGGTTTCGAGTTCGCTGTCATAAATATCTGCGAACGGCGTGTCCTTGATGGTGCGCAGGCGCTGCCCGACCATCTCGGCCTCTTTCAGTTTGCCGAGCTGCATGTAGGACCGCCCGAGCCAAAGCAGGGTCAGGTCTGTGATGATGCTGCGCGGATACGTCTTGAGAAAATCCTGGAGCACGGTGACGGCCTGATCAAAGCGCCCCTGGTTATACAGGTTCTGCCCTTTAGTGAACATCGACTGCTCGGCATCACTAGGGACTTCATCCTGTTGAAAGGCGGCGCGCGCGTTCGCATTAACGGTCAACGCGGGTGTGAACGGCGTAATCAAGAGGGCCGCGGCCAGCGCCACCGCGCCAAATCTGTTTCGCTTAATCAAGGTAGTAAACCTCCGGCAGGAAGGGGCAATATTTTCGATGAAATGTCGGTTAAATTCTGTCGGCAATCGCAAGGCTCACATAGGCAGCCGACCCCAAGGCTTCTCGCGGGTCGCATCATACCCTTAAAGAGCGTAAATCGTAAATGGCAAATCGTTATTCGTAAATCGTGAATCGTAAATCGTGAATAGAGAAAGCGTGGCGTTCGACGATTCACGATTTACGATTCACGATTCACGGCTTTTATTACCAGCCACCGCGGCCGACTTCGACGCGGTCTCCGGCCTGTAGCAGGGGGTCGGGAATTTTCCCCTGTTCGATCTGCTTCAAGTTGTATTCGGTCGTCACAAGCTTTCCGTCTTCGCCCTGGCGCGAGACTTTGACCTTGTTTCCGGCAAAGCGCGTCGTGCCGCCCGAAGCAAGCACCGCCTGCGTCAGGGTCAGGCCCGCATGGAAATCTTTCTGCCCGGGCGAGGTGACCTGACCGCCGATATAGAAGAACTGCGGCGGCGCGGGCGGCGGCGCACTCACGGTGATGACGTCGCCCGGAAGCACGTAAACGGTCGTCGCCTTCTGGTCCGAGAGATTAATCGTCAACGTCTGACGGTCGGCGCGCACGATGGTCGCCTGCCCGGCTTCGGGCTTCAACTGGGCTTCGGCGAGCACGACGTAAAGCGGCATGGCCTCGCGCCGCAGGACCTTCGTCCCGGGGTCGCTGACCAGCCCGGACACGATCACGCGATGGCTCGTGAACTCGCGCACGCTGACAACCACCTGCGGTTTCTCGTAGAGATTGATCTTAGAGGTCAGGCGCGCGTCAATCTCGTCTGTGGTGAGTCCGGCGACCTGTAGGGGTTCGCCCGCCAGCGGATACTCCAAAAGTCCGTCCGCCATCACCGTAAAGAGAGTTGACTCACGCGTCGCCGCGTTGAGCAGCCGAATGTCGAGCACGTCGCCCGCGCCGACGCGATAAATGTTTGTAGGCAGCGGTGTCGCCTTAGGTTCTTCTTTGGGCGGGGCACTGTTTGTGACAGGCACGCCGCTCGGAACGGTCGTCACGGACCTGGAGGGCGCATCACTCGTCTCACCACCGGAATTGGTCGGAGTTAAAGGGGTGGCTGCCGCAGTGGTGTTAGATTTACCCTGCTCTTTGCTCTGCTCTTCTTTCGAGGTGTTTTCGCCCTTGCCAGTGTTTTTGGCTTTGGCGTTCTTCTCTTCCTTCGATTTGCTGCTATCGCTCGTGGCCGGAGCCATCGAGTTGGATTGTGTGCGCGCCGCCACGGACAGAGTCCAGACGAGCGCGATGACAAGGACAGATAAAACTTTCTTCATGATGCACTCAAATTCCTAGCCCTTCAGTTTTGAAGCCACGAGATGCGCCGGGGCTTTGGAGCAGGCTCGTTGCTGTGGTTAAAAGCTGACCCTAGAACGGGCGACCCTTCACGTCGTTGCGCCGTCCGATCTCAAAAATCAGCGAGAGCCGATTACGGTTAAAGGTAAAGACAGGGAGCGTCGAATCCCTGCGCGAAAAACTGTAAACGAAACGGGTCTTCAAAAGGTCGCTCCAGTTATAACCCGCCTCAAACGAGAACCCGTACAGATGATCCTTGCGCCGCTCGCCCGCGAACTGGCCGACAAGGATGCCGCCACTCGCCGTCGTCGTCGGGATGACCGCGATGGGGAAACCTAACTGTTGATAGTTAAGCCCCAGGGCCAGCTTCAGATTCTCCGTCTGCGCGGTTTCGATACGCGCCGACCCGCCCGTCGAGAGGAGCCGCACATTCTCCCCTTCTAGATTAAATATCGAAACCTGCGTTTTTCGAAGAACCGCCAGCTCAAAATTTGTGCTGGGGGTCAAATCCCGCCGGAAACGCAGGTCAAAGACCAGGCCGCTGAAATCGTTGCCTTCGCGGGCATTGAGGAAGTAGAGGCGCTCGAAACCGGCCTTGAAGGCCAGCCCGCTCGTCTCTGTGACCTGTGTGCGCGCTCCCAGTTCAAAGTCATAGCGGCGGTAATTGTGCAGGTTATCGAACTGCGGGCGAAGCGGGACGCCCGAGACTCCGCTCGTGAAAGTGAAAGTGGCGAAAGCGGTCGTCTCTTCCGAGATGTCGCGCTCGAAGGTCCCGCCTGTCGAAGCCTCATCGTAGTCTATGAACAGCGGAGCCCCCGCGATGTGATCTTCGCTCCAGCGCACCAGATTGTAACCGCCGTCCAGGGCCAGGCGGCTGCGCGCGCCGAGTTGATACTCGACACGTATTGCGGCGTCGTTGCGGTTGAAAGTGTCCCCGACGATATAGACCTCGCCCGCCGGATCATATTCGCGCGGGTCGAGCGCAGAGCGGACGAAGTGGTCGCGCAGGCTCAGGCGCAGATAGGAGGTGAGATCGAAACGGGCGTCGAAATCAACCGTGTGCCCGTTCGCCCATTCCCCGTTCGTCAGGCGGCGCAGGCGGCCTTCGTAAGCGAGACGCACGGCGCGTGTGACACCCGGCAGCTCATACTCTATGCGCGGCGCCAGAGTGAAGATACCCAGGTTTCTCCCAGTAGCCGAACGGTAGAAGAAGTTATCATCGTAGGTTCCGCTGAGCAGAAACGATGGACGCAGGAATCCGGCCCCGAACGGTCTTCCGCCGACCTGATCCTGTAGCGCCGCTGTCGTTCCGGGCACCCACGCGCCGGGCTTCGCCCCGGGCGGCACAATCCCCATGTTGATGTAGCTCAATCCAGGCACAGGCGAGTCATTGGCCGTGCCGTTCTGCGGGACGAAGAACATGGGCAGGTAGCCCGCCGTTTCGAAGCGCGAGAATTTGTGTGACTTGACAGGCAGGCTCGGCCAGATCGTGCGCCCGCGAAAGACCGTTTGTGGAGCAGCGGACGCTAGCTGCGTCGCGCCGTTTCCCGCGGAGTTTTGTGCCGGAGGAACGTACGCGCCTGACGTCGAAGAATTATTCTGAACCGCGGGGGCGGCGGCAGCGGCGGCCGTGTTTTTCGGGGCGGACGCTTCAGCACGCGCTTTGGCGACCTCTGTCGCAGCAGGGGCGCGGCGGCGCAGGCGTGCGAAATCGGCCGCGACTCCGATAATCAAACGATTGAAATTCTTCTTCTGAGCGACGGTCGCCCCGTCGCCGAGCCCGATTACAAGATCAACGTAAGGCTCGCCCCCCTTCTCGCCCGCCACCGTTCTGATGTCGCGCGCCACCGTCTCATTTATCTCGTAACTCTGCCTGAGAAGAGAGTGCGCGCCGTGGACACGAATCACCGCCTGGCGACCGCGCGAAAAGTGCTCGACCGTCGCCTCCTCGAACGAGCCGTCCGCGACGATCTCTATTCGCACGAGCCCCGAGTCGGACGTGATATTGAGTCGGACCAACTGCATCGGAGTGGTCGCGGCCTTTCCCTTAAAGTCGGATAAAAAGATGAATCCGGAGAGACAAAGTGCCAGCAGGCCGAGCAGAAGCAGAGCCTTGCCCGCCCGACGGCGTTTAACTTTCCGTCTCACGCTGATGGGACGTAAGCGGTCTCGCATGGACTGTTCACCGGATGAGTTCGGAACCTCTTTTGCCAGGCGACGCACGGCTGCGTCGCAGAGTTGAAAAGACTTACGATTTTAGGCTGACAACAGGTTAAACTCCGGGGCAAGTGGAGCTCAATCCGTTCTTTGAATATTACTCCGCACTCCGTCGCGCTGGCAAGGATTTTGGAGGAAAAAGCTGCGGCCACTTTTCACTGAAGCGCACGCGGACGAGTTCCTCGACATCGTTGGCCGTTTCGCACTCCAGACATTCGCGCGCAATCTCCTGAGCGTCCGCGAATTTGATGCCCTCAATCGTATGCCGCACCCGTGGAATCGAAGAGGCGGTCATACTCAAATCGGTCGCGCCGAGGCCAATGAGCACGGCCACATAGGCCGGCGTGGAAGCCATCTCGCCGCAGACGACCGCCGGGATGAAAGCCTTGCGCGCGGCGTCCAGCGTGCGGTGAATGCTTTGCAGCACGGCCGGATGAAGAGAGCGGAACCAATCTGCGACCCCCTCGTTGCCGCGGTCCACAGCGAGCAGGTACTGCACCAGGTCATTCGTCCCGAGGCTGAAGAAATCAACCTCCTGCGCGATCTTGTCCGCGGTCATCACGGCCGCGGGCACTTCGATCATCGCGCCGATGCGGACTCTCCCTGTCTGCTTCCCTTCGCCTTCGAGGCGCGCGCGCTCTTCGTTGAAGACGCGACGGACGCGCCGCACGTCCATGACATCCGAAATCATCGGGAGGACAACATCCAGACGGCCGCGCTTCGCCGCACGGAGAATCGCGCTCGCCTGTGTCCGCAAGACGTCTGCGTGCGTCAGGCTGAAACGAATCGCGCGCAGGCCGAGCGCGGGGTTGCGCTCGTTCTCCGGTCCGGCTCCCACGACCTTATCGCCGCCCAGGTCAAAGAGCCTGATGGTCGCGCCGTCTTCCCCTGCAAGCTGCGCGACTTCGACGTAAGCTTCGCACTGCTCATCCTCCGATGGCATCGCCCCTTTATGAGACAGCAGGAATTCGGTGCGATAGAGTCCGATGCCACGCGCCCCGAACCGACGCACGCCCTCGTATTCGGCCGGCAGCTCGACATTCGCACGCAAAACGATCTCTTTCCCGTCGAGCGTGTGCAGGGGTTTGCCGAAATCCTCGGCGACAGCCTGTCTTTTCCCGAGCGCTTCCGCTGTGAGCGCTTCGTACTGTTTCAATGTGGAAGACGAAGGATGGAGGATGGCGATGCCCTGCTGCGCGTCAACGACGATGGTGTCGCCCGTCCGCGCGTGGCGATGCAGGTCGCGCAGGCCCACGATGGCAGGGATTCCGAGTCCGCGAGCGATAATCGCCGTATGCGAAGTCCAGCCGCCCGCGTCTGTGGCAATGGCGCGCGCGTGCTCAAAATCGAGCTCGGCGACCGCCGACGGCAACAGGTCTTCGGCGACGATGATGGCATCTTCCGTCAGGTTCCGGTTATCTGGACCCTCGCCGCTCAGGGCGACAAGGAGGCGCTGCGTCACGTCTTCTATGTCAGAGCCGCGCTCGCGCAGGTAATCGTCCTTGATCTCGGCGTAAATCGCTAGCAGCCGGTCGGCAGCGACCTTGACGGCCCATTCAGCGTTAACGCGCTCCTCCTGTATCTGCCTTTCGACGTCTTCGAGGAGCTTGCGGTCTTCGAGCATTAAAAGGTGTGCGTCGAAGATGTAGGCGTGGTCCGCGCCCAGTTCCTTTTCGGCGCGCGCCTTGATCGCCAGAAGCTGCCGCCGCGCCAGACGCACGGCCGCACGCAGCCTGCGCGTCTCCCGCTCGACATCCTTTTCATTGAGGGTCGCGCGATAGGCTTGCCGCGTTCCGCTGAAGACGCGTAACACGCGCCCGACGACGACACCGTCCGAGACTCCAAGCCCGTGCCAGCGCGCTTCCGTACCCGTCTCTTTTCTCCGCTTGCTCAACTCTCATTCTCTCCAAAGCCATTAACGAATAGATCGCACACCGCGTTCATTGCTTCTTTCTCGTCCGCGCCTTCGGCCACAGCCCTCAATTCAGTGCCGCGCGAAGCGGCGAGCATCAGCACGCTCAGGATGGATTTGGCATCGGCCGCGGCCGTCCCGTCGGCGCGCTCCAGCCGCAGGGCGCTCTTGTAGCCGGTAGCTGTCCGCACCAGACGGGCCGCCGCACGCGCGTGCAGTCCCAGGCGATTCGTAACCACCACGCGGCGCTCGATCATTAAGGCTTCACCAAAAACTATAATCGGCCACAGAGGCGCAGAGACACAGAGGAAAGAAGGCAGAAGGCAGTAGGCAGTAGGCAGCAAAGAGGTACTACCTTGTCTGCCTTCTGCTTTCTGCTTTCTGCCTTCTGCATTTCTCTGTGTCTCTCCGGCCTCTGTGGCTATTTTGTCATCAGCCCTTCTTCTGCGGCGCGAGCAGTTCGCCCGCAAGATAGATGCCTTCCCTCCCCTGATCGCGGACGCGTCTGGCGACGTCCGCCAGGGCTTCGGTTTCGGTCTGGCTCGCCAGCTTAATCACCATCGGCAGGTTCACGCCCGTCACGACTTCCACCTCACCTTCGACAAGAAACATCGCTGTGATGTTGGTGGGCGTGCCCCCGAACATGTCTGTCAGAATCAGGACTCCGCGCCCTTCGGAGACGCGCGAGATGGCGCGCTCGACCTCATCTCGCGCGGCTTCGACATCGTCGTGCCAGCCGATGGAGACCGCCGTGATGTGCTTGACCGCGCCGATGATCATTTCTGCCGCCGCCAGGAACTCACTGGCGAGATGCCCATGCGTCACAATCACACCCGCAACTTTACCCTTTTCGATTTGCCCTGTGTTTGGTTGGTTCTCTGTCATTAGCTTCGATCACTTCTCCATAATCTCTCTGCTGTTGCGTTCATTAGCTCCGCTGGGAGCGGGATGTTTATAGCCTGCGCGAGAACCAATTATCCAGCTCTGTTAGGAGCGACATGTATATTCCGCTCCTAACGGAGCTATGAACGGGAGACCATCTTGCTCGCTATAAACATTCCGCCGCTACGGCGGCTTTCCGGAATTGCTTCTCAGAATTTCAATTGCCCTGACATGATCTACTCATGGTTTTTCTAACTTCTTCGCCGCTTCGTCTTCCGCACGTCGCGGTGAATCGCCTGGGCGTCAAAGCCTGCGCGGCGCAAACGGCGCGCGAGCGCGTTGGCGACCATCACGGAGCGATGACGCCCGCCCGTACAGCCGATGCCGACGGTCACGTAAGACTTGCCCTCGCGTTTGTAAAGCGGCAGGAGATAATCCAGCAGATCGCTGAAACGCCGCACGGTCTCCTCCACTTCGGGCTTCGTTTTCAGATACTGGGTGACGCGCCTGTCATGACCCGAAAGCTCCCGCAGCTCAGGCACGAAAAAAGGGTTCGGCAGGTGCCGCACGTCAAACAGAAGCTCCATCTCCGGCGGGCTGCCGTACTTGTGTCCGAAGCTCAGGACCTGCACGCGCATCGGCGTGCCTTCTATCGTCGGACTGAAACGCTCTACGACGAGGCGGCGCAGGCTGTGCACCGTGTGCTCGGAAGTGTCTATGATGTGGTCAGCCAGCGCGCGGATGTGCGCCATGGCCGCGCGCTCGTCCGAGATGGCGCGCAGCAGCCCGCCTCCACTTTCCGCTGGGTGCGGGCGGCGCGTCTCGCTGAAACGCCGTTGCAGGATTTCGTCCGAGGCTTCGAGGAAAAGCACAAAGACGCGCAGGCCCCTCTCACGCAACCGACGCAGCTCGCGCTCGAACTCCGCCAGAAACTTCCCTTCGCGGATGTTGATGACGAGCGCCGCGCGCTCGATTCGAGCCGGTCCGTCTTCGCCGGGCTGGACAAGCCGCGCGAAGGTCTGGAGCAGCGTCAGCGGCAGGTTGTCAACGCAGAAGTAGCCTAAGTCTTCGAAGGCGTTGGTCGCAGAAGAGACCCCAGACCCGCTCAGCCCCGTGATAATCACAACATCGGGCGCGCCCTCATTTTCAACCGTTCGTTTCTTAGCCATAAATAGTGGTCAGTGGTCGGTGGTCAGTGGTCGGTGAACAGCCAAAAACAGCGCATCGCTTGGTTTTTAACTGACCACTGACCACCGACTACTGACTACTGTTCTTCAATCATTTTCGAGTGCCGCTCGACGAAGTCTCGCGCGGCATTGTAGCCGCGGACGCGTAGAAGTTGAACCCGCACGGCCGTCTCGACCAGCGTGGAGAGATTGCGCCCGGGGCTGACTGGAATCAGGACCTGCGGGACGCTCACCCCCAGAATCTCAATCTCCTGCGCGTCAATTCCCAGGCGGTCAACTTCGGCGGCCTCGTCCCAGCGTTCGAGCCTGATGGACAGGTCTATAGTCTTCGTGGCGCTCGTGGCCGAGACGCCGAAAAGGTCGCGGATATTGATGATGCCCAGGCCGCGTATCTCCAGGTGCTCGCGCAGCAACTCCGGCGCACTCCCGATCAATCTTTCCACGCCGATGCGCCTGACTTCGACCACGTCGTCCGAAACCAGCCGGTGACCCCGTGCGATGAGATCGAGCGCGCATTCGGATTTTCCGATGCCGGAAGCGCCCTCAATCAGGACGCCGAGGCCGTAAATATCCAGGAGCACGCCGTGGCGCACGATGATCGGCGCGAGCATCTCCTGCAGGCATTCGGTGACGGCGCTGATGGCGATGGAGCTGACGACCGGAGTCGAGAGCAGCGGCAGGTCAGCGGCTTCGGCGGCCTCGACCAGCTCTGCCGGAGGTTGAAGCCCTTTAGTGACCAGCACGCAGGAGATTCTTTCGAGCGCGAGGTTGTGAATCGCCTCCCGCCGCCGCTCGGCATTGATCTGCCCCAGATACCAGATTTCGCTCTGGCCGACTATCTGTAGACGGCCCGAATGTATGTAATGGGTGAAGCCTGCGAGCGCGAGGCCGAGTTTTTGAATGCGTGCCCCCGTGAGCCGGCGAGAGGGAGCGCCCTTCGCACCGGCCAGGACGCGCAATTCAAGGTGCGGTGGGGCGTGTGTCAGGAACTCGCTGACGGTGATGGTTGGTTGATCAGTCATAGACGGGGCTGGGGGTCAGGGGCCGGGGGTCAGACTAAAAAACAGGAGCCACGCGCCTTTGGTCTTTCTTTTATTCCGGCCCCCAGCCCCTGATCCCCGACCCCTGCTTTTATGGCTCAATCAAGCCGAAGTTGCCGTCCTTGCGCTTGTAAAGCACGCCGACGCGGTTTGTGTCGGCGTCGCGGAAGACCAGGAATTGATCCATCTCGCCGGAAAGTCTGAGCGCGGCCTCTTCGGCCGTCATGGGTTTGACGGCGTAGCGTCGCGCGGGCAGGATGCGCGGCGGGCGCGGGCTGGCTTCGAGCTGCCCGTCCGGCTCCGGCGCAACCGCGGAGACGCGTTTCGCCCCCTGCTTGCGATCAATGATCTTCTTCTTGAGCTTGAGAGCTTGCTTCTCGATCTTGGCGATGGCGCGCGTCAAGGCCAGATACATGTCTGCGTTCGTATCCGTCGCGGTCAACGTATGATCTCGCCAGTGAACCAGGACCTCGCCGATCTGCCGGTTCTTCTCGACTTCCATGATGACGTGAGCGCGCGCCGTCGTGTCGTTAAAAATATGCTCCAGTTTCTGAAAATGATCCTCGACGTGTGTGCGCAACGCGGGCGTGACCTCGACATGACGACCCGTATACTCAAATTCCATTGACATCCCTCCCCTGAAAAAAAATTATGAATTTTGAGTTTTGAATGATGAATGATAAAACAGAAATTCAAAACTCAAAATTCAAAATTCATAATTGCTCTTAGACTGGCGCGCGGCGCTCGCGCGAGCCCGGAATCTGCATCTGGTCGCGGTATTTGGCGACCGTGCGGCGCGACAGCTTAATACCATCTTTCAGTAAAATCTTGACGATCTGATCGTCCGTAATCGGGTTGTGCGAGTCCTCTTCCTCGATCAGCTTCTTGATCTTCAACTTGATAATCCGCGTCGAGACCTCTTCGCCCTCTTCGTTCATCATCCCTTCGGTGAAGAAGCGGCGCAGCTCGATGACGCCCTGCGGCGTGTGCGCGTACTTGCGGTTGACGACGCGCGAGACCGTCGAAAGGTGCATCCCGATGTCTTCGGCAATATCTTTGAGCATCATCGGCTTGATGAACTGGACGCCCTTGTCCAAGAAATCTTTCTGGCGTCTGACGATTGACTCGACGACCTTGTAGATGGTCTGCCGCCGGTGCTCGATGTTGCGGAGCAGGTCAATGGCCGAGCGCATCTTGTCGCGGATAAAATCGCGCGTCTCTTTCGTCGTCCCCTGTTGGCCGAGCATTTGCTGGTAGCTCTGGCTGATGCGCAGGCGCGGGCTGCCGTCGTCCGCGAAATAGATAACGTAGCCGGCCAGCTCGTCCGTTTCGTCAGCCTCTTCGTCCAATTTCTCAATGTAGATTTCCGGCGCGATCAGGATCGGCTCGTCCGACGAGTAGCGGCGGCCAGGGTAAGGATCGAGCGTGCGGATGAACTGAACCTCGGCGAGCAGAGTCTCGACATCTACGCCGATCTGCTTCGAGAGATTCGCCAGCTTGTGCTGTTGCAGGTCCATCAGGTGCTCGCTAATGAGTCGCGCGGCCAGGCGCTCGCTTTCATTGCGCGTTTCGAGCTGGACGAGCAGGCACTCGCGCACGTCGCGCGCGCCGCACCCGATGGGGTCGAGCCGCATCACCGCCTGCCGTGCTTCTTCGACCAGCTCCTCGGACCACCCGCCCATCGCGGCGATCTCTTCGTTGGTGGCGTTGAGCCTGCCGTCTTCGTCAAGGTTTCCGATGACGCAAAGCGCCGCCTCGCATTTTTGGCCCTCGACGGGGTTCAGGTGCAGTTGCCATTCGAGGTGCTCCGCGAGCGAGGGCGGGCGCGTCAGAAACTGCTCGAAGGTCGGCGCGTCCTCTTTGTACTCGAACTCCTGCGTCTTGTAGCCTGGGTCGAGATAGTCCTGAAACTCTCGCCCGAAATCTATCTCCTCGAAAGAGTCGCGCTGGTCCTCTTCTCCACTGAACTCTTCGCCCGACTCCGCTGTGCCAGCGGTCTCGGCGGCGGCTGCGGCCGTCTCGCCCGCGGCGTCCGCATAGAGGGTGATGGACTCGGCGTCCACTTCGCCCGAACCGTTCGTCGGCGAGCCGTTGAAATCTGCCGCTGTCGCTTCCGCCGGGGCGATCTCGAAACTGCCCGCGGCGTCGCCGTTGGCCAATTGATCCAGAATTTTTTCGGCCAGCTCGCGCGTCTCCTCCTGCGTCGGGACTTCTTCAAGGATGGGATTTTCGAGGAGCTGCTGTTGGATCAGCTCGCTCAATTCGAGAGAAGTCATTTGCAGCATTTCGATGCGCTGGCGCAGTTGCGGCGTGAGCACGAGGCGCTGCGAGAGATTGGTCGTAAGCTTAACGGACATACCTTACCAGAATTATTGCTTTCAAAACTTCGGTCGGGAATTTTTATTATACGCTTTTTGTTCGCGCGAGGAGATTATAACTGAAAAAGTGGTCAGTAGTCAGTGGTCAGTGGTCAGTTGGACGAATTTTTTTACGCTAGTGTGAGCCTTCAAGATTATAGAAAAAAGATAAAACTGCAACACATGCTTTTCTGACCACTGACCACCGACCACTGACCACTTTTCTACAACGTGAACCTGTCGCCCAGATAATGCCTGCGGACGTCCGCGTCCGCGACCAGAGCCTGCGGCTGGCCCGAGCGGAAGATTGCCCCTTCGGACATGATGTAGGCGCGGTCCGTGACTCCCAGAGTTTCCCGCACGTTGTGGTCCGTAATCAGAATTCCGATGCCCCGGTTGCGAAGATAGAGGATGACGTTTCGGATGTCGTCAATCGCCTTCGGGTCAATCCCCGCGAACGGCTCGTCTAAAAGAATGAACTGCGGCTCGGTGGCGAGAGCGCGCGCAATCTCGGTTCGCCTGCGTTCGCCACCTGAGAGGGCGTCGCCGCGTGTGTTACGCACGTGCGCGACCCCGAACTCTTCGAGCAACTCTTCCAATCTCTTAAATCGCTCGCGCCGCCGCAGCCCCATCGTCTCAAGGACCGCGAGGATGTTCTGCGCCGCAGTCATCTTGCGGAAGATTGAAGGTTCCTGAGGCAGATAGCCCAGGCCGAGGCGGGCGCGCAAGTACATTGGGAGTTTTGTGATGTCGCGCCCGCCCAGGCGAATCACACCGCGGTCGGCCCTCTCCAGGCCGATAATCATGTAGAAAGTTGTCGTCTTGCCGGCGCCGTTCGCCCCCAGCAGGCCGACGACCTCGCCCGGCTCGACGTGCAACGTGACGTTGTCCACGACGCGCCGCTTACCATAACTCTTCTGGAGGTGAGAGGCAGTCAGGGCGACTGCCGAAGGGGAGTCGTCTGAAACCGCAGGCCGCGCCTCTGCCTCCTGGCGAGACGCAATGCTTGATTCTTCAACACGCTCGATGACTGATTCTTCCATCATTCGTGAATCGTAAATCGTAAATCGTAAATCGTGAATCGTGAATAGAGAAAACCGTCCGACGATTCACGATTTACGATTTACGATTTACGATTCACGATTTATTGCTTTCTTACTTTGTGCGTCGAGCGCACGCGTCCGGGTGATTGTGGCCCACGAGTATCGTCTGCGACAACTCTACTCTCGCGCAAATAGAGAGTCAAACGCCCCCCTTGCGTGCTTCCCTGCTCCGCGTCCTCGACCCGCGCGGGCGCGCCCTTGAGCACGACCGTCTCGTCCGCAGCGGTGTACTGAGCCCAGTTTCCGGTCCCGGTCCGCCCCGGCTGCGTGACGACGACGTCGCGCTCGGCTATCGTTTTCTCGACTTCGTTCGTCTCCTTCGAGAGATAAACGTCCGCGACGCCGCCCCTGATTCTGTCCGTGTCCTGCTTGATGTCAACGTTACCCTCATAGTGCAGGACGCGCTCGTTTTCCGAATAAGACATGTTGTTGGCCGTCGCGAAGACAGGGACGACCGTGCCCGCGCTGCTTCCGCTTCTACGCCTCGCCTGGTAGAGCGCGCTCTGGACGTGGCCGGTGCCCTCCATGCGCTTCGTCTCGCGGTAGATCGTGATCGTGTCGGCGCGCACGAAGTTATCGTCCTGCCAGGCCCGCGCGTTGCCCGAATAGACGCCGACGCCCGTCGTGTGACGAAACTCCGCGCGGTCGGCGACGATGTAAACGGGGCTTTTCACTTTCTGGAAAGGCGTCGCGCCGTTGGTCTGCTCCTGGCTGTAGTAGGTCGTCGAGGCTTTTCCGCGAGCGTAAGAGACGTCGTTGCGGCGGTCCGTATCAATCTCGACGGCTTTGGTGCGGGCGCGCGAGTCCCAGACCGTCGGCTCGCCCCCGCGCAGCCGGATCGTCTCATCCGCGGTCGTGTACGAAGCATTCTGAGCGCGCCCGTTACGGTCCAGCTCGTTGAACTTCGCATCGCCCTGCGCGTTTAATTCCTCGACGTCCTGCGTCTCGCGCACGAACGTCGTCGTCATTTTCTGCGCTAACAGTGTGCGCTGCCCGCGTTTTTCCGTCGGCTGCAAGGGGTCCAGGACAGCTTTGACCTCGCCGCCGGTCGCCGTGGCCTGCCGCGCCAGGTTTCCGATCTCATAGAACTCACAGACGAATTGCTCAGCGGTTAATGTCCTGCGCTCTGCGGTCGCCCCCTTGTTCACGGGATCAATCACCAGCTCCGCGTTGCCGACGGCTTCAGCACCTTCAAGATCGCGCCCCGTCGCGCGCCAGACGAGTTTGACACGGTCGGCCGTCAATCGTTTATTGGCTGCGCGCGGATCGCTCGCGCGCGATTGCGGCGCTGAGAGCGAAAGCACAGAACGGCCCATCGCGCGCATCTCTTTCAGGATGCTCTTCTCCGCCTGCGGACGAAAATCAATTTCGAGAGAAGTCGCCCCCGTGAGTTCAGCCTGTGAGTCAGCGTCCAGAGTGCGCGCGCGCACGTCCCGCGTGGCTGTGGCGCGCTCAATTCTCTGGTCGCCGTCGAAGAAGAAATCCATATCAACCGAGTGGACCTCGGCGGCGTGCCCCTGTTCCAGAGAGCGCAGGTAAGAGGTGCCGCGCGCCTCGATTTTCTGAACGCGCTTCTTTTCATTGAGGGTCGCGGAGAGCTGATCGCCGCTCATCACGTCGCGCTCCTGCTCGGCGATAGCTCCGCCCGTGAAGCTCAAGTGCATGCGCAACTGGTCGAAGGAGGCGTGGCCCGCGCTAATCTTGACCGGGCGTGAGCGAAAACCAGACTTCGAGGGGGCAGCGTTTTTGGCGTCGGGCGCGACCGTGATCTCGACATTTTTGTGCAGGTCGAGTCTCTTGTTTTTGGCGTCAATCAGCGCGCCCGTCGAGCGCCCCGAAATATTCTCGCGCTCGAAAGTGATGGGCGCTGCGGTTTCACCTATCTCCTTGCCCTGGTCGAACTCGATCTTTTCGGTCTTCGCCGTCAGCGCGTCTCTGGTTTCGATCTGGACGTCACCTGCGAACCAGATGCGCGCGTCTTTGGAATCCTTCTCGCCCGGCAGGTAGATCGCGCGGTGGGCGGATATCTGGTCCGGCTTGTCGCCCGTCTCCGGGTAGATTTCGAGATGGACCTCTTCGAGCTCGTGGTGGTTGTCAGCGAAAGTTATGTCGCGCGTCGCCCGCACGAGAAGGCGCAAGCGCTCGCCGTCCATCACGCGCCGCTCGTAGCCTTCGAGGACGCCCGTCACCTCTTTTGAGAGTTCGGGCGCTTCGCCCCTCATGCGGAAAGGCTCGTTGTTGCGGTTGCGATAATATGAGATGCCCACATAGATGAGGCCGCCCACCAGCACACCCAGCGCCATCACGCGCGCAATCAAAGGGAGATGCGCACGCAACCCAACCGCAACCGCTCTTTTTCTTCTGACTTCTTGCATCTTCGATGCGGGGATGGGGGTCAGGGGTCGGGGGCCGGTACAAAATTGGTTCTTACCGGCCCCCGACCCCTAGCCCCTGTCCCCCGCTCTCATATCTTTCACGCAAAGCTGCAAACGCGTCTCACCCTGCCAGGTGTTCGGCTCCATCGTGTAGGCCAGTTCGATGCGCTGTCCGGGCTTCAAAGTTCGCCCCGCCAATTCTTCCACGCCGCTCCACCAGACGACTTCGAGCGGACGATTATCCGCCCCGGCGACACGAAACTTCAAATGCTTCTCTTTCATCACGCGCGGCTCTGCGAGGACACGCAAGGCTCGCGTTAAAAAGAGCGGGCGCGGATTGCCTGCGCCGAATGGCTCAAGCACGCGCAATTCTTCGGCCAGCGAGAGCGTGACGGCTTCGGCCGCAAGCTCCGCGTCAATGCTGAGCGCCGGCACAAGGTCTTCGTCCGTGAGCAGAGAGGCCGCGTGTTCGTTCAAGCGGCGGCGTAGTTCCGGGATGCGCTCGCGCCTGATGCTCAGGCCGGCCGCGTGGGAATGTCCGCCGAACTTATCGAAGAGGTCCGCGCAGGCTGTCAACCCGTCGAGCAGGTGATAGGCCTCTATGCTGCGCGCAGAGCCGTGGCCGTCGTCGCCTTCGAACGAGATGACGACACAGGGGCGATAGACCTTTTCGGCAATCTTCGACGCGGCGATGCCGATAACTCCTCTGTGCCACTCGTCCCCGCAGATGACAGCGACGTGCGCTTGCGCCTCGGCGGACGATTCAAACTCCCGGAGCGCCCGGCGGACGATCTCCTGCTGGACGCTCTGGCGCTCGCGGTTGCGCGCGTCCAGATGCTCCGCCAGCCGCTTCGCTTCCATCTCATCGCTCGTCTCGAAGAGTTCGACGACGGCGCGCGCCGCGTCCATCCTTCCGGCGGCGTTGATTCGCGGCCCGATGCGGAAGCCCAGATCATAGGCCGTCATGTCCTGGCGGTTCGTAAAGCCTGCGACTTCCATCAAAGCGCGCAGGCCCGGGTTCGTCGCCCGCGGCAAATCCGAGAGTCCGAGGGCGACGATGGCGCGATTCTCCCCTGTGAGCTGCGCGACATCTGCGACCGTGCCGATGGCGACCATCTTCAGAAAACCTTTGATTTGGGATTCGCGGCCACGCTCACGAAAGAGCGCATGAACGAGTTTGAAAGCGACGCCCACGCCCGCCAGATTTTTGTCAGGGTAAGAACATCCACGCTGGTTCGGATTGAGGACGCAGAAAGCCGGCGGCGCGCCTTCGCCTTCGTCCGGCAGGTGGTGGTCCGTGACGATGACGTCGAGTCCGGCAGACTGCGCCCAGTAAAGAGGCTCGAACGCACGTATGCCGCAGTCAACGCTGATGACAAGTGTGTAGCCCTCGTCGCGTGCTTTCTCAAGAGCTGGCTGCTGTATCCCGTAGCCTTCGGTGAAGCGGTGCGGAACGTGAAAGCCGGTCTTCGCCCCCAGGAGGCCCAGGGCGCGGCGAAGGACCACAGTGCCGGTCGTCCCATCAACATCGTAGTCACCGTAGATCAGAATCTTTTCGCCGTCACGAATCGCGCGCAAAATGCGTTCGACCGCTTTCCGCATGCCGAGCATCAACGAAGGATCATGGAGTTGGTCGGGCGAAGGATGCAGGAACCTGCGGGCGGACGCCTCGTCGGCGTGGCCGCGAGCAATGAGCAGACCGGCGATGATCGGCGAGACTTTGAGAGAGCGCGCGAGAATGGAGGCGCGCTCCGGGTCCTGCTCACGGACGATCCAGCGCTTCGCTAAGGGACGGTGGAGGAGGGATGGGGGATGTAGAGAAGTCCCTCCCGTTTTTGTCACATCCCTCATCCGTCATTCCTCATTCCGCGAACCAGCCGTTGGCGTCAAGGAGTTTGACGCCGATGCGCTGTTTGCCGTCAGTCGAGTCCACCCAGATGCCGTTCACTTCGGCATCAATGGAGCGGCCGTATGGAGGCGTGAGGCGTATTTTGTCCCCGATCTCTATTTTCGCGTCGGTGATGATGGTTGCGCCGCCGCGGCTGACCTTAATGGCAACGGCCTCAATTCGGAACGGCTGACCAACGGGCGTTTGCCCTTCGATTACGACAGCGAAATCAACGGGGACGCGCGGGCTGCGCGGGCGTTGCGAAGGCACACCCAGGTCTTCGCGTTTCAATTCTTCATTCATCTGGCTTGTTTCGGCCCTCTCAATTCTCGCCCCCCGCAAGGGGGACGAATTCTCAAAACATTATGAGGAGGGGCAGAAGTAGTTTACCTAATCTTGGGAATTATTGTTAGTGCCAGAGTATAAATCCGGCACAGAGATAACTGCATCATCTACATAGCATCGTGGAGCCAAAGCGCACAGTGGCTAAAGTAGTGTTCTCCACTTCATTGCTTGAGCTTGATCCGCAGCATTCAGTTCTCGTTAGCTTTGAATCTGATCCACTAGCTCATGCCGAGTTTAAGAAGCCGTATGCTTTGCTCTAAATCTAAAACTCAACATTACAGTTAAATTCACTTCTCGCTCATCCATACTTTAGCCCCGTAAACCCGTAAATCATTCGCTGTAATATTCAACAGAAGAGTTATTTTTGTGGAATCCTAAAATATCATTTTAGGGGCTATATTCATCACTTAAGTTTCGAAATTAGTTTTGGCGTTTCCAAATGTACTTACCTGTCTTATCAATATAACCAATTATTAATCTTCTCGAATAATATCTGCCAGACTCGTAGGGGGGCGAAATTTCCACTAATGCTAAGCCTTCAGTAAAGGGATGAGCCGCATCAAATTGTGGCTTGATAACAATTCGTCCTGTCTTATCAATGTATCCCCACTTATCGCCAACTGGCACTACTGCAAGTCCCTCAGAAAAGAAAAGCCACTCTTTTTCCTCATTGATACTAACCCTTGTAGGGTCACTCTCAGGAGCAAGCATCGGACCTCCTGTATTAGAAAACTGCGGAGCAATGACGGTTTTTCCATCTCTGTCAATATATCCAATTCTGCCATTGATAAATATTGCTGCCAGGCCTTCAGAGAAGGGAAAGGCATGTTCATATTGAGGCGTAATAACAATCTTTCGGGTTTTATCAATGTATCCCCATTTGCCTTCGACTTCCACTACTGCAAGTCCCTCAGAAAAGAAGGAGCCAAAAAAGGAGTTGCCAGAGCCCGACTTAATAACTATCTTCCCTGATTTGTTGATGTATACCCATAGCCCATCTATTTGGACACCCGCAAGGCCTCCAGAAAAGCTTCTGGCTCTATCAAACTGTGGCTTGATAACCGTCTGGCCCATCTTATTTATATAGCCACACCTATACTTGATATGATTATTTACTTTCACACCCGATGCTATGCATAGCGAAGCGAGGCCTTCAGAAAAGAAGCCTGTCATGCTACCTTCTGGCAATGCTGGCAGGTTAATTACAATCTTACCTGTTTTATCGATATAACCACGTTTGCCCTTTGTATATACTCGCGCCAGCCCGTCCTGATAAAAATCAGCCTCATCAAACTGCGGCTTAATGACAATCTTCCCTGTAATATCTATATAACCCCATTTGCCATTTTCTTCGACGGGGAATAACGGATTGGTGGTACGAGGTAATCCTCTAGTATTTATTCTTTTGCCTTGTTGAGCGCTACATGGAATAAACGAGGCTACAATTAAACACACAAGTAATAAGAGCCTCAGTATTAAGGACACAAAATTCTTTTTCATACTCCGACACCTCGCCAACAAGTTAGTATTTCCGGTGTTGTCATAGCTAAAATCCTATTGGTGTCATCATAATTAGTTGAGTTCTAGATCAACTTTAATGACACCTAATTCATATGAATGTGTATCTATTGATTCGAGAATCCATTTGCCGTTAGTGTAACGTTTAAGCAAGGCTGTTGCAGATTCAATTCTTATTCCCTTCTTCGAATATCTCATTTGACCGCCATATCCTCCGGGACCAACTTCCCATTGCCCTGAAAGAGGGTCCGCCACTTCAAAAACGGCATTAGACAAATCGAGGTCAGCCTTTGCCTCATTCTGGGCAGGAACCTCTTGAACACCTTTAACCTTCACAGTAGCACCACTCCTGAGCTTCCCTTCCGCTTGCAGCTTCTCAAATGCTTTCCCGACTGCGGCTTCAATTCTTCGCTCATTGAGACTGCTACTGCAACCACAGAGACCAAAGAGGAGAAGAAACACTATCGATTTAGTAACTCTTGCTCTCATCTTTGTCTCCTTTCCAATTTTCACAATGAATTAGCGCCCAACATCTGAATTACCATTACTACTCAGTGCAGTGTAATCACTCTTAAAAGCGACTTTTACGACCATCTACAGCAAAACACAAGCCTTATTTGCGGCATGGTATAACTCCACAAAAGAACCTTTTGTGGAATAGCGCCTTATCCTTTCCCATGGGAAGCAAGGGAAGCAGGAACTACCGACCGCTATCCGGCGAATTTTGCTTATCCCTTTGTACCAAATTTTTGCTTTGCAATAAGTCCTAGCCGTTTGGCGAAATTGCGTTGGCGAATAGAAGCGTCAGAACCAGGACGCCTACGATCAGGCGATAGCCGATGAAGATGCCGGTCGAGTGCGTCCGCAGAAAGCGTAGTAGAAACCAGATCGAAAGATAGCCGACGATCCCCGAAACGACGGTGGCGACGCCGAGTGAGGCGTAGCTCGCGGTCGGCAGGTGGTTCACGGCCTCTTTCAACTCCAGCAGGCCGCTCGCGGCGATGGCCGGAATCGAAAGCAGGAAAGAGAAACGAGCGGCCGTTTCGCGCGTCTCTCCCGCGAAGAGTCCGCCCATGATGGTCGAACCCGAACGGCTCGATCCGGGGATTAAAGAGAGCACCTGCGCCCCGCCGACGATGAGCGCGTCGCGCAGCCGCAGATCTTCCATCTGGCGGTCGCGCTTGCCGACCGCTTCGGCCAGAAGCAGAAAGAGCGCGATGACGATCATCATGGTGGCGATCACCCAGAGGTTTTTCGTGAACGTGCCTTCGATCTGCTTCTTGAAGAGTAAGCCGACGATGCCGATGGGTATTGATCCGATGATGACCAGCCAGCCGAGCCAGGCCTCCTTTGAAAGGCGTGAAGGACGCACGCCGCTCTCAGCCGTCGCGCCCTCAGCCGCGCCTCCGCGCTTCTTCCCGCTTAAGAGCGCGAGGTGGTCGCGGACAAAAGCGCTTGAAATAGTCCAGATGTCGCCCGCGAAATAGATGAGCACGGCGAGCAAGGTCCCGAGCTGGATGACCGCAATCGTGGCGGTCGTCAACTCGGCGCGCATCGCTTCGTTTTCGTAAAGGCCGATGGCGCGGCTGGCGAAGATCAGGTGCGCTGTCGAGCTGATCGGAATGAATTCCGTCAGACCCTGAACGATCCCGAGAATGATTGCCTGGAAGATAGACATACCGATTTTAGATTGCGGATTTCGGATGAATGCGGGCGGATTGAAAAACGATCTTTATAAATCCGCCCGCATTCATCCGAAATCCGCAATCACTTTTCCTTTCATTCGCGGAATGAGTTTCGAGCAGCGATCCAATCGTAGAGTGGAATCGGCATTAGCATTCCCGCGCGCACGATTGTCGCAAGTTGCCAGGGGAAGGCGTAAGATTTCTTACGCGCTTCGATGGCGCGGATTATCTTTTTAATTGCATCATCCAGTTCCATCAGAAAAGGCATCTTCGCGCTCCGCCCGCTCGTTACAGGTGTTTTGATAAAGCCCGGATGAATGATCGTCACATCCACAGCCGTGCCGCGTAAATCTACACGCAAGCTTTCAAAGAAGGCTGAGACCGCAGCTTTGCTCGCGCAATAAGCCGCGGACTTGGGCAGACCGCGATAAGCGGCGAGACTCGAAATCGCCACGAGTTGACCGCTTCCCTTTTCAATCATTTCAGGCAAGACGGCTGTCACACTGTTAACGACTCCGTTAATATTGGTGCTCATCACATCCGCAACATCATCCGGGCGTAAATCCATTGCATGGGTGGTCGGAACGATGCCCGCATTGGCGACGAGAATATCAACTCGTCCGAACTTCTCGCGCAATTTCTCCGCCGCCCCACGGACAGCGTCAGCGTCCCTCACATCCGCCGGAAGCGCCAGCGCAGTTCCGCCTGCACCTTCAACCTCTTTCACAATCTCGCTCAAAATCTCAGCCCGACGCGCAAGCAAGCCGAGCGACGCTCCCCTGCGCCCAAGCTCGACAGCAAGAGCGCGCCCGATGCCGCTCGACGCGCCCGTGATGAAGACGACCTTTTGAGACCAATCAAAGGGCATAGCAAAGACTTTTCAGGGCATTGCGAGCCCTGCGAAGATATTGACCACGGCGGTCAATCCGCCAAGAATTAATAGAGTGAAGCCGTAGATGCTTGAGGTCGCTAGTTTTGTCCGGTACTCATCCGGGAGACTATCTGCTTTAGTTGGATAAAACAGAGAGACAGGCTCTATATTCCCTGTGGCGATCAGATGAACACGCTCAATTAGAGCTTGCCGCTTATCGCGTATGTAATAAATCCGCTTCTTATATGACATGATAATGAGCCAACCAATGACACTCGCACATATACAAGCGAAGCCAGCCACGCCCCGGATGAGCCATCCCGCGAAATTTGGTTGAAGTATTAGCCGACTGACACCCCAGGTAATTACCGCCTGGACAATCACAGCTTCCCTGAATGTATTTATCTGCCTCTGCCTGTATGAAGTGATTTCCTCCGTCGCCTTGTCCAGAAGTGTAAGAATAATCTTCTCGGACAATTCGACTTTGCTATTTTCACTCGCCGAGGTCACCCGATTAACCTCACTGATGGTTTCTTTGTCGGTGCTGCCTTTACCGATAACTTTTAACACAATTCCCCGACATGCTCGCCGAGTACGCGTAAAGTTTTTCCAAGATCGTCCTGCCTGACGAGCAGATGGTCGCGTGAGAAGGAGGAAAGCGCGCCCGCGCTGATACTAGCGTCCGCTAGAATCTGCGTCACGCGCGCGAGAAAGCCGACTACGTTCCAATCCAGCTCGATGTCGAAAGTCAGGAGGCGAAAGTTGCCCTCGACGCGCGCGTCCCGGACGGCGTGGCGCATCGTGCGCCAGTCCGTTTCGTCCAGGAGCAGCGTGACCTCGTGCCTGTCTTTCAGGCACATGAACGGGGCGCTGGCGCGCGGACTGAGCTCAGGATTTTCCAGAAGCCGCGCCCAGTCTTCATGTCGCAGGCCGACGAGATAGAAAGTCTCGGGCGCGACTTCGACCTTCGCCCGGCGCAATAGCTCAACGGCGTGTCCCTGTTGTTCTTCGCTCTTCAAACTTGGACCACGACGGGCATGATAACGGGCTTGGCTCCGGTCTGCTTCTGGATGAAGCGCTTGAGTTCGAGCCTGACGTGTTCTTTGAGCAGACTCGTATCCTGGCGCTCGGCTCGCGACCTGCTTTCGATAGCCTGTGAGACGATGCGCTGCGCGTCTTTGAGGAAGCCGTTGGCCTCGTCGCCGATGATACCGCGAGCAATGATCTCGGGCGGCGCTCCCATCTCGCCCGTCTCCTCGTTGATGGTGATGACGAGCGTCACCACCCCGTCGTAAGCGAGCTGCTTGCGCTCCCGGACGGTCTCGTTGTCAATCTCTTCGAAGCCGGATTCGTCAATGAATGTCCGCCCGACCTCGCGCTTGTCAATAATGGCCGCGCGCTCGCCGTCCAGCTCCAGCACGTCCCCGTTCTCAATCAGGATGATGCTCTCTTCCGCGTAGCCGAGGTGGTTTTTGACGAACTCCTTGTGGCGAAAGAGCATCCTGTATTCGCCGTGAATCGGCACGACGTACTTGGGGCGCACGGCCTCCGTCATAATCTTGATGTCTTCCTGCGAGGCATGACCGCTGACGTGAATCAGGCGGCGCTTCTCCTCGATGATGTTAGCGCCGCGCTTGTAGATGTAGCCGATGAGGCGCGAGATGGCACGCTCGTTTCCGGGAATGATGCGCGCCGAAAGGACCACTGTGTCGCCCTCTTCGATGGTCAATCCCTTGTAGCTCTGCGTCGCCATCTGCGAGAGCGCGGCGCGCGGCTCGCCCTGCGAGCCCGTCACAAGGAAGACTATCTCGTCGTCGTCCAGATTCTTCGTGTCGCTGAGGCTGACGAGCAGGCCGTCCGGGATGTCCAGATAGCCAAGCTCGTCCGCGATCTCCACGTTCTTCAGCATCGAACGGCCCAGCACGCAAACTTTTCTGTCAAACTGCTGGGCGACGTCCAGAACGATCTGCAAACGGTGAATCGAAGAGGCGAAGGCGGCGACGACGATGCGCCCCTGCGCTTCGGCGAAGATCTCCTCGAAGGCCGGAATCACGGCGCGCTCAGAAGGCGTGCGCCCGGGCACGGTCGCATTGGTGGAATCCGAAAGCAGAGCCAGCACGCCTTCCTGTCCGTAGCTCCTCAAGGTCCTCAGGTCAATGGGCTCTCCGATCACTGGCGTTTCGTCAACCTTGTAGTCGCCCGTGTGGATGATCGTGCCGACGGGGGTGCGTATGGCGAGCGAGAAGCAATCCACAAGGGAGTGCGAAGCGCGTATGAATTCGATTGTGAACGGTCCAAGCTCGACGACCTGCCGGGGCTCGACTCGGTGAATCAGAATGTCGTCGAGCAGGTCGTGCTCTTCCAGTTTCCTTTCGGCCAGGCCGACCGTGAAATGAGAGGCATAGACGGGAACGTTAAATTTTTTGAGGATATAGGGAAGCGCGCCCAGGTGGTCCTCGTGCCCGTGCGTCAGGACGATGGCCGTGATGTTCTCTCTGTACTCTTCCAGAAAATCGAAGTCGGGCACGGAGACGTCAACGCCGTAAACGCTCTCTTCCGGGAAACCCATGCCCGCGTCAATGACGATCATCTCGTCCGCGTAGCGCACGGCCATGCAATTCATCCCGAACTCGCCGACGCCGCCGAGCGGGATGATCTCTAAAACATTACCCACTTTGTTCTTACTCTACTCTCCTCAGAAAACCCGCTGAACGCGTTTATTAACCACCTTCACCGGATGAAATTTAGCCGAGTAGTATAACACAGCGGCGCGCCTTTCCCGTCAGATGCGGGGAGCTTCGGCCAGAGTTAATTTAACGTGAGTTCGACGTAAACAGAGAATGAGACAGGACCCAACAGCCCCGAAGGGGGCGGCATATCAATAGCCCACGGCGTCAGCCGTGGGAACAAAGCGCCATATCACAGATAGAGCCCCGTAGGGGCGACATAATCTATGCCGCCCCTACGGGGCTCAAATCATTTTCTCGCTTTATGAACCCGGGGCTCACGCCCCGGGCTACTGATATATCGCCCCTGACGGGGCTCTGTGACGCTGTCAACAATTAGAATGCGGATAGCCCTTAAGTCGAACTCACGCTAATTTATTTCAGACAGAAAGAGAACTGTCTACGAAATCACACGAAACCTATCCGAACAGCTTCGTGTCGTTTCGTGTGTCTTCGTGGACAATTTCCCCGTTCAGATTGAGAATCCCGCTTCGGAATCTGAGAATTATCCGCGGCTAGCCTCCGTTCAGATTATCAATGCGCTTCGAGGGTTTTCGCCAGCCGCCCCCATTCTTCGAGCGTGAGGGTTTCGGCGCGCCGCTGTGGTTCTATCCTTGCCGTTTCGAGCGACTGATTAGCGCCGCCCGCCATTTCAAGCCGTGCGCGAAGGGCGTCGGGGGCGCTGCGTAGATTATTGAGGATCGTCTTCCGGCGCTGCGCGAAACCAGCGCTGACAAGTCGCCACAACAGACGCTCGTCCCTGACGCCCAAGTCTGCCTGCCGACGAAAACGAAGGCGCACGACTGTACTCCAGACCTTCGGCACAGGACGGAATACCTCCGGCGATACGTCGAAAAGAGTTTCGGCTTCGCAATAAGCCTCGACCAGCACAGAGAGAAAGCCCCGCTCGGAGGATGCAGGCGGCGCAGTGATTCTTTCGACCACCTCGCGCTGCAACATCAGGACCATCTCCGTCAGGCACGCACGCTGCTCTATGAGTCTCTGGAGGATTGCGGTCGAGATGTAATAAGGAAGGTTGGCGACGACGCGTGCGAGTGTGCCCTGTGGAATCAGCTCGCACAAATCAACGGTGAGGGCATCCGCTTCAATCAGAGTGAAGTTCGCAAACGGGCCGAATTTTTCCCGAAGCAGCGGGACGAGATCGCGATCAAATTCGATTGCGACCAGCTGCCCGGCCTTCTCCAACAGCCGCGAGGTCAGTGCGCCGCGCCCCGGTCCGATCTCGATAATCGTCTCATCCTCGCGCGGGTCAACCTCACTAACAATGCGCTCGATAATACGCTCGTCCGCCAGGAAGTTCTGCCCAAAGCTCTTCTTCGGAGGAACGGAGGCAAACGATGAACGCGGAACGATGAAGGATGAACTGTTTTCAGTTCCGCGTTCATCCTTCATCGTTCCGCGTTTCTCTTTCATCCCTCATCCCTGAAAACGTATCCGGTGATTTCCACGTCGCGCCCGCGCTCCGTAATCTCGACGTCTTGAAGATTGACGGCGTCCGCGATCCTCTCTGCGCCCGCGCCCAGGACCGCCCGCGGTGCGTCGCGCCCCCCAATGATGATCGGGGCGATGAAGAAACTCGCCTTGTCAATCAAGCACGCATCGAGGAATGCTCCGGCAACGTGAGCGCCGCCTTCGACGAGCACGCTCTGAATTTGCCGCGCGCCGAGTTCCCCTAACACTCTTCGAAGGTCGCGCCCGCCGCTCGCATCCGGCAAGACCTCTACGCCGTGCGCTTCGAGGTTAGCGCAAGCCGTCTTATCGGCGCTCTCCGAAGTGAAGACGAGCGTCGGGTATTCGCGCGCCGTCTGAGCGAGATGGGAATCAGGCGAGAGGCAGAGTTTCTCGTCGAGGACGACGCGCACGAGCGGGCGGCGGCGCGCTCTTCCCGAGCGGTCCGTCAGAAGCGGGTCGTCAGAGGTCGCTGTGCCCGCGCCGATCAAAATGGCGTCGTACTTGTGCCGCAGCTCGTGGACACGAGCGCGCGACTCTTCGCCAGTAATCCAGCGTGAATCGCCCGTGCGTGTTGCGACGCGCCCGTCGAGCGATGAGGCCAGCTTGAGGTGAACGAAGGGGCGGCCCCGGCGCATGAAGTGTATGTAAGTCTCATTGAGCCGCGCGGCCTCGCGCTCAAGCAAACCCCTTTCGACCTGAAGGCCGGCGGCGCGTAAGTGCGCGAAGCCTTTACCGCAGACCAGCGGGTTCGGGTCCTCGATAGGTGCGACGAGCCGTGCTATGCCGTAGCGGATGAGGGCCTCTGTGCAGGGCGGGGTTCGGCCAAAATGGGCGTGAGGCTCAAGCGTGACGTAAGCGGTCGCGCCGCGCGCCAGGTCGCCTGCCTGCTCCAGCGCAATCGTTTCGGCGTGCTTGAGATACTCGTAAAGATAATAACCCTCGCCGACAACTTCTCCTGAGCGCGAGACGACGACACAGCCGACCATCGGACTCGGACTCACCTGCCCGGACCCGCGCGCGGCGAGGTCCAGAGCACGCCGCATCATGCGCTCATCAAAGTCTGGAGTCTGGAGTCTGGAGTCTGGAGTCAAAACCATGATTAAAGTCTGGAGTCTGGAGTCTGGAGTCTGGAGTCAAAGGCCGTTTGTCTTTTGACTCAGGACTCCAGACTCCAGACTCCAGACTCATTCAAACAGTCCGTTGACGTATTCTTCCGGGTCGAAGACGACGAGGTCGTCAACTTTCTCGCCGATGCCTGCGTAGCGAATCGGCAGGTTCAATTCCTTGGCGATGGCGACGGCGATGCCGCCTTTGGCCGTGCCGTCCAACTTGGTCAGGACGATTCCGGTCACGCCCGCGACTTTCAGGAATTGCCGCGCCTGCTCCAGCCCGTTCTGCCCGGTCACGGCATCCACGACGAGCAAGGTTTCGTGCGGTGCGCCCTCGACCTCGCGCCCCGCGACGCGCTTCATCTTTTCAAGCTCGGCCATCAGATTCGATTTATTGTGCAGTCGCCCGGCGGTGTCCACGATGAGCACGTCCGAATTTCGGGCCTTCGCGGCCTTGAGCGAATCGAAGAGCACGGCCGCCGGATCTGTCCCCTGCTTCTGCTGTATGAGCGGGACGCCCGTGCGCTCGGCCCAGATCGCCAGTTGGTCCGAGGCGGCGGCGCGGAAAGTGTCTGCCGCGCAAATGAGGACGTCATTGCCTTCAGCCTTGATGCGTTGGGCGAGTTTCCCGATGGTGGTGGTTTTCCCGACCCCATTGACGCCGACGATCATCATCACGTACGGCGCGACGTTTTCAGGCACGCTGGTCTCTGTGGCGACGCCGCCGCGCTCCGAAGCCTGAAGGATGCTGAGCAGTTCCGTTTTGATCGCGGCCTTCAGCGCGTCAATATCGTTAATCTGGTTGCGGGCGATTCCGCGCCGGACCGTGTCGAGGATGTGCAAAGTAGTCGGCACGCCGATGTCTGCGGCGATGAGCGCTTCTTCCAGCTCGTCGAGCAGCGCGGCGTCAATCTTCCGGCGGCCCTGAAAGACTGAATCAATCGTCTCGGAGAGCGACTCGCGTGTGGCCGCGATGGCGCGCCGGAAACGTGCGCTGAACTCCTGTTCGAGCGCTGCCTCCTGCGCCTGCAACTCCTCCATCGTCAGATTCAGGCCAAGCACGGAAGTCATGAAAGGCGAACGCGTCGGAACGGGCTTCTGCTGCGAGGCTGGTTTTATGGGCTCGCGCTGAGGCGCAGCAGGGGCAGGCGCGACGGGACGTTTGGTTTCCGTGACCGCGTGGCTTTCGCGCGCAGGCGGCGGTGTCGGCGCGTCCCCTGTGATGGTTGGTTCGATTGTGGGCAAGGGCGGCGCGGGCGGCGAAGTGGCCGACTGCCCTGAGGCGGCGGGCGGCTCAAGCCGCTCCGTCTCCGTTTGCGCTCGCTCCTCAGCTGTCAAGGGCTCGTTCAGGCCGAGCGTGATGTAGCGGTCCTTTTTCTCTCGTCTCCAAAATGCCATGAATCGGTTAAGTACCTTTATGAATCAGGATTGGTTAAATGTGCACTGGATTATAAACGCAACTGGCGCACGGCGACAAAAGCATGGGAAAGGATAATTATGAGTTTTGAATGTTGAGTGTTGAATTGAGAGCCTTAATTCACTATTCAAAATTCATAACTCATAATTCTTTATAGCGGATCGGCCTCACTCCAGCTACGACAATGGGCGGACCCTTTTGGAGAGAGCTTTGAGCCGATGAGCGCCCCAACGCAACCAAACACTACGGGCAGCAAGGCGTGCGTCAATATCCAGACCCACACTTCGGAGGAGAGCATGCTTCCAGAAAGCTGTATCAGAGAGATCAGCCCGATTAGAGACACCGGCGCCGCCACCAGCAATCCCCATTTCCAGCCGAACGAAGGCCAGATCATGGCGAACACTGCGCTCCCGACCGAGACGACGAAGCAGAGGCCGATTAAGACTATTGAGGTCTGGTCCGCCGGTCCCAGATTAGAGTCAAACGTAATTAACGAGTTTATGAGGTAGCCAAGCAGACCCGCCGCGACGGCTATCAAGTAAGAGTAAATGGGAACTACGCGGGGGGAGACTGCGCCCGGATTCAGAGGCACGGGCGGCGCATTCACCGTGTACGCCGGATTGTAGCCCCGGTACATCATCGGCTGGGGCGGCATTTGATACATCGGAGGCGGCATCATGTGACCCGAAGGCGTTAAAGGCCACGAAGGCTTCGGTGCGCCCTGTTGCGGCGCACCTCCGCTCGGCATCGTGGGCGGCGGTGAGGGAGCCGTCGGCGTCTGACGCGGAGGTGTTGGAGCAGCAGCCTGCGAAGGAGTAGGAGTAGCCGGGAGGCGCAAGGTGGGTTGCTCTTCGACTTGTCGTCCCGCATCGTTTCGGGTTTGTTGCTCGTCCTCTTTGGATTGAAACTTCTGCGCCGCGATCTGATGAAGCCGCTCGGCCTCCTGCCGGATACGCACCTCCGTCTGAAGTCCCTGTCTCGAAGCGGCATGACGCGCGGAGCCTCCCGCCTGTCGCAGAGCCTGGCGCATCTCAGCAGCACTCGCTGGACGAAACTTTCGGCTGACGGCGAGCGCTCGATGAATCACTTCGGAGACGGCAACTGGCAGTTCCCTGTTGAGCAAGTGAGCGGGGCGCAAAGGGTCCGGCTGGTCATCCTCCATGGCCGCGAAGCGCGTGGCCGCGTCAGCAGGGTATGTCGCGGTCAGCAGGTGATAAAGCGTCGCGCCGAGGCTATAAAGGTCGCTCCGTGCGTCCGTTCCGCGCCCTGTTATCTGCTCAATCGGCGCATAAACAGGAGTGTAGCCGCGCACGCTCCGGCTCGTCATGAGAGTTGACATCTGACCGGCAGCGCCTTTCGCCAATCCGAAATCGAGCAGAAAAATCTCTCCCTGCCTGGTCATCTTCAGGTTCGCAGGCTTGATGTCGCGGTGCAGGATGGGCGGCTGTAATCCGTGAAGATACTCCAACACTTTCAGCAACTCGTCGGCCCAGCGTAAGACCTGCTCTTGCGGGAACGCACCGCCACGCACTTCCAGCAATTCTGAAAGGTCGTAGCCCGGAATGAACTCCATCACGAGAAACTGGCCATGGTTCTCCATGAAATAGTCCATCACTTTCGGCAGCGCCGGATGGCGCAGGTTGGCAAGCAGCGCCGCCTCGCGCTCGAAAGCGAACAGGGAGTCGGCGTCCGTTCCGGCCTGCGTCTCTTTGAGAGCGACCAGACATCTGACACGTTCGTCTATCGCCTCATAGACCGTTCCCATGCCGCCCTGGCCGAGGGCGCGCACGACGCGATAGCGACTTTGCAGAACTGTATCGGGGTCGAGCATCCCTGGAATCCTGTTTGAGAGCTTTGATATGTTTCTCCGATGCCTTTGCCGGATGTTGGACGTCACGTTCGACTCGCGAGCATAACGAGGCGGGCGAATCGGAGGAAAGAGCGAACCGCCGAGACTGCCCGTCATTCCACGGCTAACATGACAGAGGAACGGAGCGCAGCTATGCCCGGGGATTCTAGCCGAGTTCGCTCGAACGCGCCAGAAGCTTATGTTGAAATGGACCGAGTACGAAGGGATATGGATTGAAATTAGGGCATAAATATATCTGACTCACCTGTAACGACTAAATCCTTCCTTATCAAATTCAACATTACAGCGAGGAAGTATCTGATTCTGATCCCACCACAGCGAGTATTCGCTTTGTAAAGCAGTCACGGGCTGCACGGCGTGCGCGCGGCGGATCGTCTGCACGCCTGCTTCGGAGAGTCCGAAGTGCTTGACCTTCCCCGCCTGAATCAGCCCCTTCACCGCGCCCGCCACGTCTTCTATCGGCACCTCCGGGTCAACGCGGTGTTGATAAAACAGGTCTATGTGATCGGTCTTAAGCCGCTTGAGCGACGCTTCGGCAACCTGTTTGATATGTTCCGGTCGGCTATTGAGCGGAGGCTGTTGGTGCTGCATTCCGTCCGGGTCGATGTTGAACCCGAATTTAGTGGCGATGACAACCCGCTCACGAAAAGGGGCGAGCGCTTCGCCGACGAGTTCTTCATTCCTGAATGGTCCGTAAACTTCTGCGGTGTCGAAAAACATGACTCCGCGTTCGACAGCCGAGCGAATCAGCGAAATCATTTCCTGCCTTGTCTTTCGACGGACCCAACCCAAAGCTCATCCCCATACAGCCGAGTCCAATCGCCGATACCTCGAGCCCGCTGTTTCCTAATTTTCTTTTTTTCATAATTCCTCCCTAAAGATAATTCACCCACCTATACTTTCCTGCTGACCCTCTACCAAGCTTCACTGCAACATCTTTATTTTCCTTAACCAACTCTCAACTTCTTTCCGTGCTTCCTCTGCCCTTGCTTCTTTGATAACCAGATATTGTCCATCTCTTTCAAGGCCGCCCCTGGTGACGAAGCCTTCCAGAACCGTGCTCTGCGGACATAGTTCCCTAACGGTCTGAAAACTGCTTCCTTCGCCATATCCCGCATTGGTGTTGAATGGGATAACCGTCTTTCCCTTCAGGCTATATTGACGCAGAAAACTCTTAACGGGCGGCGGCAACTGCATTCCCCAGGTCGGAAAGCCCAGAAACACAAAATCGTATTGTTCGAGACGGTCGATCTTTGTCTTCAAAGGCGGCAAATAGCCGGTTTCATTCTCCCGGGCGACCTGCTGCACAGTTGCGTTATAGTCGGCAGGATAAGGCGTTTCCAATTCGAGTGCGACTATTGTGCCGCCGACCTTTTGATGGATGAATTCTGCGATTGCCCTGGTGTTGTTGGTCCGGGATAGATACACAATCAGTATCTTCTTTTCCCCGGAGAGCGGCTGATCATTTGCGGGCAATTGCTGCGCCCTGGAACAACTGGATAGAAGACAGATGGTTGTCAGGATCATCAGCGACAGAACGGTTATGCTTTTCATCGTCCTGAAAACCTCGACATTACCGCTTCTTCCCAGTGTTCGTAGTTTCATTACTTCACTTCCTATTTCTTCGGCGGCGCCTCCACGCCCGAGAAGACCAGCACTGCGTCTGGGAGGCGCTGCCCGCGGATCTCGATCGCCCTAACAGCCGAATTCAGCTCAGCGAGTTCGGAGGGTGTGAATCGAACCCCGGCCGCGCCGCTGTTTTCCAGCATGTGCGCCATCTGTGTCGTCCCGGGGATGGGAACGATCCAGGGCTTCTGCGCCATCAGCCATGACAACGCGATCTGAGCGGGAGTGGCCTGCTTCCGTTTGGCCCAGTTCTTAACAAGTTCCACAAGCGCCAGGTTGTGCGGCAGATTCTCCGGCGAGAATCGGGACTCGACGCCGCGGATGTCACCGGGGGCGAACCGCGTGTTCGCGTCGATCCAGCCTGTGAGGAACTGCACACCGAGCGGGCTCCACGGCACGAAGCCGATTCCAAGCTCCTCGCAAGTCGGGATAACTTCCTTCTCAGGCCCGCGCCACAGCATCGAGTACTCGTTCTGGACGGCGGTGACCGGCAGCGCGGCGTGAGCCCGGCGCAACGTCTTGAGCCCCATCTCGGATAGGCCCCAGTGCAGAACCTTGCCCTGCGCCATCAGGTCCTTGACCGCTCCTGCGACGTCCTCGATTGGGACCTGCGGGTCGACCCGGTGCTGGTAGAGGAGATCGATTCGGTCGGTGCGAAGGCGCTTGAGCATTCCCTCAACCGCGAGCTTGATGTGCTCGGGCTTGCTGTTGAGCCCCGGGCGCCGCTCACCGGTCTCGAGATCGATGTTCCAGCCGAACTTCGATGTGATCACGACCTTGTTTCGGAACGGCGCCACGCCTTCGCCGAGGATACGTTCCACCTCATGAGGACCATAAGCCTCGGCCGCGTCGAAAAAGGTGACGCCACGGTCGAAGGCCGCGCGGATAATGTTGATCATCTCCGGCCGGTACGGCACCGTCGTTTGATAGGTGCGGCTCATATTCTGGACGCCCAGGCCGACCGAGGAGACCTCCAACGTGCCCAGCCTTCTTCGCCCCGGCAAAGGATCCGCGGCGATCCTCGTATTACTCGCAAGCTCATTTTTTCGCTGTCCAGTTTGGGCACTGGCCTGATTCTGCGAAGCCGCCAATGCGAGTGAACTGGCGGCTAAGCCGGCCCCTGCAAAGAGCGTCTTGGCGATAAAACCACGCCTGCCGGTGCCCTCATTTTCCTGAGCTTTAGATTCGACTCTTTCCTTATTCTCTTTCATCTGGTTGCTTCTTTTTATTTTCATATCTGGTTTTCGTCTACACGTTTCTTCCGCCGCTAAAGACATGTCTCAAGTATTTAGTTTTACTTCGCCCAACATCTTCACCACCTTCGGATCACGGTGGTCGAAGAAGAGGCTTTGCTTCGTGTCCAGCGTCGCTATCGCGGCCATGTCTTCGGCACTCAGCTCGAAGTCGAAGATGTTGAAATTCTCGACTATCCTTTCCTTCCTGACTGATTTCGGAATAACGACAACTTCTCTTTGTGTCAGCCAGCGCAGGATCACCTGAGCGGCCGTTTTGTTGTACTTGGCGGCTATGGAGAGCAGAAGCTCGTTCTGGAATATGTTGTTCTTTCCTTCGGCGAACGGCCCCCAGGATTCGATCTGAACATTGTTCTCCTGCATGAACTGTTGGGCCTCGATCTGCTGATTGAAGGGGTGCGTCTCGACTTGGTTGACCGCAGGAACCACCTCGTTATGAACCATCAGGTCCATCAGCCGGTCCGGGTGGAAGTTGCTGACGCCTATCGCCTTAATTCTGCCCTCCCGGTATAGCTCCTCCATTGCCCGCCAGGAGCCGTAAACATCACCATAGGGTTGATGGATCAGGTACAGATCCAGATAGTCCAGTTGGAGCCGCTGTAGTGGCCTTTCCAAAGCCTCCTTCGTGCTTTCGTAGCCGGTTTCCGAGACCCAGAGCTTGGTGGTGACAAAGATTTCCTCCCTGGCGACACCACTTTTTTTGATTGCCCTGCCGACCGCCTCCTCGTTCATGTAAACGGCAGCGGTGTCGATCAGGCGGTAGCCTGTCTGTAGAGCCTCATAGACGCTTCTCTCACACTCTTCGGCATCAGGTATCTGGAAGACGCCGAAACCCAGGATGGGCATCTCCACGCCGTTATTCAACACAACATTTTTCATGATTCCCCTTCCGTCACCCCCGAGGCCCCGCCGGTAGGCTCAGCTTAACTGTCTCCAAACACCTTTCAATCTCGCCGGCATCGGTTTTTTATGTCCCACTGATTTAGTGTGATTCTAAAGGCTCAGGAATGCGGAGCGGTATGACGATAGTCGAGAATAATTGTACGATTCTGCAAAAATCCTGCGCGCGGCGTGCCGGAGAGGGAAAGAATGGGCTAATATGAATTCATGAACCGTAGAGAAGCTAAACGCGAGGAGCAGAGGGTACAAAGTAACAGGGAGGAGATGCTGGAGCGGATGGTGCGGGCCCTCCCCGAAGACGGGGCACGCGAAGCGTTAGACGGCCTGTTCTTGGCCCGCCTGACTAAGCCGACGGAGTCACCGCTCGCCCTATTCCAGCCCGCCTTCTGCTTCGTCGTCCAGGGCGGCAAGCAGGTGTTAGTAGGAGAGGAAGTCCTCTGGTACGACCCGGGACATTATCTCCTGTTCACGGTAGACCTGCCGGTCATCTTTCGGGTGGAGGAGGCGTCGGAAGAGAAGCCTTATTTCGGCCTGAGGCTGAATCTCGAACCGGCCCTCGTCGCCTCAGTCATGATGGAGGCTGGCGCCGAAACCCGGAAAGGCCACGCCAGCGTAAAGGCGATAGGCGTCAACTACGTAGAGGCGGACCTGCTCGACGCGGTCGTCAGGCTCGTCCGACTTCTCGATAAGCCCGGCGAGCAAAGGATACTCGCGCCGCTCATCAAGCGGGAGATCGTCTACCGGCTGTTGGCCGGAGGAGAGGGCGCGCGGCTCGGCCACCTCGTGGCTTCTTCCAGGGGGGACACACGCCGCGTCTCCAGGGCAATCGGGCGTCTGCGCGAGCACTACAACGAGCCGCTCAAGATCGAGGAGATCGCGCGCGCGATGGGGATGAGCGTCTCGGGCTTCCACCATCATTTCAAGTCCGTCACCTCGATGAGCCCCCTGCAATTTCAGAAGCAGATCCGGCTACAGGAGGCGCGTCGCCTGATGCTCGGCGAAGATCTGGACGCGGCGAGCGCCGGGCACCGCGTGGGTTATGAGGATCCGGCGTACTTCAGCCGCGATTACAAGAAGCTGTTCGGCGCCCCGCCGCAGCGCGACATCGCGAGACTGCGCGGCAGCCTCGAAGCTAGAGGTGCCCCGGCGAGGGTCTGAGGCGACTGGAAGAAGCGAAGCGACGCTTAAACGGGTAGACAAACGAGGTGTGGGTATGTCGGCCGTGCGTAAATGAGCCTGTGCTTTTACATAATTGCTGAAATTAGAATCCCTCAGCATGTCCGTTATTCCACAGAAAGGTTCTTTTGTGGAATTATACGATTCTATCACCGCGTGAGCAGATCATACTGAAATTCTCAGGTCTCTCCCCTAACAGGCTGTGCTGCTGAAGAATTAGGCAGTTAGATAAAGTGATGCAGACTTTGGGTTATTTTCCAGCCGAAAACAAAATGATAGGTGAGCCAACTATATTATTGCCGAAATTAGAGCTGCGGGAAAGCGCAGAGGCGGGTTGTAGATGAACAACCCGCCTCTGCGCTTTCTCACGGCTCGGAAAATTAAGACAAAAGTTTCCGGCTGAATCGGAAGGAATCCAGGAACTTTGCTCTGGTGGAATAGACTTCGGAGGATTCGGGCCCGAGGACGACCAGCACATACATTCTCGGAGCAGCCCAGTAGATTCGACAGATACCGCGTCCGTTACCAGGGAATTTGTCAGGCGGGACAGACATCTCAATCTCAAGGCCCTGATAACCGTCAAGCGTGATGCTCTTTTGGCTGATCATTGTGGCCCCAGACTCATTCATTGCGCCCTGCGCAGCCATATCCAATAAAGTTTCGGTCGAGAAGCCTGAAACCTGGCTGGGATAAGTGACATAGCCGACAAGATAAGCCCCCTGTTCCCGCATGTCGCTCGCGGCCATATGCATCTGGACCTCGCCGCCAACGCCCGACAGGCTCTGTGAAGACTCAATCGGCTTCTTGGGCAGTTGCACAGTGTAGGACCCGTCCCTGGACTTGAATTCCTGCCAGGAGAATGTGGGGGAAGGTGTTCGGCCGAACTTCCATAGAATGCCGATGGTCATGGCGACGACAACTGCGGTGCCAAGCAGCGTCCATAAGACCGGACTCGCACTGCCGCTGCTGGAGGCGCGCGGAAGCGGCGCGAGAGGCGACGGGAAATATGGCGACTGATAGACCGGCGGGGGATAATTGAATGACGTTTGATAAGAGGGCTGCCAACCCATCTCATACCCGCCGGAGGGTTGATTCCCTACAGCTTCGGGCGAGTCAGCGAACTTTGCTTTACAGCGCTTGCAGACAGACGCTTCAGCGAAGTTAAGGAACCCGCAATTTTCACATCTACTACTGTTCATAAGCTTCTCCTGAGGCGAGATGGCTTAAGCCTTTCTCTTTTCCTGGCAAATTCAACGTCACTACTATTTGAGTAGCTTGAACGAGTTGAAAAATTGAGACCTGATCTCGGACAAATCGGTCGTATCGGCCCCGGCCGCGATCAAGAGATACATTCTCGGTGGTGCCCAGTAAACACGGCAGGCTCCGCTGGCGCTCACCCCTCCCGGAGGCGATTTCAACTCAAGCTCCGCTCCTTGATAACCACTAAGCGTGATGTTTTTCCGATCAACTACCGTGAGCATTTGTCTTCTCATTAGCCCTTGCATTGCCGTATCAACAACATTATCAAAAGACAGGTTCCTGGCAGCGGCAGGGAAATCTGCGTACATCACAATACATCCGCCATCTTTGTTCACTTTTGCTCCCAACATATGTATCTGCACATTTCCGGCCGCAGTTGGCTGGGACAGAGACACTTCCTCAGGAGCGGACGGGAGGGAGACGGAGAACGTCCCATCCGGCGCCGTGTAGTCTCTCCAGGTAACGTTCGGAACCGCCCCTTTTCTATTCTTCAAGACGTAAGGGACGCCGACTACACCCACCAGGGCGAGGATGGCGACAACTACCAGCAAACCACCCTTCCCACGCGACTTCGAGGCAGTAACGGATGGAGCGTAATATGATTGATAGGAAGCATAAGGCTGCCGATTGAATTCGCTACCGGCGTGTGCTGCGTAGTCGTGTTGAGGCTGGTCCCATCCAGTCCCGCCCTCGACGCCAAGCGGGGAGTTGCAACGCTTACAAACTTCTGCCTCAGCGAAATTGAGGAGTGAGCAATTGCTGCATCTAATGCTATTCATGGGGGAATTCTCTCCTTCTAATTAAGCCACCGAAGCCGGGAGATTCGGTGAGGGGGATTGTTCAATAACGGAAGTATTCGATGTCTTCGCTTCCGCATCTTTCGGGCGGCGCTTGAGCCGCACACGGCCTGGCGAAATTTGTCCAGAGTCGCAGGCGGCGATGAGAGAGGCGACGACTCGCTCGTCATAGCGCGTGCCGATGAAGCTCTTGATCCGCGCCAGTGCGTCTTCAAACTTCATGGCGCGCTGGTAAGGACGATCGGTCGTCATTGCATCGAAAGTATCTGCGACGGAAACGATCCGCGCCTGCAAGGGAATCTCGTCGCCCTTCAAGCCCTGCGGGTAACCTTTGCCGTCAATCATTTCGTGGTGCATGTACATGCCTGGCAGAAACTCGCGCATCGCCGGAATCTGCGACATGATCTTGTAGCCTTTCTGCGGATGCTGCTTCATCAGCTCGAATTCCTCATCCGTCAGCGAGGCAGGCTTCTTTAAGATGTTGTCGTCAATTCCAATCTTGCCGACGTCATGCAGCAACGCGCTGATTCTGATCTTTTCGATCTCGTCGTCAGGCAAATCCAACCCCTGCGCGATGGCGACCGAGAAACGCGCGACGCGCTCCGAATGGCCGCGCGTGTACGGGTCTTTGCCGTCAATGGCTGCGGCGAGGCCCTTAACTGTGCCGAGAAAGAGCTCTCGGTTTTCGGCGGCGGCGCGTTGCAGCTCGCCGATAAAGTCTTCGACCTTATCGGTCATCGCATTGAACGAATCGCCGAGGTCCCCTAGCTCCGTTCGACTGCGCACTTGAATTCGTTGTGAGAAGTCGCCGGCAGAGATGCGTTGAGCACCGGCGGCCAGCTCCTGCACGGGCTGCGTCAGCTTTTTGGCGAAGAAGAAGCCTATGAGGAGCGCGAAAGTCGCCGCGGCGAGGCTGATGACAAATGTCTGGCGGCGCATGTCAGCTACCGATGCGAGCGCGGCACGCTCATCCTGAATCGCGATGACTCCCAGGCGGGAATTGCTGCCGAGCTCCGCGGTCGCGTATGAGCCGATCATCTCGATACTGCGGCCGTCTCGCTCCACGGTGAACGGGGCGAGCGCAGACTGAACTTTCGCTCCCGTCTCCTGCCAGTCCTGCACGACTTTCAGATCAGTCATGGGCTTTTCGGAAAAAGCTATGCGCTCGTCCGGGTGCGCGACGGCGCGTCCTTCGTTGTCAACGACGAAGACTACCGGCAAGCCCGCTTCGAGCAGCTCGCGCTCGCTTTTGGTGGACTGCTGCTGAACCGCCTTGAAGACTTCTCGGAAAGAGACAATGGCGACGACAGCCGCCACAACCTGGTTGCCATCCTCCCCGCCCATGACGGGCGCGGCAATCGTCAAAGCCATCTCCTGTCCGGAACGGATGATCTTCGGGCGGCTCAGAACCAGCCCGCTTCCGTTCATCAAAGCCAGCACTTCGCCGGCGCGCTCGTCCACCTCTTCGCGCTTAATTATGTCCGGCTGAAAGGCTCTGTGCGGCTCACCCTGGACGGGCTCAATCGAGAGCGCAATCAAATTCGGATCATCCTGAAGGGCTTTACGCAAACGGGCTTCAGAGCCTTGTTCGTTCAGGACACGAACCCCGCCGGCGAGTTCGAAAGCCTGTGCCAGCCCCATGACGACATCGCGGTAACGCTGCCCGTAAAGCTCTATCTGTCGCGCCTTGTCCTGAACCAGTTGAGCTTGGTAGCGCTTTTCAACCGAGCCCAGCTCGACACCACTCCTGTCTGACAAAAGCCAGCCGGCCAGCGTAATCGGCAACACACCGACCACCAGCAGCATTCCAAGAACAATGTAGAGCAGGCGTATCCGCCCGATGCGGTCGAACATGAGGTTTTAATGCGAAGCGAACTGTATTGATTATGCTTACGAACCTATCTCAGGGTAGGCTTTACGGAAAACCACAGGCAGGAAAGCCGGAAGCGCACTCCCCATCTACAATAGTACGCATCCGGCAAAGTCGTGTCAATAAAGTTTTACATCCTTTAATTGGTTGAAATTTAAGGCAAAATGCCGGCCTTCAAGCCTATCCGCTACGGTCCTAAGGCTTTTTCGGGGACATTTGCCCCCTCGGCCAAGCCCTTCAAAACCCGTTGAAGCCTAAATCCGAGTGTCTGAAGCGAGAAGTATGCGATAATTTTACAGACTGAAAAGGCGCGCGCCGCGTCTAAACCCATGAGCGCATTGAGCCGTTAGCAGTGCGCCGGGTGGATTTGGGAGGCGGCCCGCGTCCCGCTTGGTGGCCTGGAGGGAATGCAGACGGTGACAACCGACGAGCAGGTCGTGGAGCACGCATTATCGGGCGACGCGGAAGCCTTCGGCGAGATTGTACGCCGTTGGGAGCGACGCATCTTCGCGCTTGCCTACGGGATGCTCGGACGCGAAGAGGACGCCCGCGACGCCACGCAGGAGACTTTTCTCTCGGCTTTTCGCAACCTGCGCGGATTCCGCGGCGAAGCCAAAGTCTCTTCCTGGCTCCATCGCATAGCCGTCAACCAGTGCATCACACGCCAGCGACGAGCCAAGGTGCGCGGGGAGACGGCGCTCGAAGATGAAACGGAAGCTGACGGCGCCTCCTATTTTGCGCCGGCGACTGCATCGCCTGCTCATGCGGCGGAGAGCAGTGAAAGAACACAGGTCATTCGCCGCGCCGTCAAGGCTCTCCCGACAGAATTGCGACAGGTGATCGTCATGAAAGAGTTTGAGGAATTAACGTTCCAGGAGATAGCAGACGCGCTCGACTTGCCCCTGAGCACGGTCAAGAGCCGGCTCTACACGGCGCTACGCCAGCTCCAAATGCGTCTGAAGAATATGGCGTCTGAGGTCGTTTGAGATGAAAGAAACGTGGGATAAGAGAATGCCAGAGGAAACCAACATCTGCGCTCGTGCCGAAGATGTGGTCGCTTACCTCTACGGTGAAGCGACGACGGCCGAAGCGCGAGATTTCGAGAGACACATGGAGCGCTGCTCCGCTTGCCGTACGGAGATGGCGACCTTCGGTGACGTGCGCGAAGCGATTGGCGAGTGGCGCGAGCTTTCGCTCGGCGCAATCACTTCTCCAGTGTCTGAAGTTAACGCAGCATACTCTCCTCTTAAAGCGGTCGGTCAACAGAAACGCTCTGCGCTCGCCGCGTTGCGCGAATTCTTTTCGCTCTCGCCCCTCTGGATGCGCGCCGCGACGGTCGCAGCCGCCATTGTCTTCGCTGTTCTCACTTTTATCGCGGTCGCATATTTTAAGAACCAGCCAAAGGTCTTAGTCGTCGAGACGCCAAATCACGCAGAGACCGTAGTAAAGGATAACGACGATACGCAAGTCGCCGGGAACGATGCCCCGCAAGAAGATCAGCGCGTGAAAGATCAGCCGGCCCCGCAGCAAGAGGCCGTCGCAGTGGATAAAGCTCCGCAAGCGCCCGGGCCGACCAAGCGGCGGGTCCATATTTCTACGCAGCAACAGGCGAAAAACAGAAAGGTTGCGCCGCGCATCCTTAATCAGCAGCCGGAGGAGGTTGCCGACTATCTTCCCTTTACGGCTTCAAGTCCTGAAGCGAAGTTGCCGACCCTTGCTGATTTAGCGGATGAGTTTAACTAAAGGCTGCAGAGTGGAGCACGCAATTGTCGGCAGCTTTTAAGACGCGGGCGGAATCAAAGCAGCGGCTTAGAGACCAACAGAGGTTACGAAGAATGCAGAAATTACCAATCAAAGCAGCGGCGACAGCCACGACGCTTTTCATCCTGCTTCTGGCTGTCTCGTCCTTGCAAGCGCTCGCGCAAGGCCCGGGCGATCCTCCGCCGGATGAGCAGGCGCAACCCAATCAGGGCGAGAACTTGAGAAGACTGCTCGGACTGACCCCGGACCAGATGGAGAAGATTCGCGGGATCCGCCAGCAGAATGCGACGGATGGACAACTGATTAGAAGGCGCGTGCGCCAGGCTCAACGCGCTCTGGATCAGGCGATCTACTCCGACACTGCGGACGAGGCGGAGGTCGTGCGCCTCGCGCGGGAACTATCCGAGGCACAGACGGCCGAAGTTCACATGCGCGCCAGGATGGAGCTGAATATTCGTCGTGTGCTGACGCCCGAGCAGCTCAATACTTTTCGCAAGATTCGCCAGGAACGCATCATGCGTGCTCAGATGGAGCGTCGTTTGGAGAACAATCAGCCGAGACTGCCCGGAATCCAGCGTCCGGGGGGCAGACTAAATCAGCCGATGCCTCAAAATCGCAATGAGGCGAGGCCCGACGCCATCAGGCCGGGAGAACGTAAAGCCGCCCCCTTGCTGGGGCCGCGCGAGCGCCCGCCGTTTCGCAGAATACGCCCGTAACCATACAACAAAGAGTAGGGTCTTAAATTGAAAAGGCCGGTCGTTGATTGAGCGACCGGCCTTTTCAATTTAAGAGCTTACAGTGAATTGGGGCTGCCTCTTTGCGGCTTCACAGAGACATTTCCGGCTTGACGCATCAAGCCAAATTTGAGCATCATAGGCCGCTCGCTAAAATTAGGGCGGTCGCACTGCAAGCTTTCAAACGAAATATCTTGGCGCACCCGCATCTTCCGGGCGCGGGCTCCCTTTGATAAAAGGCGGCTTGTAGCCAGGCTGACGAACAGAGAAGCGCGGTGGGCACGTCGCGTTTTCGCTTCCCGTACTCGAATGAATTTCGCCACGCGCGCTCTGCTCGAAGTGCAAGAGACGACATTGCTGATAGCTCGCTCTGCCCGCGGGCTTTTTAAGCGTCCACGCTATGTGCCCGAAACCATCGCGCAGATGGATGCCATCGGCGTCGGCTCTTTGACGATCATTCTCCTGACGGGCTTTTTCACCGGGGGCGTGCTGACGCTCCAGACCTTTCCGACGCTCAAGTATTATGGGGCGCAAGGCACGACAGGTTATCTGGTGGCGCTTTCGCTCGTACGCGAGCTCGGCCCCGTGCTCACGGCTTTGATGGTCACGGGCCGCGTCGGCTCTGCAATCTCAGCCGAACTGGGCTCGATGACAGTCTCGCAGCAGATTGATGCGATGCGGGCGCTCGGCACGGACCCTGTGCGCAAACTAGTGACGCCGCGTCTCGTCGCCCTGTTAATCACGCTGCCGCTCCTGACCGTGGTCGCGGACGTCGTCGGCATCATCGGCGGATGGGTGGTCGCCTCGGGGCTTTACGGCATGGACTCGTCCATGTTCTTCAATTCCGTGCGCGACGGCATCACCGCGGATGATATTCTTGGCGGGGTCATCAAGCCCATCTTCTTCGGCTTGATTATCGGCTCGATTGCCTGCCACAAAGGGCTCTCGACCGAAGGCGGGACGGTTGGCGTCGGGCGCTCGACCACGCGCTCCGTCGTGACTGCCTCAATTGTAGTCATCATCACAGATTTTTTCCTGGCCAGGGCTTTACAGTATATACTTGACATGCCGAAATAGAGATTGCTGATTATTATGGCTTCGACCAACGTAGAGATCCAACCCACCATTCCGCCGCCAGGAGTTGACGGGCAGGTCAGTGAAGACGCTGCCGAATCAACTTTCGCGGAAGTTGACGACCGCGACCGCGCAATTCCCGCCATAGAATTTCGCGACGTGCACCTGGCTTTCGACGACCGCAAGGTTCTCGACGGTCTCAGCTTCAAAGTGATGAAGGGTGAGACGAAGATCATTCTGGGCGGCTCGGGTTGCGGCAAATCAACCACGATCAAGCTCGTGCTCGGACTCCTCAAACCGGACTCAGGGCGAATTCTTGTTGACGGTGTGGACATCACTGAATTCGACGAAACGCAGATGATGCTCGTCAGGAAAAAGATCGGAATGATCTTTCAGGAGGGCGCTCTCTTCGACTCCCTTTCGGTTTACGATAACGTCGCCTTTCGTCTGCACGAGCAGGGCGTGCCCGAAGAGGAGGTTGAGCCGGAAGTGCGGCGGATGCTCCGCTTCGTCAATCTCGAAGACGCGATTGATAAGATGCCGATAGAGTTGTCGGGCGGCATGCGCCGTCGCGTCGGCATCGCGCGCGCGCTCGTCGGCGATCCGAAGATCGTGATGTTCGACGAGCCGACGGCAGGTCTGGACCCGCCGACGGCCCGCACGATCTGCGAGCTGGCCATGAAGCTGCGCGATCTGGAGGACGTCTCGTCCATCTTCGTGACTCACGAAATGAACAATCTGGATTATCTCTGTTCCGAATACGCTGTGGTCAATGACGCCGGCGACGTTGTCTTCGAGAAAGAGGGCGAGCGGCTGTGCCTGACCAATACCAAAGTGATGATGATGCGCGACGGGCGCCCGATCTTTCACGGCACGGATGAATCTCTGAAAAGGTCTGAAGACAGATACATCCAGAAGTTCCTACGCGGACACTAAAGAAAGGATAAAGGTAAAAGTAAAAAGGCAAAAGTAAGCGATGCCCCTTCTTCCCTTTTGCCTTTTCCCTTTTTACTTTTGCCTTCTGTAAGCCATGCCTCCATCAAAAAAGACCATCGGCCTGAGCGAATTGCGCGTCGGCCTCTTCGTGGTAATTGCGGTTGCAATCCTCGGGTTTCTGATTCTGAATGCGTCGGGCGACATTAATCCGTTCGCACGCAAGCTGCACGTGCGTGCGCGCTTCAAGACGGCTGACGGCTTGCGCCCCGGCGCCGAAGTCAGGCTCGCGGGCGTCAAGGTCGGCAAGGTGGATGAGGTCAAATTGCTTCCGCCTTCGGATAAAGCTGACGACCCGAAGGTGGAGGCGAGCCTCGCCATTGACAACACGATTGATGGGAGGCCCGCACGCGAGCGGATTCGCACGGACTCGACCGTCTCGCTCGGCTCGCCGAGCCTGCTGGGGAACGACAAGCTGATTAACATCACCGCAGGCACAGCCGCAGGCAGCGAGGTCCAGGAAGGAGCGATCCTGCGCTCGTCCGGGGACCAGACCACGCTCTCGAATCTCGCCGGTCAGGACGTGGCCGATCAGATAACCGGCATCAGCAAGAATCTGAACGAGATCACACAGAAAATTAACAAAGGCCCCGGAACGCTCTACAGGATTCTCAACGAGGATGCTCTCTACGACAGCATCAACGCTGCTCTCGTTGACATCCAGGCGGTCACACGCCAGATCAGGTCCGGTGAAGGCACTGCGGGCAAGTTCATCAATGATCCGGCGCTCTACAACAACATCAACGACCTCTCGGTCCGTCTCAACGACATCGCCGAAGGACTTCGCACAGGGCGCGGCACGGTGGGCAAACTTTTAACGGAAGATGCGCTTTACAAGAAGATCAATAACATCGCGGACCGTGTGGAATCCTCCGTCAACGACATCAACGGACTCATCGCGGAGGTCCGGGAGGGGCGTGGCACCCTCGGCAAGCTCCTCAGAGAGGATGACATCTATAACGATGCGCGCACAGCCATCGCTCGCTTCAACACGACCGCCGAACGCATAGACAACGTCGTCTCCGCCGCCCAGCGCGGCGAAGGCACCGTCGGCAAACTTCTAACGGACGATCAACTCTACAACAACGTCAACCAACTCTCATCAGAAGCCGTCAAACTCATCTACGACTTCCGGCAGAATCCCAAGAAGTATCTGACCGTCAAGTTCGAGCTATTTTAGTCGCGGGCCGTTTGTTAGCGAATAATAAAGTTGTTCCCAAAATAAAAAAGTCCTTCCCAAAACAATAAAGTCCTTCCCAAACCGAGGAAGGACTTTGGCGGCACGGCTTTTTTCCTTGTTACGCTGCGAAGCATCCAGCCTCTCAGCTTTTCTGCGCGGAATGTTTTCAGTAAGGCAACTTATCCGGCAAGTTAAGCTTATCGTCAATTAACGCATCAGTCGACACTCCTATTACTCGGGCATACCTAAGTAAAGTCAGAAGGCTAGGCTCGCGCGTTCCTAACTCGTAGCCACTGATCCGACTTTGGGTAATTTCATCCTCCATGCCTAATCGTCTGATCATTTCATTCTGCGAGAGTCCGAGGGAGTTGCGTATGTGAAGCAACTTCTCTGCCAAGCGGGCTGGCTTTTTTCTACGGTAACGCCCCATCAGGAATTATCCCCTCCTGACAGGGCGCGGCAACGTGCATTACCCTTGCAACTGAACCAATACTGGTTTAGGCTGGATTTGAAGTGGCATGCCGCCAGAAGTTTTATTTCTAACTTCCGGCGGACGCGCATCACCCGACTGATCGCGCTCCGGTAAGCATTAGCACTGGGTCAAAATAAGCCCGCTTAAAGATAGCAGACATTGATGTCTGCTCGCTATGCGTTTCAGCCTTGTAACTATGGGGAGATTCTTTATGGCCCAATACGTTATGCACCTTTTGCTTTCAACGCTTTTTCTTCTTCCCCATGCGACAGCTCAAACCCGAACTAAGAATACAACGCAGGGCGAGTCTACTCATACGAGTAGGAAACCAGTAATTAAAAGATGGTATGTTTTTACGGGGCCTGACAGAGATTTTGTAGTGGAATTCCCTGCTAAACCCAAGCACGAGGCTGATAGCGAAGCCCCAAGCGGGACAATGCGTAATTTTGCTTTTAACATTGATTCTATGCTCTTCCTACTGTCTTATGTTGATTTAGGACTTGATCCAGCTACAACGGAGGGTAATCAGTTGCCCCTAGACTTTCGTCAGAGCATGTTGAGTCATGCCAAAGAACAGGGATGGACTGTACTTCGTTCACAATTGCTTCGCAAGAATGTTTATGAGCAAGAGACTTGGTCATTGACTAAAAGTAATCCTATCAGGCGACTACATTATATCGAGCGAAACATTGTGCGTTACGGACGGCAATATATATTAACGTGCTCTTCTCTCTTACCTGAGCAAAAAGTAAGCCCTGAGATATGCCGCCGATTTTTTGACTCCTTTCGTGTCGTTAGAGAGCCACAACCGCAATAACATGCGACCGTCCTGATGAATGGCAGCATCACAAGAAATGTTACAAATGGTTCCATAATCCCTATAGTATATGACCAAAAGCAGTGCAGCTAAGATACGTACATTATCGGTTGTCATTCAATGGCGCGAAGATGAAGGGGAGGAAATATACATCTCGCACCGCACTATGAATGAAGCAAAAGAATGTAGCTCAGAAGCCAAATTTAGCAGCGATGTGAAGAGTGGCCGTGCCATCTCACGAAGTTCTTCACAGCACAATGGCCGTCTTCGGCCTACGGACCGATTAATATTAAATGCCCTTCGCACCCGTCTTCATGAAGATGAGGAGGTGACAGCGCCTGTAACCACACGGGAGCTTATGGAGGAATGTTCAATCAGCCGTCGTCAGGTACAAATTTGCTTGCGTCGGTTAAATGAAGGGGGTTGGATTAATCATCTACAAGCTGGAAACAAGCTAGGTGATAATGCAGGCTTCCGCTACCTCATATTTAAGGATGCACTTCACAGATAACTGTGACTATTTACCTCGTTAATTTGAATAGAGAGGCTATGATTGACCCTGACGGACTAATATTCGTCGTATACTCCTACTAGGAGCATAATATCTACACGGCGTGAAGAATCTACGTGAGGCATAAATTTCCAAGATATGCTTTATATTTATATTAGACCTGTTGCGCGATAAGAGCATCCGAGCCGAGGCGTGATGCTGCCTCGAAGCTCAACTTAGATTGCCAAGCCTGTTCTTTGAAAGATTCTGTCGAAGGCTCGTAAGTTCACCAGCCCCGACACCACATTCATCGCCTGATCGTAGTCTTCATCCCGGTTGCGATAGACCGCCGAGGCGATAGCGTACTTCTTGCGCCTTGATAGAGTATGCTCAACTCTGATCCGGGTCGAAGAGCGCAGCCGATTCAAGAGCCTCTGCTCCCGCGTCAGCGGACGATTACGTCTGGCTCTTTGAATCAACCTTGCTTCCAGAGGTAAGTTCAGGTCTTCGATCCCTTGAAAGCCGCTGTCGGCATATAAAGAGACGCGATGCTGGCCGAAGGCTTGGCAGACCTCTTGAACGCTCCGGTCTTCTTTAAAGGCTTTGAAGTCATGGGCGCGTCCGCCGACTGATTTGCTTTGCGAGACGATGATACCCGATGGCGTGCTGATGACTATCTGTTTGCGGGTATGGCGCGACTTCTTCTTTGAATAGTCACTTTTGCGCTGCTCTTTATTTTTGGGTTTGCGCTTCTCTTGTTCCACTCCATCAATAATGAAGGTCAGTTCAGGATAAGCTTCTCTGAACTCTTCGATGGAACCAATACGCTTTCCCCGCCGCGCTTGCTCTTTCTTGGCGAGAGAAAGGACTTTTCCTCTGGCCTTCTGATGAGTCGGCAAGACCTCTGCAAAGAGGGCACGCATCAAAGAGATGTTTCGCGAAATGCTCGATTTGTGCTGATGTTTGAAGAGCAGAGTGAGAAACTCTTGCGTGAGATAAAGCCGATAGTAGATGAGCAGCATCAGCATTTGATCTGCCAACTCATGAGCGAACTGTGAGCCGCCACCCGCGCCCCGCTTTCGCTCGGCTTTGGTTTTAACGACGACCGCTTTCCGCTTTTGCTCCTGTGCTCTAAAAGCTTGAGTGAACTGTGGCAAGAGCGATTGAAATTGATGGAGATTCATTCCGGTAACAGTCAAGAACTGTCTGGAATTTCGACTAAGTTTGCGGTAAAGAGTCATAGGTGATGGAAACTTAACCTTTCACTCGCTTATCGCGCAACAGATTTATTGAA
>Ga0268243_1000013_pt1 | contig 99865 bp, 71 predicted proteins | sample BulsoiMagMametaG_FD_200254 | JGI IMG/M metagenome (GOLD analysis project Ga0268243, IMG submission 200254) | Bulk soil microbial communities from Mexico - Magueyal (Ma) metaG (v2) (version 2) | ecosystem: Environmental > Terrestrial > Soil > Agricultural land | place: Mexico: Magueyal...
TCCTTTGTTTGTAACAAAGCATGAGAGACTGCCTCTAAAGATCATGAGCCCCTATGCTCCTTTTAACTCCCACACTTGTTAAGTTTACAGAGATGTGGGTAATGATAAGGGCGTCAGCCCTGGGTTAAGGTTCACATAAAAAATTCGAGCCCCGGAGGGGCGACAGAGGTTCTGCCATCCCGCTGGGGCTTGAGATATATTCTACGTACTGTTCCAGGGACTAGAGCCAGTTATCCGGCGTCGCGTCAGCGACGATTGGATGGCAGGCGATATGTTCAATCGTCGCTGACGCGACGTCGTGTGGCCTGCCTATCGCGTTCCCGGCTTTGAAAAGCCGGGCTAAATTCAACTTGCCGCCAACGCGGCATCCGAACCGTTTTCTGACACTTCTCTATTGTCCTCGCACGCTTCCCTTGCTGGCTAAATCACAGGCCGTATCCTAAAATTAACTCCCAGCATAAATCCCCTGATTGTGTTGATTCCGTCAAGGCGTCTCGCTGTAGTCTGCGTTGATCAGGTTTGAGTTCCGCGTATGGCAAGATTATCTAAGAACGGATTGCGCTCCGAGGAGAACGAGCCGATCCGCGCCGAGTTGTTCAGCGTCGAACGGCTGGAACAGTTCGCCGCCACGCTCGCAGCGGAGCACCAGCTGGTCGCCCTGCCGAAGCGCTTTCGCAAGCTGCTGCCGCGCCTTGAAGAGAATGGGCGCGCCCTGGTTGCTGCCTACCGCTCGCTGGCCGAAGCGATCCGCAACGAGCGCGCCATCTCGCCCGCAGCCGAGTGGCTGGTTGATAACTTTCACATCGTCGAAGAGCAATTGCGCGAGATCCGCGAGGATTTGCCGAGCAGCTACTACGTCGAGCTACCCAAGCTCACAGAAGGCGACCTCGAAGGCTACCCGCGAATCTATGCCATCGCGCTCGCCGTCGTCGCGCACACGGACAGTCGGCTTGACGGCGAGGCGCTCAAAAGATTCCTGCGCGCATACCAGCAAGTGACGCCGCTCACCATCGGCGAATTGTGGGCGGTCGCCATCACCCTGCGCCTCGTGCTCGTGGAGAACCTGCGCAGGTTGGCGGCGCGCGTCGTCATTTCCAGAGAGGAACGCGACGAGGCGGACCGTCTCGCAGACGAGTTGCTGGGGCTGGTCGAACGCCAACCGGAAGGCTTGTTACCGCTCATCATCGAGCGTCTCGGAAAGAGCGAAAGGCTTGAGCCCGCTTTCATCGCGCAACTCGCGCGACGACTCAGAGAGCAGGACCCCGCCATCGGTCCTGCATACGAGTGGCTGGAGAAAAAGCTTCAAGGACATCACGAGAGCGTGGAGCATGTCGTGCAGCTAGAGTTGCAACGTCAGGCCGCAGCGCAGGTCACTGTCGGCAACATCATCACCAGCATGCGGCTGCTCTCGACGCTCGACTGGCGCGATTTCTTCGAGGAGGTCAGCCTCGTTGATCCCATTCTGGCGGACGACCCGGCGGGCGTGTACAGCCGGATGGATTTTGCGACGCGCGACCGCTATCGCCACGTCATTGAACGCATCAGCAAGCGCGCGCGCGCGAAAGAACTCGAAGTGGCGCGCCTCGCAGTCGAACTGGCGCGCGCGGCTAACGGGACCGATTCCGCCCATGAGCGACATGCACACGTGGGCTTCTACCTGATTGATGACGGGCTCGCGGAACTAGAACGGAGATTCAATTACAGCCCGCGCCCTTTGGAGAGTGTCAGGCGCGCGGCCCTTCGTCACCCGACGCTGACCTATCTGGGCCTGCTCTTCGCGCTCACCGCGCTCATCACAGGCTTTCTGGTCTTCTTCGCGGCATGGGCCGGAGCCAGCGCCCCTGTGCTCGTCATTTTCGGCCTGCTCTCTTTGGTCCCAGCGAGCGACCTGGCCCTGAGCATCCTGAATTGGGACTTCACACACTTCTTCTCGCCGCGCCTTTTGCCGCGTATGGAGACGACGCAGGGCGTGCCCGACGACGCGCGCACGTTCGTCGTCATCCCGACCATCTTCAACTCCGAAGAAGTGGTCGTAGAGTTGCTGGAAAAGTTAGAGGTTTATCATCTGGCCAACACGGACGCGAACATCTACTTCGCGCTCCTGGGGGATTTCGCGGACGCGCCCGCGGAAGAGATGCCGCAGGATGACGCCCTGCTGGACCGCGCGCTCGACGGCGTCGAGAAGTTGAACCGGCGTTACAGCCGTGAAGGCGCGAATCGTTTTCACCTCTTTCACCGGCGGAGACTCTGGAATGAGAGTGAAGGGAAATGGATGGGCTGGGAACGCAAGCGCGGAAAGCTTCAAGAGTTCAACCGCCTGCTGCGCGGAGCGAGCGACACGACATTCGTCGTGGCGACTGCAACTGCGGAGCTGCTGTCGTCTGTCCGCTACGTCATCACGCTTGATTCAGACACGCAGTTGCCACGCGACGCCGCCCGCAAGCTCATAGGAATCAGCACGCACCCGCTCAACCGCCCGCAGCTTGATGCTGCGACCGGACGCGTCACGCGTGGGTACGGAATCCTACAGCCGCGCGTCAGTATCTCGCTTGAGAGCGCCGCGCGCTCACGCTTTGCGCGCATCTTCTCCGGCAACACCGGCATTGATCCTTACACGACGGCCACTTCAGACGTTTACCAGGACCTCTTCGCCGAAGGCAGCTTCACGGGTAAAGGTCTCTACGACGTTGACGCTTTCGAGGCGGCACTCGAAGGGCGCGTGCCCGAAAACTCCATCCTCAGCCACGACCTTTTCGAGGGGCTGCACGCGCGTTGCGCTTTAGTCACAGACGTGGAGTTGCTGGACGATTTCCCGGCGCACTACGACACTTATGCGCGGCGCTCGCACCGCTGGGTGCGCGGCGACTGGCAGATCGCGCGCTGGCTCTTCCCGTTTGTGCCGGGCGCGCGTGGGCGCACCCTGCGCAACCGGCTTCCATTAATCTCGCGCTGGAAGATTCTGGATAACCTGCGCCGCAGCCTTGTCGCGCCGGCCATCTTCCTGTGGCTCCTGGCGGCCTGGACCGTCGTGCCCGGTTCATTCATCTGGTGGACCGTCTTTATCCTGCTCGTGCTCGCTTTCCCGATCTACGCGCACATCACCACGAACCTGTTGACGCACCCGCGCGGCATCCCCTGGACGAGCCATTTCTGGAACGTCTGGAGCGATGTTGGCACCAACACCGCGCAGATGGCGCTGGCCCTCATCTTTCTGGCGCACCAGGCCTGGCTGAAAACGGACGCCATCGCGCGCACCCTTTACCGCAAGCTCATCTCGCGCCGTCATCTGCTCGAATGGACGACAGCGGCGCAGGCAGAAAAAGGAAGCGCACACGATCTGGCGTCGTTCGCGCGCTTTCTTTGGCCCGCCGCGCTCCTTTCGGTCCTGAGCCTGGCGCTCGTTTTATGGTTTCGCCCAGCGGCCCTGATCGTCGCCGCGCCTTTTATCCTCATCTGGTTGCTTTCGCCTCTCGCTGCTTACGCTGTGAGTCTGCCGGTGCGGTCCAGGCAGGCGCTTCTGACGGCGCGCGATAAAAGCGAGGCGCGTCTCGTCGCGCGCCGCACCTGGCGCTTCTTTGAAACATTCGTCGGGGACGAGGACCACTGGCTGCCGCCAGACAATTATCAGGAAGACCCGCAGCCGGCCATCGCGCACAGAACCTCCCCGACCAACATCGGGATGCTCCTGCTCTCGACCGTGGCCGCGCGCGACTTCGGCTACACGGGCACGATTGAATTCATCGAGCGGGTTGAGAAGACCTTCGGCACGCTCAGCCGCCTCCAGCGTTTTCGCGGGCAGTTCCTCAACTGGTACGACACGCGCACGCTTGAGCCGCTCTCGCCCCAGTACATCTCTACGGTTGACAGCGGCAACCTCGCCGGACACCTGCTGGCGCTCAAACAGGCGGCCATAGAGATGCCAGATCACGCGCTCTTCGACGACAGGGCGCTGGAAGGATTCGCGGACACGGTCCACTTGATGATTGAGTGCGTGGCGCGACTCGGGGCCGCGCACCAGCGCACTGAGGCTGTCACGATCAGGCAACTGCGCGCGGAGGGCGAAGCGTGTGCGGAACTACTGAAGGGTCGGCCAGAAACGCCGGGCGCATGGGGGTCGCTTCTCGAATCGCTGACGCGGCACGCGCTGGTGATAACAGACAGCACCTCTGCGCTCGCGCAAGAGCATGGCGAGGAGCCTTTCGCGGAACTGCGCTTCTGGGCCGGGGCCTTGACGCACCAGGCGCTCTCTCTCCGACGCGACCTGGACGTCCTGGTCCCGTGGGCGGATGCACGCCTCTTTCACCTCGCGCCAATCTTCAGCCGTTGCCCTTCAAACATCAGGCGGCAATGGCAGGAGATTTCGGACTCCCTGCGTCAGCTCCCAACTCTTTCCGGGCTGCCGGAGTTATGCGATTCGGCTTTAACGCGCCTGGCCGCGCTGGCTGCTGACCTGGAGCAATGCCAGCCTGAAGATGCGCCCGAGCGTGATGCCGCTCTCAATGGCCTGCGCGTGTTGACCGCGGAGGTCGAAGAGGCGGCGCAGGCGGCGGACAAAACGCTCAGCCGCGTGAAGAAGCTAGCGCGCGCTTCGGAACAGGTGGCCGCCGGGATGGATTTCACCTTCCTGTTCGACGAGGAGCGCAAGGTCTTCAGCATCGGTTATCGCGTTATGGAAGGCAAACGCGACAACTCTTTCTACGATCTCCTGGCGTCGGAAGCGCGCCTGGCAAGCTTCATCGCCATCGCCAAAGGCGACGTCGGGCAGGAGCACTGGTTTCGCATGGGGCGCGCTCTAACGCCCGCGGGCGGAAGCCGCGCGCTCATCTCCTGGACCGCAACGATGTTCGAGTACCTGATGCCGCTCCTGGTCATGCGCGACTACGAAGGGACGCTGCTCCATCAGACGTATGGGGCTGTGGTCGCGCGGCAGATAGAGTACGCGTCCGCGCGACGCGTGCCCTGGGGAATCTCCGAAGCCGCCTACAACGCGCGCGACCTTCAGCTCAGTTATCAGTACGGACCATTCGGCGTGCCCGGCCTCGGGTTAAAGCGTGGCCTCGGCGAAGACTTAGTCATCGCCCCTTACGCGACAATGCTGGCCGCGCACGTCGCGCCGCGCGAGGCGTTGGAGAACCTGCGCCGTTTGGAGAATGAGGGCGCTCTCGCACGTTACGGTCTTTACGAAGCAATTGATTACACGCCGGAGCGACTGCCGCACAACGAGAAGCGTGCCGTCATACGCGCTTTCATGGCCCACCACCAGGGAATGATCCTCGTCTCGCTGGACAACCTGTTGCACGACCGAATTATGCAGCGTCGCTTTCATGCGGAGCCGCTCGTGCAGGCGACGGAGCTACTGTTGCAGGAGCGTATCCCGCTCGCTGCTCCTGTGACGCGCCCGCGCGCCGAAGAGGTCCTGTCGGGCCGGATCGTGCGCTCGCTCACGGGGCGCGTCACGCGCCGCTTCGATACGCCGGACCTGCCGACGCCGCGCACGCAGCTCCTCTCCAACGGTAAATATTCCGTCATGGTGACGACGGCCGGCGGCGGCTATTCCGTGTGCGACGGCCTCGCGGTGACGCGCTGGCGCGAGGACGTGACGACGGATGCCTGGGGCAGCTTCTGCTATTTGCGTGACGTCCGAAGCGGCCTGGTCTGGTCCGCTGGCTACCAGCCGGTGGGGCGCAAGCCGCAGGAATACGAGGTCGTCTTCGCCGAAGACAAAGTAGACATCAGGCGCGAGGACGCTGGGCTCACCACCCGCACCGAGATTATCGTCTCGCCCGAAGACGACGCCGAAGTCCGCCGCGTCTCGATCACGAATCACGGGCCGCGCGCGCGGGAGATCGAAGTGACGAGCTACGCGGAGGTGGCGCTCGCGCCGCAGGCCGCGGACGAGGCTCACCGTGCGTTCAGCAATCTCTTCATCGAAACGGAATTTGTCACGGCCGAAAACTCTCTGCTGGCGCGCCGCCGCCCGCGCTCCATGAAAGACCAGCCCGTGTGGGCCGTGCACACGGTGGCGGCCGAAGGCGAAACGGTTGGCGCGGTTCAGTACGAGACCGACCGCGCGCGTTTTCTGGGACGCGGTCGTGACGCTTCCGCGCCCGCGGCCGTCGTGGAGGACCGCCCGCTCTCGAACACGACGGGCGCGGTGCTCGACCCCGTCTTCTCCCTGCGCCTCAGACTTCGCATCGAGCCGAACAGGACCGCGCGGATACTGTTTTCGACGGCCGTCGCACGCTCGCACGAGGAGGCGCTCAGGCTTGCGGACAAATACCACGACGCGAGCACGTTCGGGCGCGAGGCGGCGCTCGTCTGGACCCGGACGCAGGTCGAGCTGCGCCATCTGGACATCGCCGCCGAAGACGCGCACCTCTTCCAGCGACTGGCCTCGCGCATTCTTTATTCCGACCCGAGCCTGCGCCCGCGCCCGCACGTCCTGGCGCTCAACCGTGGGACGCAATCGAATCTTTGGCCTTACGGCATCAGCGGTGATTTACCCATCGTGCTGGTCCGCGTCAACCGCGCAGAGGATTTGCCGTCTGTGCGCCAGCTCATACACGCGCACGAATACCTGCGCCTGAAGGGGCTCGCTTTCGATCTGGTGATCCTGAACGACCACCCGCCGAGCTACATCCAGTCGCTTCAGGACGAGGTGACGATGCTCGTGCGCGCCAGCGGCGAGGCGGGCCTGATAGATAAACCCGGCGGCATCTACCTGCGCCGCTCCGACCAGATGCCCGAAGAGGACCGCATCCTGCTCCATGCTGTGGCGCGTGTCGTGATCGTGACCGAGCGCGGCACGTTCGAGGACCAGCTCGTGCGGCGTCCGGCGGAAGAAGAGCTGCCCGGACCGTTCACGCCGCGCGCGCCGTCGCGTTCTTACCCCGAGCCGGGTATGACGCTTCCGGACCTCAGTTTCTACAATGGGCTCGGCGGTTTCACGCAGGGCGGAAGAGAATACACGACCATCCTGGCGGAAGGGCAGTGGACCCCTGCCCCGTGGCTGAACGTCATCGCCAACGCGCATGAGTTCGGCTTTCAGGTGTCGGAGACGGGCGCGGGCCATGCCTGGTCCGTCAACAGCCGCGAGAATCGTCTGACGCCCTGGCTCAACGACGCGGTCAGCGACCCGCCGTGCGAGATCATCTACCTGCGCGACGAGGAGACGGGCACCATCTGGACGCCCACGCCTCTCCCTGTGAGGGAGGCGGAGCCTTATACGATCAGGCACGGGCAGGGCTACACGGTCTTCGAGCATACGAGTCACGGCATCACGCAAGAGCTCTTGATGTTCGTGCCCCGCGATGCGCCCGTCAAAATCTCCGTCCTGCGACTGCGCAATCGGACGGAGCGAGCGCGCCGTCTTTCAGTGACGAGCTACAACGAGCTGGTCCTGGGCGTGGGCCGCGAACGCAACGCGCCCTACGTCATCACGGAGATAGATAAACAGACGGGCGTGATTACGGCGCGCAACCCTTACAACAACGAGTTCGCAGGGCGCATCGCTTTCCTCGCGATGAGCGAAGAGGTGCTCTCCCTGACGTGCGACCGCAAAGAGTTTCTGGGGCGCAACGGGAGCACGGCGCGCCCCGCCGCGCTCGGCCGCGAGAAGCTTTCAGGGCGCTCGGGCGCAGGGCTCGACCCGTGCGCGGCGATGCAAACAGTCATCGAACTCGCGCCGGGCGAAGCGCGCGAAATCTGTATTCTGCTCGGCGAGGGCGAATCAATCGAAGAGGCGCGCGATGTCGCCAGGCGCTTTCAACACGTCTCCGCCGTCAACGAAGCCTTCGAGCGAGTTCTGAGTTACTGGGACGAGCTGCTCGGCGCTGTGGAGGTCCAGACGCCTGACGCCGCGCTGGATACGATTGTCAATCGCTGGCTGCTCTACCAGGCACTGGGCTGCCGCATCTGGGCGCGCTCGGCGCTCTATCAATCGGGCGGAGCCTTCGGCTTCCGAGACCAGTTGCAGGATGCGATGTCTCTTGTGTACTCGCGCCCCGAAATCGCGCGCGAGCAGATTGTGCGGGCCGCGGCCCGGCAGTTCAAAGAAGGTGACGTGCAGCACTGGTGGCATCCGCCCACAGGGCGCGGCGTCAGAACGCGTTTTTCGGACGACCTGCTGTGGCTGCCCTATGTGACGAGCTTCTATGTCAAAGTCACAGGGGACGTGGCTGTGCTCGATGAGGTGGTCCCGTTCATAGAAGCGCCGCTCCTCTCGGAAGGTGAAGATGAGTCCTACACGCAGCCTACAGTCTCCGCGGAGACGGCCACGGTCTACGAGCATTGCGCGCGGGCCGTTGATCGCAGCCTTGCGGTCGGCTCGCACGGCCTGCCTTTGATGGGGTCCGGCGACTGGAACGACGGGATGAACCGTGTCGGAAACCTGGGGCGCGGTGAGAGCGTCTGGGTCGGCTGGTTCCTCTATTCGACGCTCGAAGGCTTCGCTCCGCATTGCGAGCTGCGTCAGGAGAAGGCGCGCGCAAAGCGTTACCGCGAGCACATGTTGAATTTGAAGAAGGCGCTCGAAGAGGGCGGGTGGGACGGCTACTGGTATCGTCGCGCCTATTTTGACGACGGCACGCCGCTCGGCTCCGCAGAGAATGAGGAATGCCGCATTGATTCAATCGTCCAGTCGTGGGGCGTCATCTCTGGCGCGGCGCAGGAGCAGCGCGCATCGCGGGCGCTCGCTTCGGTCGAAGAGTATCTCATACGGCGCGGCGACGGGCTGGTCATACTTTTTACGCCGCCTTTCGACAAGAGCGAGCTTGATCCGGGATACATCAAGGGTTACGTGCCGGGCGTGCGTGAGAACGGAGGCCAGTACACGCACGCGGCCCTCTGGACCTTGATTGCGTTTGCGATGCTGGGGGACGGCGACCGCGCCGGGGAACTCTTCTCGCTCCTGAATCCGATCAATCATGCTTCGACGCGCGCTGGGCTGCACAAGTATAAGGTCGAGCCGTATGTCGCTGCGGGAGACATTTATGCTGTCTGGCCGCACACGGGGCGGGGCGGCTGGACCTGGTACACGGGCTCAGCCGGATGGATGTACAGGGCCGCGCTCGAATCCATGCTCGGCTTTCAGTTAAGCGGCGCGGTGCTCCGGGTCGAGCCGTGCATTCCGCGCGGCTGGCGAGAATTCGAGATCAAGTATCGCAGAGGAAGGACGCACTATCAGATCAAGGTCGAAAACCCTTCGGGCGTCAGCCGCGGGGTCGCCGAAGTGTGGCTCGACGACGAGCAGTTGCCGTCCGTAGAGATACCTCTGAAAGATGATGAACAGACGCATCGCGTGCGCGTTCTGTTGGGCGAGAAAGATTCAGGGCAGAGCGGGAAGGCGGCAGAGACGCTGATGGACGAAGCGCCAAAGGCATAGCTGCCGATTGCGGAATGCGGATTTCGGATTGCGGATTGAAAAGGAGAACGCTACCTGGTTCTCTTAAATCCGCAATCCGAAATCCGCATTCCGCAATTGAAAATTCCATCTATTCTTTCTTGATAACAGTGCTTTTCTCGCGAATCACGTCCACGCCCCCATCACGCCCGCGCGCTGCCAAGACGACGAGGAGCAGAATCAGGAGGAGCGCGATTCCGCCGACGACCTACCAGATCGGGTTGATTCCCGTCACCTCTTCTCTGACTGTAGTTGTGGTCTTGGTCGTCTGCGAGCTGGAAGTGCTGGTGCCGCCTCCGCCCCCTGGAGCGGCATTATCCGCCAGCGCAGTCAAAGCTGATGCCCCGACGGCCAGCACAGAAACGAGCATGAGCGTTCTCATCGCCGTGAACACGTTAAAGAATTTCATGGTTAACATTCTCCTTTGGAGTTGTTACTTCGCGAGGAAGGAATCCACAAATCTCTCGATACTGAGCGTAGAGAAAGCAGACGCCTGACCCTCAGTCCCATCCAGCCCGATGACCGCTTTTGCAAGAAATCGGTACAGTTTCCAAGGGCGAAATGAAAGAGGCTATTTACGTGCCAATTTGAGATGAGAGAGGTTTAATGTGGAAGGACGAGGAGAAATCCGTGCTCCTTAAAGACCGTCCAACTGGGAATAAAGTTATGAACTCAAGCACCGGTCCCCATACATAACATAAAAGCGTAGGAGCTTTCCTGATTAGAAAGCCCCTACGCTCGCTTGCCAAATTGATCGGCTATCTGCCGATTCTATTCAATTCAATTACTAACTTTCCGGTCGTTGCTCGTCTCCGAGCCTTGTTTGAAAAACCAGCGATTGGCTTCGACCTATCTTCCTTGCGGTAACCTCTTCTCTTCGGGCACTTGCTGTGGGGGAATATACGGCTGCGTGTTTGAACGGGTAGGCAGTTTTGCAGGCTCCGGTGCGCCGCCGGCACCCGACTTATTCATCCACCATATGAAGCCTATTATTGCAACCCCGAGGATAATTAAGATCACCACTGCTGGTGAGATCCTGCCGGAATCTTGGTCGCCGTCAAATCTCATCGTGGGAATTACTCCTGAGAGGGATTCATAAATCTCCGGCCTTCGGATTTAAAAAAAGTAGTCCGTCAGAATTGATTCATATCGTTCCGCCCCGCACCCGGTTTTCATCTTAACACGCTGTTAGATAGATGAAAACGGATACGGGACTCTTGAATAGGTGAAGAATTAGACAGGCAAGTGCTTGCGTGAGTAAATGTGTAGGGCATGGTCCATGCCCCGTTTACGAAGCGAATGCACTCTCGCGGCGAAAAAAATTGCAAAACCGCGGTTCTATGTTAGACTGGCGGCCATCGAACCACAGGTTTCTGTCCGAAGATGCCTCGAACGTCCGGCCTTTCAGGTTCTAACGTTCAAGTTGATTGAGCATCAATCGTAAAAATATTAAGTAAGGGATAAGCGCTTTACCGTCTCCACCCGATACCGGCTTCTACGCCCGGTTTATTGAAGGTGAAAGCGTATGCCTCGTGCGGTTGCTAAAACCGGTAGTGAAGCGGACCAACAGGTTGGCTACAGCACCAATCTGGAGTACTTGACGGACGAGTTGCGGCGGCTCGATCTGCTCATTCATCTCAGGCTGCTTGAGGACCGAAGCCGTGAGCCGTCGAATCCACTGACCCAGTTTAAGGGTCTGGTGCTGCTCGAAGAAGAGATCGCAGCACTCGTCAACGATGCTGCCGGTGCGGCGGCTGATGTAAATTCGACGGCCCCTCCCGACTCCAGGGCCCAGACGGTGGCCGAAACTCTCACACGACTCGAACACCGAATTCAGCTGCGGCGCGCCGCAAGCCTGGCGGGAGAAATCTATCTCCCCCTGCCGCGCCTCTCAGAGCTTTTCCATCTCACGCGCTTTGAAGAAGAGTGTTTGATCGTTTGCTTCGCCGTCGAAATTGACCGCAAGTACGAAAAGCTTTACGCCTACCTGCAAGACGATGTGACTCGCAAAAAAGCGAGCGTTGACCTACTGCTCAGCTTGCTCTGCGATTCGGCGGAGGAGCGAATCAATGCGCGGCAAACATTCAGCTCTCAGACCCCGCTGCTGAAATATCGGCTCTTACATCTGAGTGATAACCCGTCGGACCAGCGGTCGCCGATGCTTTCGCGCTCCCTCAAGCTGGATGATCGGATCGTAAATTTCCTGATGGGCTTCGAGCAACTGGATGCTCGGCTCGAACGTGTGGCGCGGCTCTCCCCCACGCAGGCCGACGCGGAGTCTCTCGCCGTGGACGAGGCGACCAGAAGTCGAATCAACGCCTTCGTCGCCAGCTACTTCAACGACGCGAAAAAAGCGGGGCACAACCTCGTGCTCTATTTTTGCGGGCCTTACGGCTCGGGCAGGCGTGCGCTCTCAAGGGCCGTTTGTCATGACCTCGGGCTCTCTTTAATAGCGAGCGACGCCGGCAAAATGCTTGGGGCAGAAACGCCCTTTGAAGAACTGATGTGGCTGCTCGGGCGAGAGACGCTGCTCCACGGCGCGGCCCTGTGCCTGGAAAACTTTGACTCGCTCGTCGGAGGTGATGGGCAGCAAGCTCGCTTGACGGCGCTCGGCGATGTTATAGGGACCTTTCCCGGATTGACGTTCCTGCTCGGCGAAAGGCCCTGGAAGCCGCAGGGAATTTTCAGTCAGGAAAGGTTTGTCCAGTTCGACGTTCCGGTTCCGGACCATCAAGCCAGGGAAGATTTTTGGAAGAAGTATCTGAAGCAAGAGGGCCTGCTCACGGATGATTCGGGCGCGACGGCTTTAGCGAGCAAGTTCGCCTTTACGCCGGGTCAGATGCGCGACGCTGTCAGCGTCGCGGAAACATCCGCGCGCTGGCGCTCCGGTGGAGGCGTTACAGCTCAGGTCACGTGGAAAGATTTGGACGCGGCCTGTCGCGCGCAGTGCGAGCTGAACTTAGGGGGGCTAGCGCGCAAGATCGAACCGAAACGCACTTGGGACGACATAGTCCTTCCGCCCGATCAACTGAGCCACCTCAAGGAAGTCTGCGCCCACGCCCTGCACCGGCACACCGTCTATGGCGAGTGGGGTTTCGAGCGCAAGTTGTCGGGAGGCCTTGGACTCAACGCACTCTTCTCAGGTGCGCCTGGGACTGGAAAGACTCTGGCAGCGGAAGTGGTCGCCCAGGATTTGCGCCTCGATCTCTACAAGATTGATCTTTCGCAGGTCGTCAGCAAATACATCGGGGAGACGGAAAAGAACCTCCACCAGATTTTCCGCGAGGCGCAATCGTCTGGCGCGATTCTCTTCTTCGACGAGGCGGACGCGCTCTTCGGCAAGCGCTCTGAGGTCAAGGACGCTCACGACCGCTTCGCCAACATAGAGATCAGCTACCTGCTGCAAAAGATGGAAGAGTACGACGGTATCGCCGTCCTGGCGACGAACCTGCGCGGGAACATGGACGAAGCCTTCGTGCGGCGAATGCGATTTATCATCGAGTTCCCGTTCCCTGATGACGAGCACCGGAGGCGCATCTGGAAGGTGACTTTTCCACCCGAAACTCCGCTGGCGAGCGACGTAGACTTTGAGCTTCTGGCGCGCGAGATACGGCTGGCCGGGGGCAGCATCAGGAACATCGCTCTGACGGCGGCATTCTACGCCGCCGAGAGCGGCGCGAATGAGGTACGGATGCAGCACCTGATTCGCGCCGCGCGGCGGGAGTTTCAGAAGGTTGGATTGATGTGGAAAGAAATTTGAACAGGCGAGCGCGACCCGTTCCTCGAACATGATTGACGACCTGAGCAAAACATTGGCGGCGATTCTCTCTTTCCAGGAGCCCGCGGGGGGAGATGCGGATCTTCAGGAGTTCGTCAAGACCCTCAAAGAGAAGTTCCCTTTTCTGGCTAAGGCGAACATACAGTTTGACCGCCCGGCTGATGAGAAGTACACGCCGCTTGCGCCATATGCCTTGAACCTGTTCCTCTACGACGTCAGGGAGAATTTGGAGCTGCGAACGAACGAGCCTGTCGTCAGGCGTAACAACGGTGAAGTGACGATCACGCGTCCGCCCATGCGCGTGGCCTGTTCATACCTGATCACCGCCTGGCTCGCGAACGCAGGGGGGACGCAGAGCGCGGGCGATTATTTGAAGGAGCAGCAACTGCTCGGCGAAGCGTTGCAGGTGCTGGCGCATTACCCTGTTGTGCCAGCGCCTCTGCTGCAAGGCGAGCTTGCACAGCCCGGGTCTCTCTCGGAGCAGGAACTGCCTCTGCCTTTGATGATCTCGCCGGCAGACGCGCTGAAGGACCCGGCGGAGTTCTGGACGGCCATCGGCGGCAAGCTGCGCCCCTCATTCACCGTGACCCTGACTGTGGCGATGCCAAAGATTTCGTTCGAGACCGCGACGATAGTTAAGGCGAGACAAATTCGTCTCGAACAAAAAGAGAGATCGGACGAGCCGCCAACTGCGACGATAGCGGGGCGTGTGACGAAAGTGAGTCGTGCGACAGATGCCGGGGGCGCGGCCGTAGAAGAGGTGTTGCCGGTTGCAGAGGCTGTCGTGACGATTGCTGAGCTAAACCTGAGCGCGACGACCAACGTGGACGGGCGCTACAGTTTTGAGGGCATTCCGGCGAAAGAACTGACTTTGCGCGTCGAGCCGGGAGAGGGAAACCCTGGGTTGGAGGCGACAGAGATTAAGGTCTCGGTTTCGGCGGGCGCTGAAATCATTATTGAAGTCAAATTGAGTCAAACTGAAGCTTCACCTCGCTAAAGGAGGATAAAGAATATGCCAGAGTACCTAGCACCCGGGGTCTATGTCGAAGAGGTGCCTTCGGCCATCAAGCCCATCGCAGGCGTCAGCACCAGCACGGCGGGGTTCATCGGAATCGTGCCCAACTCGTTCCAGGTTCCCACCATCTACGCGGCGAACGAGCAGTTTACCGGGGACGGAGCGGCAACGGAGTTTAAGTTGAAAGCTCTTTCGGTCGCCACGGACAAGAGCTCCTATCGGATTAAGGTCGAAGGGCGGAATCTCGCCGACAGCAGCAAGCTCGAAAACAGGCCGCCTCAGTCCTTCCTCGTGGTCAGCGTTACTCTGGAGCCTGGCGACATCGTGACTGCTAGTTACAAGGGGACGAAGTCGCAGACCTTCAATAGTACTGATGTCAAGAGTAGCAAAGTGAGCCTGACAGTCCCTCCGGGCACGCAGGCAGTGACGCTGACATCCGTGACGGACAACGCTACAACACCTGCTCCCATTACCGATGCCAAGGTGAACAAGAGTAGTGGCGGATTCGACCTGGTTTTAACCACCCTTCCCAAGAGCGCCACGTTTACGGCGGAGTACAGCGTTGACGTGCAAAACGGGGCGGTCGGGACGGTCGGAACCGGAGCCCCCCTGGAGCTTCAGGTTGATTCGTTGACAGCCGGCACGACGCCTACAGTTCAGGTCAACGGTACCGCTGTGGAGGCAACTGGTAATACGACGGGCAAGCCCACGGTCACGGTCCCTCTGACCACCGCCGTGCCCGTGCCGCCGGGAGGCAAGATTTCGGTGGACTACACCATCGGACCCGTCACGGAGACCCTGTCCGTGCCCGCAACCGCAGGAAAGCAACTGAGGGCTGAGCTGGGAAACTCCCCCGTCCAGACAGACCCGAATACGTTCGTGGTCCGCATCAACAACGCCCCGGTGGACGCGCAGATCATCAACGATCCCACCGGACATTCATACGTGTCCATAGACCTCGCTCCGGCGGCCGGCCAGGTCTCCGTCGAATACACTGTCTTCTCAGTTTTCGAGCCAGACCCTGTCGGCACGGCTGTTTTATGCACGAGCTTTAGCGAGTACAAAAAGCACTTCGGCGACTTCTCTACAGACGAGGGGCAGCGCAACCTGACTCACGCCGTCTATGGCTTCTTCAACAACGGCGGGACCCGCTGCTACGTAACACGTATCACCGGCGACGGGGACATTGACGACGCGCTCGCGAGCTTCGCGAGGGTTTCTGAGATAGCTATCGTCGTCGTGCCCGGCGCTCCGGGCACGGATCCAGGCAAGGTGAGCGATACGCTTCGCAGTAATGTGGTGGCGCACTGCCAACTGATGGGCGACCGCTTCGCGATCTTCGACGGGCCGCAGTCTGAAACCAGCCTGGATAAACTGACGCAGGTCGGCGCCGGAGGCTGGATGCCCAACCGCACCGATTACGCGGCCTGGTATTTCCCCTGGATCAAAGTCTTCGACCCCGTGCAAAAGATGCTGTTGCCGAACGGCGACGGGACGATTTATGCGCCGCCGAGCGGGCACATCGCCGGCGTCTATGCGCGTGTGGATGGCGAGCGCGGCGTGCACAAAGCTCCGGCCAACGAGCCTATCTTGGGCGCGCTCGGCGTCTCACAGCCGTTGAGCAAGGCCGAACAGGACGGCCTCAACCCGAAAGGCGTCAACTGCATTCGAGTCATCAACGACAACATCCTCGTTTGGGGCGCGCGCACCGTCGGGGGCGACGCCAACGCCGACTTGAAATACATCAACGTCCGTCGCACCCTGCTCTTCCTGCGAAAGTCCATCTACGAGGGCACGCAGTGGGTGGTCTTCGAGCCTAACTCGACGTCTCTCTGGCAAAAGATCACGCGCAACGTCACGGCTTTTTTGACCAACGTCTGGCGCGGGGGCGCGCTCTTCGGCAACACCCCGCAAGAGGCGTTCTACGTCAAGTGCGACGCGGAGACCAACCCGCCCGAATTGCGCGATCTGGGCCAGGTGGTCACGGAAATCGGGGTCGCGATAGTGCGCCCGGCGGAGTTCGTTATCTTCCGCATCAGCCAGATGGCGGGACCCGGCACATAATCCTGAGGAGCTTCTATGTGGACCGACGACAAAGTTCCCGGAGTCTACAAAAGTGAAGATGTGGTCGCGCCAGGTCCTCAGTTGCCGACGGGGGTTCCGGGATTCATTGGCTTTACATCTGCGCCGGGCGCGGACAGCCTCCACACGGCTGTCGTGCTCCATCGTAAAGACGATCTCCGAGCCAAGTCCGGGAAATTGCCGCCAATCCCTGAAGACGGCTTTCTGGCCGAAGCCGTCAACGGGTTCTTTCTCAACGGAGGCGTACGCTGTCACGTAGTGTACGCAGCCGCCGCCGACCCGGAAGAGTCTGTGAAAGACGCTCTGGACGCGTTAGCGCGTCTGGACGACATTGACCTGATTGCCGTGCCGGACGCCATGTCACTCACACCGGAAGATGTCAGAGAGCGCGTGCAGAGAATCGTCCTCGAATACTGTCGCGAGCATCCGGGCCGGATGGCGATTCTCGATGCGCTGCCCCAGCAAAATCAGGCCGGGATAAAAGAGCAGCGCCACGCGATCAGTTTGGGGATGCCGGAGCCAATCAACGGCGCGCTTTATTATCCCTGGATCAAGACCGTCGAAGGGAAGCTGGTGCCGCCGTGCGGCCACGTGGCCGGAATCTACGCCCGCAGCGATGCGCGCGTGGGCGTCTTCAAAGCCCCGGCCAACGAGGAGGTCAAAGGAGCGCTCGACCTGGAATTTTCCCTCAACGATCAATCTCAGGCCGAACTCAACCCGCTGGGCATCAATTGCCTGCGATCTTTTCCGGGCCGCGGGATTCGCATCTGGGGCGCACGCACGCTCAGCAGCGACCCCGATTGGCGATACATCAACGTCCGCAGACTATTCCTCACTCTGCGGCGCTGGATTGATCTCAACATGGGGTGGACGAGCTTCGAGCCCAACACGCCCACGCTGTGGGTTCGCATCGAGCGGGAGTTGGCCTCTTACCTGAGCCAGCTTTGGCTGGCAGGGGCGCTCGCGGGCCAGAGCGCCGACGAAGCGTTTTACATCAAGTGCGACATTGAAACGAACCCGCCGGAGACGGAAAGTGCCGGGCAGGTGTTTACGGAAATCGGTCTGGCCGTGAGCGCGCCCGCCGAATTCGTGAAGGTCCGCGTCGTTCACCATACGGGCGTGGACCCTCGCTGAGCGCGTGGGCCGCGCGAGGCTTTGAAAACAGGAACTGAAATCACACCGAAGGAGAGTTGATATGGCTACAGGACAGCGAGTTGATCCTTATCGCGGATTCAATTTTCTGGTTGAGCTTGACGGCATCACCGAGGCCGGATTCCAGGAGGTGGACGGCCTGGATTCGAGCACGGACGCGATAGATTACCGTGAAGGCTCCGACCCCCTTTACTTGCGAAAGCTGCCGGGGCTGAACAAGCACTCGCCCATCACGCTCAAGCGCGGCATCACTGATTCGGACAAGCTCTGGAAATGGAGGCAGACAGTTGTGACGGGTAAGACTGAGCGCAAGAACGGCTCAATCGTCCTGCTGGATGAGACGGGCAAGGAGAAGCTTCGCTGGAACTTCCTGAACGCCTGGCCCTCGAAGTGGACGGGCCCCTCGCTGAATGCCACGAGCAACGCCGTCGCCATCGAGACTCTTGAGATTACGCACGAAGAGCTGGCGAGAGCCTGAGCGGGGCGGAGCGCACAAAGATAGTCATGGCTACCGTTCGCAATTTCGCAGGCCGTTTCCTTAATCAGTGATGTTATGCGGGCGAAAGATCGAAAGCGCCGGAGGCGCGGCATGACAGTAGCCCACATCGCCAGATGTGGGAATCAATCGCCGAAGAGCCAATTGAGCTACGGAGTAGCGACATAAATTATCCGGCGCGTGTGTGCGCTTTTATGCCGCCCTCTTCAAGGGCTTGATCGTTCATCTTGTTTCTTAACCCACATCTGGCGATGTGGGCTACTGTTATGGCGTCACTCCGTGACTGAATCGGTTCTTTACATAACATCTATTAATCAAACAGAGCAGCCTTTCAACGGGCCGCTAGTCAGGAACATTTATGTTGCAAACCGAATTTACTTTCACGCTGCCCGTCGGCTATCGCGACGCCGAAGGTAATCTACACAGGGAAGGCGTCATGCGATTGGCGACGGCTTTTGACGAGATCGCCCCGCTCAAGGACCCGCGCGTGCAGAACAACCCGGCGTACCTGCTCGTCATTCTGCTCGCGCGCGTCATCACGCGGCTCGGCTCGCTCGAATACATCAACCCTAAAATCATAGAGGAGTTGTTCGCCTCGGACCTGGCCTACTTGCAGGACTTCTATCGCCGCATCAACGAGAACGGGCACAGCCGTGTGCGCACACAGTGCCCACACTGCGAGCAGGAATTCGAGTTGGAGTTGAGTAGTCCGCCGGGGGGGTCTGGCGCTACCCCATAGCGCGGCTCTATGAGGAAGTAGCGTACATCGCCTATCACTTTCACTGGCCGCACGAACAGATACTCGGCCTGGAGCATCTGGAACGTCAGAAGTGGGTGACCGAAATCGCCAGAATCAACCGCCGTCTGAACGAGCGGGAAAAGTAAGGAGAAATAGAGATGCCCGTACTGGGGAAAAAGAACCTGGCTTTCATGGCCGGGTCGCGCCTGTCGTCTAAATATCTGGGTTATCGCCCGGACCCTTACCTGGCTTTCAACTTTTACATAGAGATCGAAGGTCTCCTCGTCGGAGGCTTCTCCGAGTGCAGTGGTTTGCAGGTTGAGACGGAGTTGCAGGAATACGCCGAGGGCGGCCTCAACGAATACGCGCACCATTTTCGAGGCCGGACCAAATACCCTCCGCTCGTGCTGAAACACGGGATGACGATGCTTGACGATTTGTGGTGGTGGCAGCAGGACGTGGTCGGCGGCAAGTTTGAGCGAAGGAACGGCACGATCTACTTGCTGAGTTCGCTGCCGAGCCGTGTGCCCACCCCGGCGGCGCTCGGCTCGATGCCAGTTCCGGTGACGTGGTGGAACTTCAAAAATGCTTTCCCGATCAAATGGACGGGTCCGGAGTTTAGGGCGGACTCCAGCGCGGTCGCGTTCGAGAGCGTGGAATTAGTGCATGAGGGATTGAGCCGCCTGAAAGGGCTGGTGAAGCGCGCCAAGGCTCTGTTGTGAGATTTGATTGAGGGCTCTCCGTAGATGAAAGATTCTTCAGAACAACCAGGCCCGCACGCCTCGCAATCAGAGGAGCTGGAGGGGCAACTCCTGCGACGACTGACCGAGCCGGCCGGCGTGATAGACGTGCGGTACGCGCTGCAAAAGTACGAGCGCTTCGCTACGTGGCTCCAAAAACGGTTGGCGCTCGTCAATCGTTTACAGATTCGCTACGCTGACAATGCGGCGGACGCCAGTCAGCCGCTCGTAATGCAGCAGTTCGGAGAGCCGATAAATCTTTATTCAACCACTGTCCAGTCTTTTTCAACTGCGTGGCAGCATCTTTCAACAGCCGAGCCATCCGTGACGCCTGCGGCGAGGGAGCAATCTTTTACACTGGCTGAACTGGCCGAGACATTTCCGCCTTCACCGGCAAACCAGTTCGCCTCAGAGGAAATCGCAACTGCCCGTACGGCGGCGAGACCTGTTGCCGACGCGCCGTCGCCTCCCGAGGGCGAATTTCGCGTCAGCCGTCGGCGCGCCCCATTCAATCCGAGTCCTGTCCAGACGCCCGCTGCGCCTGCTCAATTGCCACTGGCGGGTCGGCCCGTGCGCTCAGAGCAAGCGGCTACCAGACCGACAATGCAAGCGGCGGCCGAGCCGGGTGGCTCTGAAACGGGTGGCGCTCGTGGCGCGAAAGAAAATGATGAGCAAAGCGGGAGCGCCGACTCAACGTCTGGCAACCCGCGAGCCGCCGCCAGGGAGATAGTACAAACTGCGCCGTCCGAGACTCTGCCTGGTCCGCCGCCTGGTTCCTCGCTTTCGCTAACGAAACTGCACGCCGCGTCGCACCTTTCGGATCTACAGGAAAGGGCCACGCCGTCAGACAATCAATCAAACGCTTCTGTTGACGCGAAGCCGTCCGAACTGAACGCGAGCGCCGACTCAAGCCATGACAGTCGGCAAGCTACCGCCAGGGAAGTCTTACAAACATTGAAGACAGATGCCGCTGCTCGATCTTCGCTTCCGCTGGCAAAACCGCAAGCCGAGACGTTGCCGTCAGAACGCAGGGAGCAAGAGGGGCGGTTGGGTGATCAAACAGCCGTTTCGCAGTTAACTGAAAGAAAAAGGGCGGTCGCAACTGAGCGCGAGTCTGTAGTGGTTGCGGAGATTGCGGACGGCTTGTTTACACCAGCCACATCCGAGATCGTTTGGCGCACAGGCTCAGGCAGCTCTTCGGAGGCCGACCCCGCGTCGCGCGGGCCAGCCGGGAATCCCACAAGTGTCGCGCCTCAAGTTGAGACCCCCACGCAATGGTCCCAGCCGGCAAGCCACAAGAGCGCGCCCGCGCCGGAGGCGCAGAGTCAGAGAGGGGAAATCGGAATCGAGCAGATCAGCCCGCAGGTCATGCACGCAATTTCCGAAAAAGTTATGCGCGCCATCTCGCTCGATCTCGCGGTCGAGCTTGAACGGAGAGGACTCAAGAAATGGCGTTAGCAAAATTAAAGATCACGCCGCGAAGCGACGGCTACGACGTGATTGAAGTACTTTTCAATCCGACCTCTTATTCGATCTCGAAGCCTGTCAATTACACGTCGCAGCCGAGAAGAAACTTGAACGCGCCGCTCCTCAGTTTCGGCGGCGGCGGAAGTCGCACGCTCACGCTCAAACTCTTCTTCGACGTGACGGAACGCCCTGTGGTGAGGACCAGAATCATCAGCGACGTGCGCACGCTGACCAACAAACTGGTCGAGCTGACGCTCATCGAGCGGGATAAGGAGCGCCCCCCGGTCTGCGATATCTCGTGGGGCGGGGCGGCGCCCGCCAATTCCGACTTCCCGTTCTGCGGCGTCGTCAACAACCTGGCGCAGGAGTTCACGCTCTTTAGCAGCGACGGCACGCCGCTTAGGGCCAACGTGACGATCTCCTTTCTGGAGTTTCTGGCGTGGGAAGAGGATTGGCGCAAGACGGACCCGGATTTTTCCACGCGTGTGGTCCGGCGCGACGAAACGTTGAGCAGCATCGCGGCAGAGGTGTACGACGACCCGCGCCTGTGGCGCGTCATCGCGGACGCCAACAGCCTTGACAACCCGCGCCGCCTTGAACCCGGACAAGTTTTGCATGTCCCGAAGCTCGGTTGAGGAACTGATTCGATGGGATCAATCGGCCAAAGTAAATTAGCGCTCTCCGGCAAAAGCGGGTCGGCGTCGCCTGACTTTGAAGTGACCATCGGCGGGCGGCCGCTGTCCACGGAGGTTCTCGCGCACGTCTCCGGGCTCACGGTTGACCTCAGCCTCGATAAAGCGGGCATGTTCACCATGGAGATGTCGGGCATCGGCGAAGGGCAGGACGAAGAGAGCCTGATTGACGACGACGAGCTGTTCGCCATCGGCCAGCCGGTTGAGTTAAAGGTCGGATACGGAAAAGATTTGCAGTTTCTGTTCGGGGGCGAGATTGCGGGACTGGACCCCACGTTCTCTTCCGAGCGCCCGCCCGCGATGACCGTGCGTAGCTACGACCGCAGCCTCTGCCTGAACAGAGGGACTCAGAACCGCACTTTCACCAAGCTGAGGTACAGCGACATCGCCGCCCAAATCGCCGGTGAAGCGAGCCTGACCCCGCAGGTCCAGGACAGCAGCGTCGAGCATGAGTTCATCTACCAGGCCAACCAGAGCAACCTGGAATTTTTGCGGGCACTGGCAAAGGAGATTGATTACGAAGTGATGGTCGAGGACAGGAGCCTGATCTTCCGACCCGTAGCGAACGGCGGCCACGCCGTGATGACCTTAACGATGGAGAAAGAGCTGGTCGAGTTTTCGGCGCGTCTCTCGGCGACCCGGCAGGTGACGGAAGTTGTGGTCAACGGCTGGAGCCCGAAAGAGAAGAAAGGAATCGTCGGGCGCGCCAAAGCGGGCGATGTCGCCCCCATGAATGGCGGAAAAAGCGCTGCGAGCCTGGGTCAAAAGGCTTGCGGCGCAGCCGTCGAAATCGTGAGCTGGCATCCGTTAATGTCACAGGCCGAAGCGGATCAGATAGCCAAGGCGCGCTTCGGCGAAATAAGTCTGAAGCTCGTCGAGGGCAGCGGCTCGACAGAGGGGCGCGCGGACTTGCGCCCCGGCAGAGTGATTAAGATCGCGGGCGTCGGCGAACGGTTCAGTGGACCGTATTATGTCACGGAGACGACTCACCGCTTCGACCAGCAGAACGGCTATCGCACAAATTTCAGCATCAGGAGAAATGATCTATGAGCCTGTCCGACGTGCTGTTGGAAACCGCCAAGGGGACGCAGCCAAACAGAATCTACGGCGTGGTGGCCGCGATTGTGACCAACAACAAGGACACAGAAGGCCTGGGCCGCGTGAAGGTGAAATACCCCTGGCTGAGCGAGACGGACGAGAGCTATTGGGCGCGCATCGCCTCGCCGATGGCGGGCAACGGGCGCGGTATCTATTTTCTTCCGGAGGTTGAGGACGAGGTGCTCGTGGCTTTCGAGCAGGGGGACTTGCGCTTCCCTTACGTGCTCGGCGCGCTGTGGAACGGCAAGGACGCGCCGCCCGTGAAAAACGATGATGGCAAAAACAACGTGCGCCTGATCAAATCGCGCAGCGGCCACACGCTGCGCCTGACGGACGAGGACGGCAAGGAGATGATTGAAATTATAGACAAGACTGGGAAGAACAAGCTGGTTTTCGACACCGCCAACAACAGTATCACCCTCAGCGCGGACCAGGACATCACGCTCACGGCCTCGCAGGGCACGATCAAGCTCGACGCGCAGAAGATAGAGATCAAGTCTTCGGCTGATACGGGGATTGAAGCCGGGGCGGGCATGAACGTCAAGGCTACGGGGACGATGAACGTCAAGGGCGCGATGGTCAACATCAACTGAAAGTCATGGGACAACCGGCAGCCAAAGAGGGCGACCAGATCGTCGCCCTGGACACACACATCGCAATGATTCCGCCGCCAGGTCCAGGCTCGCCTGTGCCGACGCCTTTGCCGCATCCGTTCGCAGGGATCATCAACGGCAATCTCAGCGGCAACGTCAAGATTATGGGGCTGCCCGCGGCGACCGTCGGCAGCACGGCTGACAACACGCCGCCGCACGTCCCCACGCCGCCGGGCACGGCTTTCCAGAAACCGCCGTCGAACAAGGCGACCATTCAAATCGGAAGTCCGACGGTGAAGATTAACGGCAAGATGGCCGCGCGCAACAATGATGTGGCGCTGACGTGTAACGACCCGGCTGATCTTCCCGCCGGAAAGATCATTGCCATCGGAACAGTTTTCATAGGATGAGAAACGATGACTAAGCCATTCCTGGGAGTCGGCTGGGCATATCCGGTCAAGGCGACGGGCGACGGCTCGATTCGACTGGCGGAGTACGAAGAGAGTGTCCGCCAGGCGATCTGGATCATCCTGGGCACGGCCAGGGGCGAGCGCTTGATGCGCCCGGATTTCGGCTGCGGGATTTACGACCTGGTTTTCGAGACCAACTCGCCGTCAACCTCCGGGCGCGTGGCGCAGGAGGTGAGAGACGCGCTCCTGATGTTCGAGCCGCGCATTGATGTGCTGGACGTGCAAACGCAGATCGGGGGCAACGGAGAGGTCCTGCTCATCAGCATTGATTACCAGGTACGCGCCACCGATAACGCTTTCAATCTGGTCTATCCGTTCTACCTCGAAAGGAACGCCGGTTAAATGCGTGAAGCTCCGAAGATAGACCGGCGCACCGCGCCGGACATCGCCCGCCAGGTGCGGGAGTTGCTGCACGCGTACACGGGGACAAGGTTCGATTCGGAGAAGGGCTCTTCAGCGGCGCTGATTGACATCTTCGCACGCTACAGCGAGCTGATCATCGAGCGCCTGAACAGAGTGCCGGAGAAAAACTTTCTGGCGTTTCTGGACCTGCTGGGAGCTTCGCTCGTGCCGCCGCAGCCCGCGCGCGCGCCTCTGACCTTCACGCTCTCCGAAGGAAGCACGGTTGATGCTGTCGTGCCGGCCGGGACGCAAGTGGCGGCAGCGCCGGCAGAGGGCGAGACCACGCCCGTCGTCTTCGAGACTGAAAGCGAGCTGATAGTGACGGCGGCGCGGCTCTCGTCAATCTTCGTGCGCGACCCTGAATTTGACAGGAGCGCGGACTGGAGCCTGCTCACCAGCCAGGTGTCGCCGGACGGAGTCGCCATCTTTAAGCTCGACGACGAGAAGTTCAAAACAGAGCACGTCCTCTACATCGCGCATGACGAGCTTTTCAGTGATCCGGGCTTGAGTCAAGTAACCCCAGCATTTGAGATTAAACCTGCGGGGAATACACAGCTTATTAAAATTATGTGGGAAACCTGGGATGGGAAAGGCTGGGTTTCATTCGCAAGTTCAGGCAGCACAACTGTCGGAGATATGAACTTGATTCCTCCTTCATCCAAGTCTCGGACCGTCAACGGGCTGGAAAAAATCTGGCTGCGCGGAGAACTGGTGCCGCCATTTCCGCCCTCCCTCGAATTTACTACGGTCATGATTAAGGCGACGTTGAAACGAAGTGGCCAGCAGGTAGAACAAGCCGTCGCCAACGATACGCCGCTGGATGTGGTCAAAGGCTTCTTCCCCTTCGGCGAAAGACCGAAGACGGGCGACGCCTTGTACCTGGCGCACAAGGAAGCCTTCTCGGAATCCGGCGCGACCATCACTCTTCACTTCAAGCTGGCAAACTCGCCGACGGGTGCTAATGGGCTGGCGCTGAGCTACGAATTTTGGGACGGCCATCAATGGTCCGGCTTGACTACAACCAAAGACACGACGAACTCTCTTACGACGAGCGGCGATGTCATCTTCACAATTCCCGCACCACCCGTCTTGACGACTATCAACGGAGTGGAGAGCTTCTGGATTCGCGTCCGCATCGCCGCAGGCAACTACGGCGAAGAGGCGCATTTCCAGCTCAAGACACCAGGCAAGCCAGCGGATGGATTTGAGATTGATGGCACGACGAAGGGATACATACTCATCCCGGCGACCTATGCGCCGCCCTTTGTCAGTTCTCTCACAGTTGATTACACCGTGAATAAACCGGCGCAGCCTCCCGAAGTTGTTTCGACCTACAACGATTTCGATTACGAGGATCAAACCAGCGTGGCATCATTCCAGCCGTTTCAGTCAATGCCGGACGCTTATCCGGCGCTCTATCTGGGATTCGAGCTGCCGGCCGTGCGCGAGACTTTCCCGCAGCGCAAAATCAGCATCTACGCGGACCTCTACGAATATCAATTCAATGATCCGCCCGCCCCGCTCGTCATCAGCAAGGAGGCGGCGGCCGACGGCCAGCCGCAGGTTGATTGGGAATACTGGACCCCTACGGGATGGGCAAAGCTCCTGGTACGCGACGGCACGGAGAACCTGACACAGCCGGGTCTGATAGAGTTCCTCGGTCCCGCGGACTTTGCTCTTCAGAAGGAGTTTGGACGGACGCAGTACTGGATTCGGGCGGTGTGGAAGGCGGGCGCGTATCAATACGCGCCCAGGCTGCGCCGCCTGCTGCCCAACACCATCATGGCGGCGCAGACCGTCACCACTCAGAACGAAGTCTTAGGCTCCAGTGACGGCAGCCGGAATCAAAAGTTTCAAACGACGCAAGCGCCCCTCCTCGAAGGTCAGCTTCTGGAGGTGCGCGAGAGTCTCGCCGTCACCGAGACGAACTCTTCCAACGAGACCTGGGTGAGCTGGACGGAGGTGGCGGACTTCTACGGCTCGGGCGCGCGCGACCGCCATTACATCATTGACCACCTGACCGGAGAGGTCAGCTTCGGCGACGGGAAGAGGGGGATGATTCCGCCGATGGGCAGCGGCAACATACGAATGCCGCAGTACCGGACGAGCGGAGGGGCTGCGGGCAACAAGCCTGACGGGGCCATCACTCAACTGAAAACCACAGTGCCTTACGTCGAGAGCGTCACCAATCAGCTTGCGGCAGACGGGGGCGCGAACGCCGAAACTCCAGACTCGCTGAAAGAGCGCACGCCGCGCACCGTGCGCCATCGCGACCGCGCCGTCACGATTCAAGACTACGAAGACCTGACAATGCTCGCCTCCGGGGAAGTCGGGCGCGTCCGTTGCGTGCCGCTTTTCGACTTGGAGAAAAACTCGCTGGCGATGAAGGACGAGGAGAAGGAGCCTGGCACGGTGAGTCTCATCATCGTGCCGCGCTCAAAAGATGCGAGCCCGACTCCCAGCATCGAGTTGATTGATCGCGTGCGCGCGTACATGGACGCCCGGCGAAGTCCGACCGCCAAGCTCGTCATCGTCGGGCCGGCGTACGTCGAAATCAGCGTCGAAGTAGAAGTCGCGCTCCGTTCGATGGAAGGCGCAAGCGAAGTGGAGTTGGCCGTCGCCCGGGCACTCACAAGCTTCCTGCATCCTTTGACGGGCGGGTGGGACGGCAAGGGATGGTACTTCGGCACCCAGCCGCACACTTCCGCCTTGTATAGCTTGATCGAAGCTGTCGCGGGTGTGGGCCACGTCCGCAGTCTGACGGTTACGCCGGAAGTCGGCGGCGAATTGACGATAAAGGACGTATTGCAGACAGACCGTTTCCTAATCTACTCAGGAACGCACACGATCACCTTAAGTCTGGAAGGTGGTGTTAGCAGTATCTAGCGCCGTCCGAGGTGATTTCAGTCGGACGAAGATTGAAACCGTCATGCCGATAACTTTACCGAACCTGGACGACCGTAGATTTGAAGACCTGGTGGATGAAGCGCTGGCGAGGATTCCGGCGCACGCGCCCGAATGGACAAACTATAACGAGTCCGATCCGGGCATCACGCTGGTAGAGCTTTTCGCCTACCTGACGGAGCTGCTCATCTACCGGCAGAATCGCATCTCGGACGCCAACGTCTGCTCGTTCCTGAAGTTGATGGACGGAGTCAAGAGAACGCCCGTGCCCAACAGGGCCGGATACGTCATGCGAGATGAGGTGGAAGTCAGCCTGGAAGATGAAGTCCGCGATGCTGTGCTCACACTTCGCACGCGGGATCGCGCCATCACCAGCCAGGACTTCGAGGAGCTGGCGCTCAAGGCCGACCCGAGAGTAAAACGCGCCTACTGCGTGCCGCAACGCGACCTGACAAAGAGCACGCCGGATGAGCGCCAGGCGGAAGCAGACGCTCATGTGAGCATGATCGTTGTCCCTGCGATGATACAGTTTGACAGCGTTTTGCTGTTCGGTGGAGAGCAGAATGCTCCGCTATTTAAAGAGGATGATTTGATAGATCCAACGAGCCTGATTGACCAATTGAGGAACGATACAACGCCTTTATCAAAGTACTTATTTAATGAGATTTTAGGAATTATTGATTCTTTTGTTACGGATGAGCAACGGCCAGGTTTGCTAATTTCAGGACTTGACCGCATCATCAATGGCCCTTCGCTCTACGACCCATCCCTTTTTGCCGGGATAAATCTAAGGCCCGAGACGCAGTCACTGCTGACGCAGGCGCTACAGGGCCAGGACCTGATGCGCTTGAATCGCATGTTGCTGGAAGACGCTTATCCCGACAGGATAAAGAAGCGAGAATTTTTCACAGATGTCACCACAGCCGCCTTTCAGAGCGGCGCGAATATTTCTCTCCTGCCGCGAACGGACAAGACTGACCCGCGCCTTTATCTCGGATCGAACACTGTCTTCGGAGCGCTAGGGTTTGAGTTGGCAGCGTCCGGAAAGAACTACGCGCTGACATTCAAGTACTTTGACGGAAAACAGAACGATTGGGTGCAGCTCACCGACAAGGATCACCAACTGATTGACAACACCGCGAACTGGAGTTCCAGCGGTGTTGTAACGTTTACACCGCCGCCTGACTGGAAACAGAGCAACGTCAATGGCACGGACATGTACTGGATATCTGTTTCAACCTCGACGACGCCCGCCCCTGTCGCTGTCGCAAATCAGATTGGGCGTAATCTGATGGAGAAGGTCAGGCTGTATCTTGAGCCGCGCCGGTTGCTCACTACACAGGTACACGTCGTGGGGCCACGCTATCTAACGGTCGCCGTACACGTCACGCTCTTCCTGAAACCCGATGCAGTAGGGGATACGGTGAAAGGAGAGGCCGAACTCGCTTTGCAGAAGTTCTTCGATCCTCTCAGCGGCGGCACGGACGGGAAGGGGTGGCCGTTCGGGCGCAACGTCTACGTCTCGGAAGTCTACGCCCTGCTCGACCGTCTGCCCGGCATTGACTACGTGACGACTGCGATTGACCCGGAGACGCTCAGTCCGCTCAAAAATGACGCGACCAATCAGCCCTACACGGAATTGACGGTCGTCCCGGACGATTCGGGCCGCGTGATTCCACCCGGCACAGCACCGATGGAAGGCATCAGGCTGGAGCCGGACGAACTGGTCGCTTTCTCGCCCGAGAAGAGTCATCTACAGATAGTTGATCGGAAGATTGCTGTTTCCAAGCCGCTTTTGAAGCCCTTGAATATAGGACGGTACAGAGTAGTTAAGGAGGAAGCGTGACCAGATACGACGAGCCTCAGCCCGGCGAGATGATGAAATACCTTCCGGCCATCTACAGCGGAGCGGACGGAGAGTTTCTGCACCACTTTCTGGCCGCCTTCGAGAAGATTCTGATTGGCCGCGCGGACCCCAAGAGCATCTCTGCGGAGGAAAACCTCCTTTCTCACAAGCACGGCGAGAGCGTCCCCCTGTCGAGCCTGGAGATGACTATCGCAGACATCGCGTCCCTCTTCGACCCGGAGGAGACACGGGACGAGTTTCTGCCGTGGCTGTCCGGTTGGGCCGCCTTCAGCCTGCGCGGGGATTTGCCCGAGCCGGGCCAGCGCAAGTTCCTTTCGCGAATCTTTCGGCTCTACCGCCGGCGCGGCACGAAAGAGAACCTGGAGACGCTCTTAACTATTTTCACCATCGGAACGCCGACCGTCACAGAAGATGCGAGCAAGGCACACTACTTTCGCGTCAACCTCTCATTGCTGAAAGAAAAGGATGGGGGCGAGCCGATTCTGGACCCGCAAGAGATCGAGCGACAGATCGCCACCGCCTATGCGTTGATTGACCTGGAAAAACCGGCGCACACCGATTACGAGCTGAAGATCGAGAACTTCAGTATGCAGATCGGCGTGATGTCAACGATAGGCAAGGACACTTTGCTGGGCGTCGTCCAGTAAAGCAGACTATTAAAAGGAGACCAAGCCATGTCTGACGGTAAACTCGATCTTCCCACAGAAGAGGCGACACGAACCAACTATTTCACCTCTCAATTTCTGGTCGAGGATGATTTCAAAAACGAGCAGGCATATCATCTGGAGATGCGGCGTCTGCACAACCGCGCGCTGCACCTCTGGGGGGTAGTTGACGGGCTCGTCGTCAAAAAGGAAGGCCCGCAGTCGGTCTCTGTTGGCCCGGGCATGGCGATTGACAAGGACGGCAAGGAGATCATTCTTATCCAAGCTTCCGCACCGATGAGCTTCGATACGAACCCGCCAGGGCCGGGCGCTCTTTTTGTCGTCCTCTCCTACAAGGATAACGATCAAGACCAGAAGTACATTTATACCGGCACGGGGCTGCCTGATACTAATAAGAGATACACGCGCATCGTCGAGACCTGGGACCTGGAGGTGTCGGCGAATGCGCCGGACGACGGCTCGGTGATTAAGCTAGCCAGTCTCACGGTGGATAAGAGTGGATTGGTAGGCGACCCCGATAACAACGTGCGCAGGATGGCCGGAAGCTCCGTCCCCAGAGGGAGCTGGCTCGGGTCACAGGACCTCTACATAGGGGCTGACGGCAAGGTCGGCGTCGGGACTACCACGCCGTCAGAGAAATTCCAAGTGAACAGCGGCAACCTGCTCGTCAAGGGCACTGATAATTTCACTGCTTCTCCACACGAAGGGCGCGTGTACCTGGGAGACAATAATCACTACATCAAATCGGTTTGGGGTTCAGGCGTGCGAATCGGGACTATTGGTCAAGCTGATGCAATCACGCTGCTCCAGGACGGCGGCAAGGTCGGCATCGGGACGACACAACCGGGGCAAAGACTTGAAGTGGCCGGAGCTTTGAAGCTATCAACCAACCCATCAGTCTCAAACGACCAGGCGGCCGCGTACCTCTGGAATCAAGCCAGTGTCGGCCCGACCGTCGCAGGCGCTCAGTTTGAAGTGCGGACGGGGGGAGATACTCCCAGATTGAGAATTGACGCAAGCGGCAAGGTCGGCGTCGGTGTGACCAATCCCGCGGCCTTATTGCAGGCTGGGATAACGCCGGTAAATATAGGCGGCGCGACCTTCCCCTCCGATGCAATAGCGATGCTCACCTGTCGGGAGACTAACGTCGGGACTATCCCCAGAAAACCGGTCCTGGTGTTTGCCCGGGAAGGTCAAGCGGGGGCTTCGTATGCTAACTTTGCGCGCTTTGATCTGGGCGTCCATGACGGCTATCGAACGCAGCTTGACATCGGGTTGAGCAATGAGCGCCTGGACAACGAGGGTAACAACACGCCGGTGATTATGTCGCTGCGCAGCAACGGCAATGTCGGCATCGGAACGACGACGCCCGGATTCCCGCTCAGTTTTGGTAACGTGCTGGGAGATAAAATCTCGCTCTGGGGGCAGTCCGGCAACCACTTCGGCTTCGGCATTCAGACCAGCCTGCTACAGATTCACACCGATACGTCTGTGGCTGACATAGCTTTCGGCTACGGGTCGAGCGGCAAGTTTACCGAAGTCATGCGGATCAAAGGGACGGGCAACGTCGGCATCGGGACGACGGACCAGAACGTAAAACTCAAGATTGATACTTCGGGCGGGACTATATCCAGCCTGAAATGCGACCACAACGGCTCAAATTTCATTGTCCGTCCGCTCAGCGGTGGGGGTAACTCGACTGTCATCGAGAATACAGGCGGCGGCGCGCTTCTGATAAATCCCGGCGGCGGCAACGTCGGCATCGGGACCGGGACGACGAATCCGGCCATCAAACTCCACGTAGTCGGCAATAATTTTGATTTCCCAAATGTCAGCGGCACCCAACAGTCAGACGGACATGTGGCCAGACTGCAAGATGGCAGTGGCTTTCTCACCCTTGATATGGGGGGCTTTGCCAATAGCGGCTTCTGGCTACAGTCAACTGATGTCACTAACCTGGCGAAACAGTATCCCTTATTGCTGAATCCCAATGGCGGCAACGTCGGCATCGGCACCGGCCCGAATGTCCCTACCGATGCGGCTTTGCAGATAGTCCAAACTGCTTCCGCCAGCGGCAGGAGGGATTTACTTGAGATTCAGCACGTTGGCTATAATGCACTCCTCTTGAGCGGGTTTGGTTCGGGACATGCGGTGTCTCCCTCCACCGTACAATTGGGCGCATGGAATGGGGAGCAAAATATTTCTATTGTTACGGATGCCCAGACTACCGTGCTGGCAGGCGGAAGTACCAAGGGGATATTCATAAAAAGCGGTGGCAACGTCGGCATCGGAACGACCGCTCCGACGCAGGCGAAGCTGGTGGTAAGCGGGGGCGTAAATGCTCTGCCAGTGACCGATAAGATTAGCTATTTCTCTCAGCATGATAGTCCCGGGAACCTAATTTCAAATTGGGACCCGAATGATGCATTTACGCACGGATACATCGGTGCAAACGTTAGTATTTACGCTACAGACAATATTTGGACAAGCCAGAACTTCGTTGCCTCGTCCGACGAACGGATGAAGAGCATCCTGGGCCGCTCCGACGGCGCAACGGACCTACGCACGTTGCTCGGCATAGAGATCACAGACTACCGCTACAAGGACGTGATCGGGAAAGGCCACGACACCTACAAGAAGGTCATCGGCCAGCAGGTCGAGAAAGTCTTCCCGCAGGCCGTCAGCAAGCAGACCGGCGTGGTCCCGGACATCTACCGGCAGGCGTCTATCCGGGATGGCTGGGTGGCACTGGCGACCGCTCTGAAACGAGGCGAGCGCGTGAAGTTGATCACAGAGAAGGGCGTTGAAGGCGTCCACGAAGTGCTCGAAGTGACGTCGGACAAGTTCCGCGTTGACTTCAAGCACGAAGGGGAGCAGGTCTTTGTCTTTGGCCGCGAGGTTAGAGACTTTCGCACAGTGGACTACGAGGCCATCGCCATGCTCAACGTCTCGGCCACACAGCAGCTCAAAAAGCTAATGGACGAGGAGGTGAAAGCTCTTCGGGCCGAGAACGCAGGGCTGAGAGCACGCCTCGATGCCCTGGAATCCGCCGTGGAGCTGTGCCGGTAAAATTACAGTCAATTGGAGGTTCTGAAGATGAAAGAACAACTGGAGCAAAGACTGAAAGAACTCAGGGCCGAGTATGAAACGGGCCAGGCGCGCTTGCGCGAGCTGGAAACTGAAGCGGCTTACGTGCGCGAGACGATGTTGCGCATCGCCGGCGCGATTCAGGTCTTGCAGGAGATGCTCGAAGCAGAGAAGCCGAAGGACGAATCGGCCGAGCCTCTTCAGGCCGAGCAAGCTCACTCGTAACCGCCGCCCGAACCGGAGCGCCGGACGTTCGTGCTCATTGAAGGCCAGGAAGCGCGCGTTTCAGGCGCTGACTAAGGGCTCACGGCAAAGGAGCAAAGTCATGTCCCGCAAAAGTAAGACCCGCGAGAGCGAAAAAACTTCCGCCATCCGTCGCGCGCCGGAACGGTCGGCCCGCGCCGCGCATGAACTCGCGCCGCAAGCTCAACCCGCGCACGCCTTCACACAAGCCTTGAGCGCGCAGCCTCAATCTCTCGCGCCCACAGACATCCTGGCGCTCCAGCAGTCGGTCGGAAACCGCGCCACGCAGCAGATCATCGGGGCGATGCTCGGCCAGGCTGGCGGCTCCACGCCCGTGCAGGCCAAACTGACGCTCGGCGCTGCGGGCGACCAATACGAGCAGGAAGCTGATCGTGTGGCCGCGGAGGTGACGCGCGCCCCCGACCGTGCGCAGCAGCCTGCGGTTCAGCGCGCGACGGACGAGGAAGAGCTGCAAATGAAGAGTCCGATCAGCCACGTCGCGTCTGGCGGCCAGGCAGCGGTCGCCCCCGGCCTGGAGTCTGCCATCGGGCATGAGCGTGGCGGCGGCCAGGCTCTTCCCGGCGGGTTGCGCGCACGTATGGAGCGAGCCTTCGGCGCGGACTTCAGCGATGTCCACGTTCACACGGACGCTCAGGCAGACGGTCTCAACCGCTCGCTCGAAGCGCGGGCCTTCACAGCAGGGCAGGATTTATTCTTCAGGCATGGTGAATACAACCCTGACAGCTCCAGGGGACAGGAGTTGATTGCCCATGAGTTGACCCATGTGATGCAGCAGAGTGGTGAGCGCGGGGCAAGCGACAAGGCTCAGACCGTAGCGTCGAGTCCGGTTCTTCAGCGCAAGAATTTGGTGCAGGCGGGGGCTAAGGGCCTGACGGATGACAAGACACTCCTCGCGCTAATTGGCGATGGGCGACAGGCAAACACTTATTCCAAAAGCGCGCCTGAATCCGCAAACAAAGCGGAAGCCCTGAATAAGGCGGGAGAAGTGAATGCAAAGCTCGGTTCAGAAATCGCTAGCAATGCGGTGACGGCAAGGATCAGTCACAAAGATGGGAGTGTGCGGTGGACTAGTGGCTCTGAAAAAGACAACTTCAATAAAAAAAATATCAATGCGCTAGACCCTTTCTTTTACCGAGTTCACGCACCTTTCAAGGAGGGCGACAAAAAAGAAAGTCTCGAACTTGTCTTCCAGCACGCGTTAAATTTTACCGGCTATGTCGTGTGGATTAAGGATAGCTCCAATAAAGCTACTACGAACTGGGTCTCAATGTATGAGAAATATAGTAACAAACCACTCAAAGGGACTGACAAGTTTAGCAATGTCCATGACATTAGTGATAATGCGAAACTGATTGATCTGACCAGCGGAGGAGAAGAAAAGCATCTGGATGCTTACACCAAGATTGCGGGAGAGGGAGCGCGTTGGCAATGCGTGCGCAAGCACGCGGCCAACCTTCAGAATGATTCATACTTCTTTACGAGGGCTCCCAGTGATGCAACAAAAGTATGGGCTATCACGTTCCAAACTCTGTGGGGGGCGTGGGCGAGCGACTTTAATAAAGCGTATAACATTCCAGACTCTGCGGTCGTGAAAGCCATCATGACTCTGGAAACCAAGTGCGACAAAGGGTCAGTCAATAAGCCGCTGTCGGATATGAGGGAGTCCGTGGATTACGATCTCGATAGTGGGCAAAGCTACGTCAAGCCGAAAGACGCAGAAGTCACGCCGGTCAGCAACCAATCCGCCGCGACATCTGCCGTCCAAAATAAGTGATACGCTGAGGAGGCTACCTTAGATGGGTGAGATTCTCGATACCGCGATCAGCTTTTTCAACGGGGACGGCTGGACGTTCACACAGCTTGAAGGGCGAACCGTTCTTCAGTTATCAGCCAGAACTGAACCTGGTCAGCAATGGAACTGCTTCGCAGAGGCCAGAGAAGAGCAGTCGCAGTTCATCTTTTACTCAGTCTCTCCCGTCAACGCGCCGGAAGAAAGATTGCCGGACGTGGCAGAGTTTCTGACACGCGCCAACTACGGCCTCATCATCGGCAACTTCGAGATGGATTGGACGGACGGCGAAATCCGCTGCAAGACGAGCATTGACGTGGAAGGCGACCGCCTGACCGAAGCTCTGGTCAGACAGTTGGTTTACGCCAATGTGCGCCTGACGGGCAGGTATTTGCCCGGCATCCTGGCCCTCATCGAAGGGAGCGCAACGCCGACTGAAGCCATCGCCAGGATAGAGGGCTAGAAATCCGTATGCAATAGCAATTCGCTATAAAAGTAAACGCCTGCGCGGAAGATAAATCCCGCGCAGGCGTTTGGTTTTGTTCTCAGGTTCATAACTTCTGTCCACGAACAATAAAGTTGTGAACTGAACTGCCTCTAAGTTGTTAATTCTACGTCGAAGATTTTCCTCATTCCCAAATTAAAGTTGTGAACTAGAGTTGAGCCAGAGGGCTGAGGTTTCGGAACTTGAGACAATAAAGTTGTGAACTGAAAGGGCAGCGCAACTCATTCCCAAGAGGAGTATGACCTTGTTTTGTGGTTCGGGGAAGTAATGCTTTTATCGATAATACTACCCAAGCGAGTAAAGTTTAGCCAGCTGCGGCGGGGTAAACGAATAGTAGAGATACCGAACAGGTACGCCCATCCCTATGCGCGGGGGCAAGCTAAAACCCTTTAAGTTGACTGTCATTAATGGAAAAAGTTAGACCAAGATACGCCCCGCTTGGCAGCAACAATACTGTCTTGCTTGCTTTATTCCGGTGCCGGAGCCAAGCTAGCCGGGCGTTGACATGTGTTCCGGTCGGGGTATATTTTCACCGCGCGCCTAGCAATAGGTATCGTAGCCTCACGCCAGGTTACATCTAATCCTCAGCTCAGCTTGGGGCTATCGACGGGGCCCGGTCGGCGCTCGTCGCACCTTAACTGAAAAGTATGAGTCTTGGCAGTAATGACCACTCCGCGCGCCGACGACCCTCTGACCCAACGCTTTAAGATGGTCTTCATGACCCTCGCCCGGAGGTAATGCAGGAGCTATGACTAACAGTTTCGCGTATGACGTGTTTATCAGTCACAGTGTTAAGGATGGTGTTGCTGTGCGTAAACTTGCAGAGCGGCTTAAGGCGGACGGCTTGCGCGTCTGGCTGGATGAGTGGGAGATCAAGGCTGAGGATATGCGCGACCTTAAATTTAGAAAGGGATTAGAGCAATCACGGACACTGATATTAGTCATGTCTGCCAACACCTTCGCGTCGGAGTGGGCTACCCTCGAAAGTAATACGGTTCTCTTTAGAGACTCTACTAATGCCCAACGCCAGTTCGTCCCGCTGCGGTTAGATGATTCTGAAATTAAAGATACTCTCAAACAATTCACTTACATCGACTGGAGGCAGGAAGCAGACACGGAATATGCGCGCTTACTTCAGGTTTGTCGGACCGCAAGAAGTAGATCTCAGCAGGATGCAGATGCGTACTATGCCCACCTGTTAAATCCATATCAGCTTGGTGAATTTCAGCTTCAGCCGGAGTATCCTGCCACTGAAATTATAGTAGGGGGGAAGAAGGTAGTTCTAACTTACAGTAGTGTGAGACGTGATCGTCGCATTATAGGCATAGGACATGTCTACAGTATGGTGTTGAATAGCGACGGCGGACGCGCTCTATCTGGCTCTGGGGATAAGACGGTGCGGTTATGGGACGTTGATGATGGCCGTTGTCTCACTACTCTTGAGGGGCACAGTGACAGGGTTTTAAGTGTGGCGTTGAGTAGCGACGGCCGCCGCGCGCTTTCAGGCTCCGATGACAATACTGTGCGAGTTTGGGACTTGGATGAGGGCCGTTGTATTGCTACTTTCAAAGACCATGTTGACAGGGTTTGGAGTGTGGCGTTGAGTAGCGACGGCCGCCGCGCGCTTTCAGGCTCCGATGACAATACTGTGCGAGTTTGGGACTTGGATGAAGGCGTCTGTCTGAATGTACTCAAAGGCCACACCGACAGTGTTTATAGTGTTGTCTTAAGCAGGGATGGCCGCCATGTCCTCTCTGGCTCTGAAGATAACACTATACGGCTGTGGGATATAGAGAGTGGTCGCTGTTTGGCCATACTCAAAGGTCACGCTAGTCGGGTGTGGAGCGTCGCGCTAAGCAGCGATGGCCGACGTGCCCTCTCTGGGTCTAGTGATAGGACGGTGCGGTTATGGGACATTGATGAGGGACGCTGTCTAGCCACCCTGGAAGGCCATACCGACAGCATTCATGGCGTGGCCTTGAGCGAAGATGGCCTATATGGATTCTCTGGGTCCGGCGACACGACTGTGCGAGTATGGAATATTGAAGACGGCCTCTGTCTAGCTTCTCTTAAAAGCCACACAGATAGAGTTTATAGTGTGAGTTTAAGCAGTGATGAGCGGTACGTATTTTCCGCGGCACGCAATGGCGTAGCTTGGTTATGGCCCCTTGAAGAGATAAAAAATAGTGCTGCCATATCTGCACAGCAACAAGGAGCCCGCTATACCAATGCTAAAGTCGTTCTCGTAGGTGAAAGCGGAGTTGGAAAGACGGGGCTAGCCATCCGCCTGTGTGAAGACCGCTGGGAGACCACAGAATCAACGCATGGAATGTTAGTATCCCAATTGCAAGTAAATTCAGAAAGGAAGACTGCGAGCCAAGATCGTGAAGTCTGGCTCTGGGACTTCGCAGGGCAACCGGATTATCGGCTGCTTCACCAGCTATACATGGACGAAGCGGCTTTAGCCCTGCTGATCTTCGATCCACAAGATGACAATCCGTTTGAGGATATAGGCTACTGGGAGAAAGCCTTGCACGCAGCAAGCCGGGCTAGGGGCTTCTCTCCCTCCAAACTGCTGGTGGCAGCACGCTGTGATCGCGGCGGCATTACTGTAAGCCGGACACGTTTCGAGCACTTCTGCCAGGAGCATAACTTTGTTGGCCTCTGGTTGACGGGCGCTAAGACGGGAGAAGGCTGCGCTGACCTCAAGGCGGCCATAATCGAACATATCCCTTGGGGGCGCTTGCCCTATACTTCGACGACGCATCTGTTCAAGTCGCTAAAGGACGCGCTGTTGAAGTTTAAGGAACAGGATTCTCCTCTCGTACGCTTGTCAGAACTGCGCCAGCGTCTGCAACTAATGATGCCTGGCGTGACGATTAGTGAGGAAGAGTTGCGCGCTGTTGTTGGGCTCATGCAGGGACAGGGTCTAGTGCAGATGCTTGACTTCGGCGATTTCATCCTATTGCAGCCCGAACAGATCAACCGCTACGCCTCTGTTGTAGTGCGCATGGCGCGCGAGCATATAGATGAGATGGGTTGCGTGCCAGAGCAGCAGGTTCTTGATGGGAAGCTCGATTACAAGGATACGGAACGGCTGTCTGAGGTAGATGAAAAGATTCTCCTGCGAGCGATGGAGCAGACCTTCTTGGACCGGGCTCTCTGCCTACGCGAGGCGACGCCGGCCGGCACAATGCTCGTCTTCCCTTCTTACTTCCGTCGCGACAAGCCAGAGGTTCCTGGATACCCTAATGTATTTGTAACTTACAGCTTTGCTGGGCCACTTGACGAGATCTACGCGACCCTTGTGGTCAAGCTAAACTATTCGGAAGGATTCAAAACGGATCAACTCTGGAAAGATGCCGCGGATTTCCGCACGCTTGGTGGTAAGCGCGTAGGATTAGCCATGCGACGAAAGCTTGAGGGCGCGGCGGAGCTAATAATCTACTTCCAAACTGGCGTACCGGACGATACGAAGGTCACGTTTATTAAATATGTTCACGAGCATCTTATAGCCCGGGCGCAGGACGTCATGCGCGTGCGCACGTATGTGTGCCCGCATTGTGACACGCCAGTGGAGAGCCGGGCAGCGATTCAATTGCGCTTGAATAAAGGATTAAAAGACATTGTCTGCTCGATGTGTGAAAAGCGAGTTCAATTAATAGACCTGATTGAAGAAAAATTTGCCTCGGATGAGTTTACACGTCGCGTTCGCGAGATGGACGAGCGTGCCCGCATCAATTTAGACAACGAGAGCCGCGAGTTGATCCTCATCGGTCATGCCTTTGCCGTTTCAGGGGAGGCCGGACAAATCTTCCGCCCAACGTCCAACTCAGATTGGGGTATCGATGGAGAGATAGAATTCAAGGACTATAAAGGCGAAGCAAGCGGAAAGCGCGTTTATCTACAACTCAAGTCCGGTGATTCATACCTCTACACGCAAAAGTCTGACGGCAAAGAAATCTTCACCATTAAGAAGCCGCGTCACGCTGAGTACTGGCGGGCTCAAGCCTATCCGGTGATGCTAGTTATTCGCACCTCGGACGGCCAGATTCGTTGGATGAACGTGACTGAATACCTTAATGCTCACGGGGCGAAGACACGGAAAGTCGTCTTCGAAGGAGAGCCTTTCACCGCACTGAATGTATTAAGGTTAAGAAATATGCTCTGCCGCTAAATTAAGAGTTTCAATTCTGGGAATTGAAACTGAAGCCATATTCAAGGCTAAGATATGAAACTTAGAGAAAATAAAGTTGTAAGCCTGCTAAGGCGTAGACAGGCACATTTTCTATACTGTTCGCGTGGAGCAGGTTAATTCCATAGCTTATGTCCGATAGAACAGGTAGTTAGAAGCCGGTAAAGGCATCTAGGAAACAGGCGGAGCCACTTAGACTTTTACAATTAACTCAGAACGAAAAGCAGAGGAGGGAGAAACCTTAGTTCTCCCTCCTCTGCTTTTAGATACCAACTTTATTGTTTAGTTACCAGCTTTATTGTCCAGGCACTAACTTTATTGGCACAACACAACTGCGGAACGAAGTTATTAGTGACCCTGAGAAAGTTTGCCGATAAGGGTAAACAGCGGCAGGTACATGGCTATGACGATGGAGCCGATGGTCACGCCGAGGAAGCCTATCAGGATGGGCTCGATCAGTGTGAGCAGGTTGGCGATGGCCGAGTCAACTTCCTGTTCGTAGAAGTCTGCGATCTTCGAGAGCATCGAATCGAGCGCGCCCGTCTGTTCACCGATTCCGACCATCTGCGCGACCATGTGCGGGAAGACCTCCGTGGCCTGCAACGGGTCCACGAAGCTCTCGCCGCGCTCGACCCCCGCACGGACCTTCAGGATCGCCTGCTCGATGACCTTGTTGCCGGCGGTGCGCGCCGTGATGTCCAGCGATTGAAGGATCGGAACGCCAGAAGAGAGCAGCGTCGAGAGCGTGCGCGAGAAGCGGGCCACGGCGACCTTGCGTAGGATGCCGCCAAGGACCGGAAACTTCAGCATGATCGCGTCCATCTTGTAGCGCCCGCTCGGGGTTTTATAGTAGTAGCGAATGAGGAAGACGATGGCGATGATTGCGCCGAGAATCGCAAGCCCGCCCCAGCCCGCGAGGAATTCGCTGGTACTGGTTACGATCTGCGTCGGGTAGGGAAGCTCTTCGCCCGGACCCAACAGTCCCATGTAGATGGTCTTGAACTGCGGAATCACGACGACCATGATGACGGCCACGGCGGCAATCGCCAGCAGGACGACCGCAGTCGGGTAGATCATCGCCGAAATGACGTCCTTCTTCAGCTTGACGAGCTTCTCGATGAAGGTCGAAAGACGTTGCAGGATCAGGTCGAGAATACCGCCCGTCTCGCCCGCCTCGACCATGTTCGTGTAGAGCTGGTCGAAGACTTTCGGGTGACGCGCCATCGCCGCCGCCAGGGTCGAGCCTTCTTCGACATCCTGCCGCACCTGCATCAGGGTCTGCTGGAAAAATTTGTTCTGCTGCTGCTGCGCGAGGATTTCCAGGCACTGCACGAGCGGGAGCCCGGCATCGATCATGACGGAGAACTGTCTGGTGAAGATGGAAAGGTCCTTTGACTTGACCTTCTTCTTTCCGCCGATCTTCGGGATGCCGATCTCGCGGCCCTTCTCCTTGACGGAGGTGAGCGTGACCTGTTCGCGGCGCAGGACCTGTCGCAGGGCTTCGCGGTTATCAGCGACGCGTTCGCCGACGACGATCTCGTTGAGTCGGTTTCGGCCTTTGAAGACGTAAGTGGGCATGTGTCAAAACTCCTAATCGCTCGGTCCGGGCTTTTATGAGCGGAGGACCGAAGAGGCTAAAGAATTGGTGATGGCGTCAAATTCACGCATCGAAGCGTCGAATGTTTCGGGCGAAGCGCAACAGACGACCAGGTAGAGCCGGCCCTGGCGTTCGAAGACATTAATAGATGCGCGGACGGCGACGCGGCGTGAGATCACCTGGTCCGCGATGATGCGCAGGAAGCCTGAGCGCGTGTTTGAAAGAACGGGCTCGACGGCGACGAGTGAGGCGTTGCTGCTGAAAAAGCGCGTGGTTAGCATTGAAGCGATTTCGCGCTGCGCGTCCTGGCTTAAGCGAGACGGATCAACCACGGGGACGCCCGCGTTAGCCGTCAGCACATAAACGTTGGCGGTCGCCGAAGCGAAGCCTTCCGCCTCGATCCGGCGGAAAGAGCGCTGGTTGTAGGCCCTCCCGGCACTCGCGGCCCTGGCGTTGGCGCGCCAGTTGCCATTCGGGAAAGTGAGCGTGAAAGCCCCCGAAGGATCGCGGTAAGAGCTGCTGCCGGCGTTCCGCACAGCGCCGGATGAAGTGGAAGGCGAACTGGCCGCAGGTGGGACATAGATCACCGGGCGGTTCAGCAGGTCCTCACTCGTTAAGGATGAGACTGCACGTCTGCGCTGTTCCTGCGCCGAAGCGACCATTGCGAACGCACAGAGCAAAAGCAGCAGCGCACAGGCAGAACCTGCGAGCGAGCGCGTACAGCTGTTCCCTGTGTTTCGCATCTTTTCCCCTCTTGGTACGGAAATTCTCAACATCTATCTGGTGACCGGGCGGACGCCGATGGGGCGCGCCTGCGCATAAGGGCTCGGGTGTGAGCCGGGCCTTTGACCAGCCCCGTTGCCCGTGTTGATGCCGGAGCCGCGCTCGATCAACTCGCGCAACTCGTCGGTATTCGAAGAGCGCTGCATCGCTGTTTCGAGGTTAATCAAACGCCTGTGATAAAGCGTCGCCAGGGACTGGTTGAAGGTCTGCATCCCGAACTTGTCTTGGCCCGTCTGCATCATCGAGTAAATCTGGTGGACCTTGTCTTCGCGGATCAGGTTTCTGATGGCCGCGTTGGGGACGAGAATCTCAAGCGCCATCGCGCGCCCCTGCCCGTCTGCTTTGGGCAGCAACGCCTGGCAGAGGATCCCTTCGAGCACGAGCGAGAGTTGCGCGCGGACCTGAGCCTGTTGCTCGGAGGGGAAGACGTCAATGATGCGGTTGATCGTGGAAGCCGCGGAGTTCGTGTGGAGCGTGGCGAAAGTTAAGTGGCCCGTCTCGGCAATGCGCAGCGCGGACTCTATCGTTTCGAGGTCGCGCATTTCGCCGACGAGGACGACGTCAGGGTCCTGACGCAGGGCCGTGCGCAAGGCTTCCGCGAATCCTTTGGTGTCGGCGTTGACTTCACGCTGGTTGACCAGGCAACTCTTGTGATTGTGCAGGAATTCTATAGGGTCTTCGATGGTCAGAATGTGCTCGTGCCGGTCGTTATTGATCTTGTCAATCATCGCCGCAAGCGTCGTGGACTTGCCGGACCCCGTCGGTCCTGTGACCAGGATCAGTCCACGCGGCTTGTTGCAAAGCTCCTTGACGATGGGCGGCAGCCCCAGAGCCTCGAACGGCTTGATCTCGTAAGGAATCGCGCGGAAGACTGCGCCGACCGCGCCGCGCTGGTTGAAGATGTTGGCGCGGAAACGCGACAGACCTTTAACGCCGAAAGAAAAATCCAACTCAAGATTCTCTTCGAAACGGTGCTTCTGCGCGTCTGTGAGGACGGAATAGGCCAGCTGCTTTGTGTCTGCGGAGGTGAGCACTTTGTAGCCTTCGAGCGGGCGCAGGTGCCCGTCAACGCGAATCTGCGGCGGGGTGTTAGTCGTGATATGAAGGTCTGAGCCGCCGAACTCGGCGAGCTTCTTCAGAAGCTCGGAGAGCGTAATCTGCGGGACAGGTTCATTCAGTGCCATGTGATTCTCCTATGACCTGAGGCGGGGTTAAAACGTGTGCGGATAATATCCACTAACGTTGCGGTGGTTGAGCCAACGCTGAGTTAGCGTGGAAAGAAGAGATCAACTGGGCGGCCTCGTTCGCCAGGCGGTCGGCGAACTCCGACGAGGCGTTGGCCGCCAGACTGTAGATGCGGCCTTCGACCTCTGTGAAGAAGAAGACCCAGGACTGCTTGGGCGTTCGGCCATCGCTCGACGCGGCGGTCTGAGCCAGGACGATGAAGACTTGCTTGCCTTCGATCTCGCGCTGAATGTCGTTGACGACCCAGCCGTTGGAAATGATCATTTTGTCGATCACGGTACGGCGCAGGTCCGTGAGCGCGACTCCAGCGAGCGAGCGCCGCTGCCCTCTGACCGGCATTAACAATTCGCCGGACCTGGGGACATTGACGACCGCCAGCGTGGCTTCGCCGGCGTAGGACCCGCCCTGCCCGCCAATGACAAATTTCATGTCGCCGTTTGCCGTTGCGCGCCTGGCCCAACCACCGGGCAGCGCCAGATTCGGCGCGGCGACAGCATTCTTAAAGTTGGTGACGGCAGGAATCTTGCCATACGAGGCGGCGCTTTTATGGCTGTCCGCCATCGAGTTCAAGCTCTGACCGCGGTTGGCGCGCTGCGCGGCCCGTCTGCGGCGCAATGCTTCGCGCTGGCGGCGCAGGCGAGCGCGGTAGCGGCGCCACCAGGCGCGCGAGTGGCGGCGATTCATACGGTTGCGGCGACCGGCATGCGGCCTGCCGTTGTTGTGCGCGGACGAATCAACCAGCGGCAGCGTCACTGCGACCGAAACGAGAATTAACAGAGATAAAGCGGCAGCGCGTAGCATAAATATTTCACCTCGTTAAGCCACCGTCTCCCGCACGACTTCTTCGATGGTGGTCACTCCGTTGCGTATCTTATGGAGGCCGGACTCGCGCAGAGTAATCATCCCGTCATCAATCGCTTTTTTGCGAAGCTCCAGGGCCGAAGCCCCGATTAAAATCAACTCGCGGATGTCGTCCGTCACTTCCATAGTTTCGTAAAGACCGACGCGGCCCTTGTACCCGGTGTTGTTGCACGTCTGGCAGCCGCGCCCCTTGTAGGTCTTCATATGCTTGGCTTCGTCGGGCGCGAAGCCGATCTCGATGAGGGCTTCAGGAGGCAGGAGATTCTCGGTCTTACAGTCTTTGCAGATGCGACGGATGAGGCGCTGCGCCTGAATGAGGTTGACCGAGGTGGCGACGAGGAAAGGCTCGATGCCCATGTTCATCAGACGCGAGATTGTGGAAGGCGCGTCGTTCGTGTGAAGAGTGGAAAGGACGAGGTGGCCCGTGAGGGCGGCTTTGATGGCGATCTCAGCTGTTTCGAAGTCGCGTATTTCGCCGACGAGGATGATGTTCGGGTCCTGACGCAGGAAGGACCGGAGCGCGGCGGCGAAGTTCAGGCCGATCTGCTCTTTCATCTGGACCTGATTGATCCCGACGAGGTTGAACTCGACGGGGTCTTCGGCCGTCATGATGTTGGTCTCGGAAGTGTTCAGCGATTGGAGGGCGGAATAGAGCGTGTTCGTCTTACCTGATCCGGTTGGGCCGGTGACGAGCACCATGCCGTAGGGACGCGAGATGTTGCGCTGGAACTTGATGAGCGACTCAGGCTCGAAACCCAACTTCGTCATGTCGAGCATCAGGTTCTCTTTGTCCAGAAGGCGCAGCACAACCTTTTCGCCGAAGAGCGTCGGCAGCGTCGAGACGCGGAAGTCCAACTCGCGCGAACGCGAATCAACCTTGACCTTGATCTTGATGCGGCCATCCTGTGGGAGCCGCTTTTCGGAGATGTCGAGCTTCGACATGATCTTGAGGCGCGAGATCATCGCGTCGCGCATCTTCAAGGGCGGGTGCATTACGTCGTAAAGCACGCCGTCAATGCGGAAGCGGATGCGCAACTCTTTTTCGTAAGGCTCAATGTGAATGTCTGAGGCACCGCGGCGGAGCGCGTCAACCATGAGAACGTTGACGAGCCGCACGACGGGCGCATCCTCGCTCATGCGAGAAAGCGTCGAAAGGTCTATCTCCTCGTTGTCTTCTATGACCTCAAGACCTTCTGCGGCCTCCGTGTCGAAATCCAGGCTGTCCAGCGAGACCAGATCGGCGTGCGTAATGCCGCCGTTTCCGTTTCCGTTCCGGCCCATGCCGCTGACTTCCACCTCGGGCTCGCCCATCGCCGCCAGCTCTATTTCGCGCGAAGAGCCGTAATACTTGGCGATTGCTTCCTGAACGCTCGCTTCGGAAACGACTACGGGTTCGATGTTGAGGCCCGTCATGAACTTGATGTCGTCCATGGCGAAGACATTGGTGGGATCAACCATCGCCAGCGTGAGACTGGCGCCGACGCGCGAGAGGGGAAGCACAGAATATTTCTGCGCCACTTCCTGCGGGATGAGGCGTATGACGGAAGGCTCTATGTCGAAGAGTTCAAGGTTGACGGAGGGAACACCGTACTGGCGTGAGAGCACGGCCGTAATCATGTCGTCGGAGACAAGGCCCATTTTGACCAGATTGAATCCGAGACGGCCGCCATGTGTGCGCTGGTAATCGAGGGCTTCACGCAGTTGCTGCGCGCTGAGGAGGTTTTCGCGGACGAGAATTTCGCCTAGTTTGGCTGACATCTTTTAGAAGTCCCAGCAAAGAAATGCTTCAAAAGGGGGTAGGAAGCTGGAGTTTGGCCGAAGCGAACTAGAAAGTTTCCGGCACAAACCAAGAGCAAAGGCAACGATGTTTAGCACCGTTGCACAAAGCATATTACAGTTTAACCAATATGGGTGTCAAGATGATAATTCGGCAGGTCAGATTGACATGAAAGGGTGAGAGCCAGGCCGGCAGATCGCTCCTTGAAAGGAGTTGCCGGACAAAACTTAAAAGGCCATGCCGGGTAAGATAGCGCCGGCATGGCCTTTTAAAGCTGAATTAATTTAGGACTTAACCGCGGCGGCGACCTCCGGTGGTCGTCGTCTTCTGCGGCTTAACGTTCTCGGCGCTCTTTAAGTAATCAAGCGCGTCTTTCGCAGAGGCTTTCAGCTTATGCGTCTCAGGAGCTTTATCCACAAAACGCTGTAAATAGTTGGCTGCCTCTTGAAACTTACTCTTATCGCCTGATTGGAAAAGAGCAAGACCTGCGCCGAGCATCGCATCTATGTTCTCCGGATTGTCGGCCAGGAGTTTTTGAAATTCCACAAACGCCTTATCCGACAAGCCTGCGTCAAGGAGCATTTGCGCCAGATCGATTTGAGCTTTTGCTTTCTTGTCCGGAGCAGTCTCAACCGCTATATATTCCTGGAAAGCCGTCAGCCCGGTTTCGGCCTGTGTTTGATCAACTTTGGTGGCGACGAGGCGCATGGCTTCGGCGCGCGCGGCAAGCGCAAAGTATTTGTTGGTATTGTAATTCTGCTGAGCAGCCGGGTCTGTGGGCGCCGCCTGCGCTTTGATCATTTCAACCGCTTTCGTGGCCGCATCAGCCGCATCCTTAAAATCTTTCTTTGCAGCCTCCATTCCGGATGTCTTTGCCGCCTCGTCCTTAGAGGTAATAGCGGCATTGTATCGCTCCACGGCACGCGCTCTGAGCGCGACCGATTTGTTCGTTAAAAGCGAAGGCGCTCCGGGGTGCGTCGGGTCGGCTGCAATACCCTCACTGTACAGAGTAATCGCCTCGTCATACTTTTTGGCGTTCAGCGCCTCATTCCCCATCTTGAAGGTCCGGCTGACTGTCGCATTAGACTCTTCGATCTTCTTATTGCCGGCCTCAATCTCGGCGTTCTTGGCCATCAGCTCTTCGCGCTTCTTGCGATCTTCAGCACTCTCCGCCGGCGGGCCGCCAGTGGTGGTGTTGCCCGCACTTCCTAAAGATTTCGCTTCCGTCTCCGTCAGGCGCTTTCCGTCTCCGGGTGACAGCGTGAGCTTATAGGTGACCTCACGCCCGGCTCTGGCGCCGCCGACAACATCCGGTCTGGCATTAGGTGCGCTGGCTGCAATCACGTATGTTCCTACATAGGGCAACCCCGCAAACATGAACTTGCCCCTTTTGTCTGTCTTGGTGGGAAAATGACCCGGCAAGTCTGTGCGATAGACATCAACCACCGCTCCAGCTACAGGAACGGTCGTCCCGTCAGACTGCTGCATCACGACTTCACCGAATAGTTGTCCAACCTGAGCATTGGCGGCTTGATGGCTCAAGAGCAGCATGGCGACTGCCACGAGAGAGAAGAAAAAGAATTTGCGGCGCATAATGAAGATTCCTCCAAAATTATCAAACCCTTAATCAGGAAGGGCTCGAATAGGATGCTGGGAACGGTGACCGGGTTGTCATCTCAATACTTGAGAAACGGCTCTTCTGTCAACAGTTAATCGGGGGAGGCGACCGTATTTCTTGGATCATTCGGCCGAGCTTTTTGTAACGTTTTCGGCCTCAGAATTTATCTCACTCAACGCAGACTGTCAAAGTCACCAGCCTTGCTTCTTTGTCTTCGGGCGTAGGGCGCGGATACTTTGTTTCTCTCCCGTGACGCATCAAAGAGTTTCGATGGGCAGAGACGAAAAGTGCAGGGTTCATGATAGCATAGGGTAAGTCAAGCAGCATTCGAGACCGGGAAACCCCCGTGAGCCGGACAGACGCACAAACTCAGAAACTGATTGGCGAAGGTACAGCACGCTTGCTAGCGCGCGCCACTGATGCTCGCTCGCTCGATACAGATGCGCTCATCTCGCGCGTGAGTGCCGCGCTTGAAAAGTATCTTTTCTCAAGCGATGCGGAAGCGTCCGAGCAGGCTATAAATGAGTTCATGGACGCGCTTCATGCGGATGACCTCTGTCTGATTGTGGCTTGCGAGCGAGGCGACCAACAAGCCTGGAGCGACCTTGTCGCGCAGTTTGGGGCAACTGTCCGCTCGGCCGCGCGCTCAGCGAGTTCTAATGAGGACGCGGCGGAGGATTTGGCGCAATCCATCTGGGCGGAACTGCATGGCCTGCGCGTGCGCGCGGACGGCCGGCCATCAGGGAAAATTGCTTATTATTCGGGGCGCGGCTCGCTGGGCGGGTGGCTGCGCGCGGTGGTCGGGCAGCTTGCCATTGACCAGCACCGTAAGTCTTCGAGGCTGGTGCAGACCGAAGTTGATGCAGATTTTGATCGCCTGGCGCAGGAGTCTCATCAGGGCGAAGGGGCGAGCGTGGCATCGCCAGCCGATCCGGAAAACGCACTTGCGGACCGGAGGGCTGCGGATGATGTCGAAGCGGCGCTCGCGCGTGTCTTAGGCGAGCTCGACCCGGAGGATCGTCTTCTGGTCAAGCTCTATTATTTCGACGGCTTACGCCTGCGCGAGGCCGGAGCGGTGCTGGGAGTCCACGAGGCGACGGCCAGCCGCCGCCTGACACGGATTCAAGCGGAAGTGCGCAAGCGCGTAGAAGAACTCTTGATGAAAGAGCATGGCTGGACGCAAAGTGAGACAAGGCGCTCGCTGTCTGAGACGGCGATGCATCTTGAGAGTGATCTTGAGCTGATGCTCACAACGGAAAATGCCAGGGTTGAGAAACAGGCAGGGCTGGATGAATAAGTTGGTGAAAGAGGCGTAGATCTGGCGCCTGCGGTCGCAAGCAAATGAATGTCGGCGCGTTCTTTAGTCAGTCTCGCCCGCGAGCGTGACCTTTAAGGCTCTATGAAGCATTCTGACAGCACAGAGATGGACCGTCTGCTGCGTCGCCATGCACGGCGCAACAATAAGGCTCTGCCGTTCGGGAGCGGGAAGGGCAATGATTTGCAGGACTCGTCGGTTGGCGCCCATCTCGACGCCGACGAATTGAATACTTACGCAGAGGGTGCGTTGCCGGAAGCGGCGCGCTCACGATATATCGTTCATCTGGCAGATTGTGATACCTGCCGAAAGCTTGTCACCGATTTGACGCTCGCGGCCGGCGTGGTCGCGGAATCGAAGGTGCGCGTTGCCGCGACTCCTGTCTCGCCGTCAAGGTCTTGGCGCGATTGGCTCTCTGCGATCTTCTCACCGCCTGTGCTGCGTTATGGATTTCCGGCCCTGGCACTTCTGGCCGTCATCGTAGTCGCCATCGTCGCGCTGCGTACGCAGAGAGAGGATTCATTCGTCGCCCGGAACGATCAGGACGCCGGAAACACTGTCTCGCAATCCACGTCTAATTCGAACAGGCTGATGGAGACCTCTGCGAACACGGCTGCCGCGAGTCATTCGAATAGCAACGCCGCCACCGTTTATGATCAGACCACACAGACGTCGCAGCCCTTACCCTCTGCCACGCCCCTTGCGGCGAAGACCGCGCCGGTGGATGACTCCCCGGCCGCCCCTGTCCTCGCGGACAAAACTGCACGGGGGCAGACTGCGCCTGCCGATACAGGCGCGGGCGAGTTCGGCGCAGCCAATAAACGCGCCCCGGAGGCCGAAACCACTTCCACTCTTCCCGCGCCCCCTGCTCAAACCAAAGCCGAGGCTGGCGCGGATGAAAAGAGAAGGGACAGCGCGCAAGATACTGCGAAAGCCGCTAAAGAGAAGGACAATGTTCCGGCGGGCACGAGCAGTGCGGGCGGCGTCTTTCAGAACACGCCCGCGGTCAATGAAGACAGGGTGGGCAGGGCAAGAACGGAAGCGCGCAAGACTCAGGAGCTGCCCGCCACCGCGCGTAAACCTTCCGCTGCACCGAAAAGGCAGAGCGAGAGAGAGATTTCGGAGGAGCAGAAACTTTCCGTTGAGACGCGCAGCGTCGGCGGTCGGCGTTTTCGGCGTCAGGGAAGCGTCTGGGTGGATACAGCGTACAACTCTTCACGCCCGACAATTAACGTCGCGCGCGGCTCGGAACAATATCGCGGCCTCGTTGCGGATGAACCCACGCTTCGCACCATCACGCAGCAACTGAGCGGCGAAGTCATCGTCGTCTGGAAGAGCAGCGCTTACCGTTTCTATTGATTCTACACACCTCTTCGCGTTACTTTAGCGCCAGCTCCAAGACCACATCACAAGAAACGGAGTCAAGTTAAAGATGACGAGGAGATTCTGCGTCGTTCGCGTATTCACCCGCTTGTTGATTCCCGCTCTATTTATCAATGCGCTCGTTCCAGCTTTATCCGCGCAGCAAAAACTTACGACACAGCAAAGCGAAGAAATGACGACGCGGGCGCGCTCAATTCCTCGTCGCAACGCGGTCATCTCGCGCATCGTCTCCGAAGTCAACGCGCGCAACATAGAGAATACCATCCGCAAGCTCGTCTCCTTCGGCACGCGCAATACCCTCTCGGCGCAGGACAATCCGACGCGCGGCATCGGCGCGGCGCGCGACTGGCTTTACAGTGAGTTTCAAAAGGCCGCGTTGACCTCCGGGGGGCGCATGAGTGTCGAGAAGCAGACGTTCGAGCAGGCACCGGGCAGATTTCAGCGCATCGCGCGCACGACCACGCTCACAAACGTCGTCGCAACTTTGCGCGGCACCGAGCCGGCTTCCGCGAATCGTCTTTACGTCGTCAGCGGCCACTACGATTCGATGTGCACGAGTCCAACGGACGCCGAGTGCGACGCGCCGGGCGCAAACGACGACGCGTCGGGCACGGCCGCGGTGCTTGAGATGGCGCGGGTGATGGCTAAATACCAGTTCGAGGCGACGATCATCTTCATGGCCGTCGCGGGTGAGGAGCAGGGCCTGGTCGGCGCGACTTACTTCGCGGAGCAGGCAAAGGAGAAGAAGCTGGACATCGAAGCCATGTTCACCAACGACATTGTCGGGAACACATTGGGTGGAAACGGCGTGCGGGACCGCCGGACCTTGCGCGTCTTTTCTGAAGGCGTGCAGTCAAACGAAACGCCGGAAGAGGCAAACGTCCGGCGCGGTGTGGGCGGCGAAAATGATTCCGCTTCGCGGCAGCTGGCGCGCTTCATCAAGGAGACGGGCGAGCGTTACGTGCCAACGATGCGAGTCATGATGGTCTATCGCCGCGACCGTTACCTGAGAGGCGGCGACCACATTCCATTTCTAGAACGCGGTTTCGCCGCCGTGCGCTTCACGGAGCCGAATGAAGAGTACAAACACCAGCACCAGAACGTGAGGATCGAGAACGGCGTGCAATACGGGGACCTGCCCGAATTCGTTGATTTCGCCTACATCGCGCAGGTGGCGCGCGTCAACGCCGCCAACCTCGCTGCGCTCGCGCTCGCCCCTGCGCGCCCCAAAAATGTCGGCATCGTCACCACACGTCTGACCAACGACACGGACTTGAAATGGAACGCGAACACGGAGCCGGACCTCGCAGGCTACGAGATCGTCTGGCGCGACACAACCTCGCCCGTCTGGACAAACTCACGCATGGTTGGAACTGTGACGAGCTACACGATGAAGGGAATGTCCAAGGATAACTACTTCTTCGGCGTCCGCGCGGTGGACAAGCAGGGGAACCGTAGTCCGGTGAGTTATCCACGCCCGATGCGGTAGAGCAGCATATTCCATCTCATTTCTATTTCCTGAAATGCCCCATATGCGCAAGATGTCCGTTGAATCTTGCGATTGCGGCTGACATAATGTGCTCCGATGAACTTTGAGGTCATCGGGAAGATCGCTGATGTTGAAATAATCGCCATCGGCAGCAGTATTCGCATTCTTCCAGTTTTGCGTAAAAGATTCGGAAGAGGGCGCTGGAGAAAGCTGAAAGGAGTCGGTCAGGTTCGCCTCCATGAGGGTACGATACGTCTTGCCGAGATACATTGGTTTGAGGCCCACAGAAGCTTATGAGAATCAAACGTTATCTTGACTAAAAGATTATGGCAGAGCGTCAGACTCAGACACCCAGATTCGCTATCTGCATCCATACTGACGATGTTTATTTGCTGACTCCGCGCATGATCTACCAGGTCCTGCCGGATGAGAGCGCGGCGAGGTCGAATTACATACGGGTAATTGATAATGAAGGTGAAGATTATCTTTATCCGGCGGCTTATTTCATCTTCATTGATTTCCCGCCAGAGGTGCAGCGTGCCTTGCTGCGGGCATCGTAATAAAGCTATGGGCTTCTTTCTCTGGTCTAAAGTATATTTGACATCGCTATGATTGAAACCATTTCTCACAATCTTGCAGAAGAAACGCCGGAAGCTAAGGCACGCTGGTTTCAATCCCTCTCGCTCTCGGAGCGTATGGATTTGCTGTGTTTCTTCACAGATCTAGTTTTAGAAAACAACCCGCTGGTCGCTGAGCATAGAGATGCTGAACCGATTGCTGGACGTGTTCGCGTCCTTTCAAAGGCACAACGTTAGGTACCTCGTAATTGGTGGTATTGCTGCTGTCTTACACGGCGTCCCGCGCGCTACATTCGATTTAGATATTCTGATTGAAGCCTCGCCGGAAAACGCACAGCAATTGCTTGACGCCCCTACAGAGGCTAATTTCGCCACGGCGACAATGATTGATGCTGGTGAATTGCTCGCTCATGAGATTACGGTCTTCAAAGATCGAGTCCGTATTGACGTGCAGACTTCGACTCCGGGTATAAAATTTGAAGATGCTTGGCGAAAGAAGGTAATAATGACTTATCAAGGACAGGGATTTTACGTCGCCGCGAAAGAGGATTTGATCGCATCAAAGCGTGCTGCCGGGCGAGAGAAAGACTTGGAAGATGTCAGAATGCTTGAAATCGAGTCCGAAGGCGGCGAAGGATGACAACCATTTGCAGGCTTCTGTCTTGTTGTTCTTCCCCTTAAACTTTTTCAACCTTCCGGACTCTCGCAGCGTCTAAACCCACAGCAGAAGTGGGAATAATAATTACGGCCCCTCGCTAAAAGTTAACTTTTTAAGCCTAAATTCGAGATGGTGACCATGATGAGAGCTTTCAATACGAGTTCGCGTAAAGGATTTTCCAATACCACGCGCAGCGCCGCGGCCCTGCTGTCCGTCTGGACGCTTCTTGCGGGCATGCTTGCGCTCGCCCCCGCGACGAGCGCACAGAAGCAGCAGAAAGCGCAGCGCCTGGGTGAAGAGCAGCGCATCCAGCACGTGCTTAATCGCCTGGGCTTCGGCGCGCGCCCCGGCGATGTCGAGCGCGTCAAGGCCATGGGGCTGGACCGCTACATAGAGCAGCAGCTTTACCCTGAGAAGATTGACGACTCCGTGGCGCAGGCGAAGGTGAAGAATCTGGAAGCCATACGGCTCTCCACGCCGGAGCTTTTTGCGAAATACCCGCAACCCAACCTGCTCCTGCGCGCGATGGAGCGTAGCGGCCAGGTCCCGAAGGAACTCGCGGCAATCGTCGAAGCGCGCAAGAACGGTCAGGCGGCGCAGAACGCGCCCGCCGCTGCCCCTAAAATGGATGACGGCGGCGCGATGGCGAAGCCTGAAGGCATGCCCAAAGAGGACCAGGCCGCTGACAATAATGCAGAGTACCGCAGGGCCATACGCGATTACTACATCAAGAACGGCCTGCGTCCGCCGCAACAATTGATGGCGGAGTTGCAGGCTTCGCGCATCCTGCGCGCCGTTTACAGCGAGCGGCAGTTGCAGGAGGTCCTGGTTGATTTCTGGACTAACCACTTCAACGTCTTCGCGGGCAAGGGAGCGGACCGCTGGCTGCTCGTCTCTTATGACCGCGACACGATTCGGCCGAACACTCTGGGCAAATTCTATGATCTGCTGAAAGCGACCGCCGAAAGCCCCGCGATGCTCTTCTACCTGGACAATTTTCAGAGCGTCAGCCCGAACGCCAACATGCGCGGTGGCGGACTTGGCGGGCAGCGCCCGCAAGCGCAGCGCCGCAACTTGATGGACCTTTTGATGGGGGGCGGTATGCGCCGCAACCAGCAGGCTCGGCAACAGCCGGGCGCAGGCGGTGCGAACATGCCCGACCCGCAACAGGCGCAGCAGCGCCAGAGGCGCGGCATCAACGAGAACTATGCGCGCGAGCTGATGGAGCTGCACACGCTCGGCGTTGACGGTGGCTACACGCAGAAGGACGTTCAGGAAGTCGCGCGCTGCTTCACGGGCTGGACTATCTTCCAGCCGCGCGGCGCCGCGGCGCTGATGGGAATGGGAGACGGGAGCCGCGCCGGACAGTTCTACTTCAACCCGCGCCTGCACGACGACGGCGAAAAGGTCGTGCTCGGCCACAAGATTCCGGCGGGCGGCGGCGTGAAGGACGGCTTAATGGTCCTGGACATTCTCGCCCGCCATCCTTCCACAGCGAAGTTCATCGCGACGAAACTGGCGCGCAGGTTCGTTTCCGACAACCCGAGTCCGGCTCTCGTCGAGCGCGTGGCCGCGGCTTTCACAAAGAGCGATGGCGACATCCGCGAGACCCTGCGCGCCATCTTCACTTCGCCAGAGTTCAACTCGGCGGAGGCGTACCGCGCCAAGATCAAGCGGCCTTTCGAGCTCGCCATCAGCGCCATTCGCACGCTCGGCGGCGAAACGAACGGCGCCCCTGCGATTCACCAGTGGATCGCGCGTATGGGCCAGCCGCTCTACGGCTATCAAACGCCGAACGGCTATCCGGATGTGGCCGAGAACTGGGTCAACACGGGCGCGCTGCTTGAGCGTCTGAACTTTGGCCTGGCGCTCGCCAGCAACCGCATCCCAGGCACACGCATTGACCTCGCGCGCTTCGCCGGAGACTCTAAGGATTCCGCGAACATGGAGCGCGCTATGGACCGCTTCCTTGACGTCATCGTTCAGGGTGACGTTTCGCCGAGGACGAAAGCGACGCTTCTCAAACAACTGAAGGAGCCGTTGCCGGCCGCCACCGCCGCTGCTCCGCCTCAGGCGGCGCAGATGAACGCGATGGACGACGACATGATGCGCCCGAACAGGCCAAACGGCGGCGGCGGACGCCGCGGACAGCAGGGGCAGGTGGCGATGGTGGACCTCTCCAGGGTCAGCAACCCGGAGCTTGTCAAAGTCGTCGGCCTGATATTGGGCTCGCCGGAGTTTCAAAGACAGTAGTTCGTAAATCGTAAATCGTGAATCGCAAATAGACAGAGCCAGGGTTTCGTCGATTCACGATTTACGATTTACGATTCACGAGGTAAGGATATGAACAGAAGATTTTTCCTCAAATCGGGTGGGATCGCGCTGGCGAGCGTCGGAGTGATGCAGGCGGTGCCTTCGTTTTTGCAGCGCGCGGCGCTGGCGCAGAGCGTGAACCGTCTGACGGGCGGTCGCCGCAAAGTCCTGATCGCAATCTTTCAGCGCGGCGCGGTTGACGGCCTCAACGTCGTCGTCCCGCATGGCGAGGGCGCGTACTACCAGATGCGCCCGACGCTCGCCATTCCCAGACCGAAAAGCGCCGGTGACGCGCGCGAAGCGGCGATTGATCTGGACGGCTTCTTCGGCCTGCACCCGTCGCTCGCGTCGTTCAAGTCTCTCTGGGACGCAAAGCGCCTGGCGATTGTCGAAGCTGTCGGCTCGCCCGACACCACGCGCTCGCACTTCGACGCGCAGGACTACATGGAGTCCGCCACGCCCGGTGTGAAGTCAACGCCGGACGGGTGGCTCAACCGCTACCTGCAATCGAAGCCGGATGCGAAGGCTTCTCCGTTTCGCGCCGTCTCGATGACGCAGAACATGCCGCGCTCTCTCTACGGGCGCGCGCCTGCGGTCGCCATCACCAACCTCAGCGACTTCGCTATCCGCGCGGGAGCCTACTCGCAGAACGTGCAGGGCGGCTTCGAAGCCATCTACGGCCAGAGCGCTGGTGACGTGCTCGGCGGGACGGGCAAGGAGACCTTCGAGGCGGTGAATTTTTTGAAGAAGGTCAATCCGGCGCAGTACCGTCCCGAGAACGGCGCGCAATACCCGCGCACGCCTTTCGGCAACAACCTGCTTCAAATCGCGCAGATGATTAAAGCGGGCGTCGGCCTTGAGGTCGCTTTCACGGACACGCCGGGGCTGAACTGGGACACGCACGCGAATCAAGGCAACGCGCGCGGACAGCTCTCAAATCTTCTGCTACAGTTCAGCACCAGCATCGGCGCGCTCGTGACGGACCTGGGCGCGCGAATGGATGACGTCCTTATCCTGACGATGTCGGAGTTTGGCCGCACTGTGCGCGAGAACGGAACGCGCGGCACGGACCACGGCCACGCCAACTCTATGTTCGTCATTGGCAACAATGTTCGCGGCGGGCGCGTCTATGGCGATTGGCCCGGCCTGAAGTCCGGCAATCTGTACGAAGGGCGCGACCTGGCGTTGACCACAGACTTCCGCGACGTTTTCGGCGAGATTTCCCAGCAACACCTCGGCGGCCCGAATCTGAAGACAGTCTTTCCGGGCTACGCCGCAAGCGTCTCGAAATTTCGCGGCCTTCTGGGATAAGAGCGGAAAATCAAAACGGGTTAATGTGAGTTCGACGTAAGAAAAAGCGCGCAGACGATCCACGAAATAACACGAAACGCCACGAAACAAAGGCAAGGTCTTTTCGTGGCGTTTCGTGTTATTTCGTGGACAATTCATTGCTCGGTGGACACGCCTTCAGGGAACCATCCCTTCCTTCGTGGTTTCACAATCCACGCTATAAGTGTTGTCGTCCGTCTGGTCGGAGTTTTCGGAGGAGAACTTTGAATCGGGATTGGCGCGGGCGCTCGCCGGGGATGCATTGCCGCTCTTGTTACGGTCAATATCTTTCCGGGTTGTCTCGGCGCAGGCAGCACCCGCGACCAGGGCTGCGGCGATGAGCCATCTCTTTTTCACTCTTGCAATCTCCTCTCAGGATGATGCGGGCTGTCCGGCCCTCGCCGTGCGAATTCCGCTCTCGATTGAGCTGATGGCATTAATGGCCCGCCGCTCGACGAAATCAACCAGCGGCTGAAACTCTCCCATCGCCGCGGATACTAAAGAAGCGACGTATGCCTCTCGCTCCTGGGACAGAGCGAGCATCGGGATGGCATTGGAGCGGTAGGTGAACAGTAAGGCCAGCGCTCTGGCGACTCGACCGTTGCCATCGGCGAATGGATGTATGATCAGTAAAGAGTAGAGGGCGTATGATGCCTGTAGGACCGGATGGGCCGCGAGAAAGAGATCAGTATTAAGCTCCTCACAAAACTTCTTCATTTCTGATTGAGTCAGGGCGACCGGCGCGTAAGCGGGGCGTCTTTCGAGGTGTGGCGCGACATGATTGGGAAAACGTTTGTACTCGCCCGAACGGAAAGCTTCTTCTCTGAGGCCGTGCGCCGTCGCTATCTTGTAGGTTTCCTGTCGGCGGCAGGTTCGGACATGAAGCTCACGAATCAACTCTTCTGTGATAAGGCGCTTCTTCAGGGCGGCGACGATGATGTAATCGCAAGCCAGGAGCTGCGATTCGATAGCCGGCTGCGCGTCCTCTCCCTTTTCGCCGAGGGCGGCCAGCCACATCGCGGATTGGACCTGTAACGTTAATTGAGACTTCCTGCCGTTGTTCCGGCCAGCGATTGAGCGGGCCGCTTCCCTGATAATGATTCGCATTCGCCGGAGCAGGTCCGATGCTAGTTCGCCATGACTGTTGAGAGACGCCATGGCCTGATTCCAGCGCGCTACATCAACGCCGGCCTTTCGCCATTCGACGAATGATGGAATGCCCTGATAGCAGTTGAGCGGCTGCTCTTGAACGGCGGCGGTGGAAGTCAATTCGGCTTCGCTCCTTCTCTCAGCTAATCAATCAACGCGGCTGTAGGTCCGCACGAAAGTCCCGCTCTGATTGTCGGCCCACTTGCAGGACCCCATACAGTAAGGGTAGCGTGTGGCTGTCAGCGTAAATGTCCTGTTGCCGGGCTCGAACCTGATGATCGCTTTAACGGGCAATGGCCCCAGCATCGGGCAATCTTCTTTCAACGGGCGGATGGTGAACGACGCTTCGAGCGTATCGCCTACGACCTTGAGATCACTTAGCACGTTATCGCCGGGCCGGAATCCGTAGAGGGCGGAAGTCGGGTCCACCTCAAGTAAGACGCCGATGCCGTCCCGCGTAATCTCCATCAGGTTGCCGCTGGTTTCAGCGGCGCGCCATTTCCCGGAGATGATTTTTAATAGATAATCGCCATCGCCTGGCCGGGAGTCAGAGCATTTGAGGGATTCGCTCTCGTCGCGCAGGAGAAAGATTTCCTGGCCGACTTTGGTCTGTTCTTCTCTGAGGCGCGGCAGTTCCGTCATCCTCAGGCGAATCTCCCTCTTGTTGACGTCGCTCAGCAGGTCTCCGCCACGCCGCACGAGTATGTCGGCGAGCAATGGCGCAGTGCCCGGAAATTTGGGGATCAGCGCTATTGGGACCAAAGGCACATTATTGATTATGGCACTGAGTTGAGTTGTCTCGCTCAGCTTCTGAAATGATTGAAGTGAAGCCAGCTCCCCCTCTTTCTCAGCTATCTCTTTTCTGATCTGGGGCGCGCTCCTGACCTGCGGCTGGTCGCTACCCCTCTGCTCCGCATAGCCTTCAAGGAGATCGAGCCTGTTCTGAATCTCATCACAGCGCTGATCCCTCCAATCCTCACCGTAAACGATAGCCTGGCGACCCGACAGAGCGATGAGAGATAGCATTAGGACCGTGGTCGAACAGCGGATGAATCGAGGGACAAGATTGGTTTTTTTCACAACCAGACTCCTGATAGCGACGAGTGGACGATTTACTAACCTCTAAAGAATTAATATTGAGCCCTGGCTATTCTTTAACCTTTGAGACCTGTTCCGCAGCACGCGCGGAAGCCGCGGGCGGCGCGGCGTTCACAGGCGGCGCGCCACGGCCAGCGGGATTCACACCAGGCCAGTGCGATACCGGTTGCATCGCGCGTCTGTGCTGGCGTCGGAAGAAGAAGAGAAGCCCCGCGAGCGCGAGCAGAGAGGCCACGCCGATGCCGACATAGAGCAGGATGCGACCTGTTTTGCCGCCAGTCTCGGAATATGGAGTGATGGCGCTGACGCTGCTCTTCGTGACCTCTACCTGCTGGTTGGCCGCGAGCGTTAACTGTTTTAAGGATGCGTTTACGGGCGTGACCTCGACCTCACCCTCTTCCACTCCGACCGTCGTGACGCCGGTCTTCTCGTCGTAGTTGACAGTGTAGTTTGTCCCCTTGGGGGTGGCCGTCGCCGTAGGAGTTTTGACGCTGACCCCTGTCTCGGACGAGGGCACTGTGCCCTCCGGTTCGGGTACTGGCGGCAGATTCGGGTCGGGCGGTGGTTCTTTCGTGCGCTTCTTAGGGACGCTGATGCGCTCGATCTGCACCTTTCCGGATGTAAGATAGGGCACAATAAACTTTCGACCGGCGCCTGTGATGACGGAGCCGATGCTCAGCTCGACCTTCTCCGGTCCTCCTATCTTAATGAGATAGATGCCGCCTTCGCTTTTTAGTTGAACCAGACTTCCAGGCTCTGTTTTGATCTTGTCATTCCTTCTAAGGCGCATCCCGGCCTGAATCGCCTCAACTTCGCCGTCTCTGGTTACTTCCGCGCCACCGCTAAATAAATCCACCGTCACATAAGGCAGATCGCAGAGTTTCTCAACATACACCTTGACGTAAGGAACGGAGTTGCCTTCCCACAAGCTGGCATCCAACTTCACCACTGCGAAACCCATTTCATTTCCCTGATACGTGTTGACGAGTTCGAGTTTGGGAAATGCCCTGTAAACTTCTACCTTTGAAAGCTTCGCCCAGGGACGCCAATTAGCTTCACCCACCTCCTCGATAGGTAACGAGGGAACATAGACGTCGGAAGGGATGTCAATGTTGACGTCGTAGGTGCCTGGTTTGAGTTCTGTTTTATTCTGAGCCAAGCCATATTTTGAAAGCTCGAAATGAATCGTTTTGCCGAAGGCGGAGATGGGATAACTTTTCCGACCATCCGGCATGGTTTGGCCCGGCGGCGCGAAACTAATGCTGGTATTTTCCCAGTCGAAATCTTTGCAGTCCTCGGCGACGGCAGCCAGCGCGATCTCCTTTTTATCATCTTTTTTCTGCTGGCTGTCGCCCGGTTTCAAATAGACAAACAAGGTGGAATCATATTTTGATTCCTCATCATATGAATTATAGAGAAAGGGCATCTCAAGGTCGCCTTCGACTGATTTGGCCGGCGCTCCTCCATGCGTTCCTCCCATCGCGTCAGGATAAACAGATATATCAGTGACGACGTATCCCTGTAGGTAAGCCTTAACGTTGTGCCTGCCGCGAGGCACAACTGTCTCGGCCTCGCCAGTAGCAGCATCCGTCGTTACCGTAACAGTTCCAATCTTGACGGTGACATTCCCCAGTGGATTGGATTTATCATTGATTCTATGAAAAGCATAAACCCTGACCTTGATCCCCCGGTCGTTGGTCTGGGTCAGGCCCAGGCCTGCAAAAACCAGCACGCTTAACAACATTACGAGTAGCGTGGCGCTGAGATACAGAAAGCGTCTCTTTTGCTGGCGGTGTTTCACTTTCATGTTGTTCCTCTCTGAGGATGAATCAGGGGCCGTACTGTTGGCGTAGCCCACCCCACGGTTTCACTTGCCCGAGCTGGCGCGCGACCGATCTATTGCTTTGGCGAAGGGCCTCCCTCTCCGGTATAGATACATCCTCCTTTCAGCAGGACGATTCTACTTCGGGAATTCGCTGAAGGTGTCTGGCTGCAAGTGACATCTAAATCGCCCAGGCGTTCAGCGCCGATACGCTCAGTGCCGATAGGCAGGATATGTATTCTGGTGCCAAGGCTCCTGTGTCTCCAGACGCCGCCCTCCCCATTCTGTGTTTTGCTGAATCGCGCGTCTCCCAGTTTTTCGCGGTAATCCGCCAAAAGTTCTGATGGCGAGGAAGCCGAGAGGAGAACCTCCACAGTAAAGTCGCAGCCAGCGCCTTTGGATTGTCTCTGACACAAGAATGTCAGTCCGTCATGACTGGGGAAATCATAGGACTTGAAGAGTTGTTCGTTAGGGTCAACGGTTTGAGAGTTCGACTGTTTCGAACAACCGCCGACAAACCCCATCGCGAGCGACAAAGTTACAAGCATCAGAGCTTTCATGTCGTCCCCTCCCAATCTCTTTTCAAGCGTTGAGACGTGTGCCGCAGTGCGCGCAGAACATCTGCCCCGAAGGGAGTTCTTTGCCACACTGCGGATTGGGACAGCTTTGCCGGTCCTGATTAACTACGGGCGGCGCGACATCGTGCGCAGGCGGCGCGCCCCGGCCGGCAGGATTCATCCCGCCCCAGTGCGACGCCGGTTGCATCGCGCGTCTGTGCTGACGTCGGAAGAAGAAGAGAAGCCCCGCGAGCGCGAGCAGGGAAGCCACACCGATACCGACGTAGAGCAATACCTGAGCCGTATTACCGCCGCCACCGTTCGGAGTATAAGCCGTGATTGAGCTGACGTTGTTCTCCGTCACCTGTATCTGTTGATTGGCTGCCAGAGTGACCGGCTGAAGCGACGTGTTGATTGGGACAATTTCTACCTTGCCCTCCACAACTCCGACCGTGGTACTCTTACTACTCTCATTGTAACTGACAGTATAGTTTGTCTCCTTGTCGGTGATCGTGGCCGTAGGGGTTTTGACGTTGATCCCTGACGGTTTGGGGCTTGATTGGTTACTTTGAGTCTTCTCCTCAACCAGGCGGATGATTTGAATGTTTCCAAATTCCAACTCAAATCGTTCGAGATATCTGATGCCCGTAGCCGTTTTCGTTAAGGCTGCTCTCAGAGTGGTTCGTTCTCCTATCTTGATGAGATAGTTATTGTAGGTTTTCAAGTCAACGGAGCTTCCCGTAAGGGTCCTGATCGTCTCTCCGACGCGAACCTGGGTGCGGTATGTGGCTTTGCGTGAGGTTTCGTTAGGCGCATCTATCCATACCTCACCCGAAAAATTGTCTATGTAACCGACTTCGCCACAAAGTCCGGTGACATAAACCCCGATCTCCGGCATGTTGGCTCCAACCCACATCCCCCGCTCAAGATTTACCTTGGCTTTGCCGGACTCGTCGGCTGGAAATTCGAGCTGCTGCGTGGAGCTTTTAAAGCGCTGAGAGACCCGGACCTTCAAAAGCTCTGCCTGGATAGAACCGTGCCCGATAGTATGAGCGATGCTGACTTCATAAGTGCCGGGCTCGAACGCTTCCTCATAACCGTCCTTTAACCTTTCCAGCGGAAGACGGGTCACGCTCCCCTCGCGGTCAAAGACGACCTGGACATCTTGCAAATTTTTGCAGCCTTCTTCTGAGATAACGAAGAGACGGAACGACTTTTCCTTTTTGTCTATGACTGTCTCATTCGAGCAGCTCAACGTAATAGACAAACTCAGCCCGCTGCCCGAAGGATCCGCCCGAAAGTCCAGTTCGTTCCTCGCCTCCCCTCTCGCACTGGCCCAAGAGGAGTTTACGTATATCACTGCACAGCCTTCGGAAAAGGCTTTCACCTGGTAGGTGCCGGGCGCAACGGTAATCTCCGTAGTGCCATCCGGCCCGGTCGTCCCGGTGTAAGGTCCGATTTCGAAGAAAATGTTGCCCACAGGGGGGAACAGCGTGCCGGATGCTTTCAGCGTCGTGACTTTAACTTTTAGTTGCGTCTCTTGTGCCAGCCCGGATGCGGCATGTTTGTAACTGAGCGCGAAGCCCACTAGAAGCAGGATGGAGATTAAAAATCCGAGTCGGAGAGTCTGAGCGGTTTGTTGAGCAGTCTTCTTCCTTAGAGCCTGACGCAACTTCTCCCCGCTGCGAGTTTGACGAGACAAAATGGATTCTCCTGGGAGACAAGAAGCGAGGGGTTGATGTTGGATAGATGAACCCGTCCCTGAAAGCACGCTCTTTCGAGAACAGGGATGCCGGACCATTAAAAGAAAAGCTTCGGCCTGCTGCGCGGCGTCCGTTTCGCAATCCGAAAATTGGTGAAGAGGCTTTTACCTTGATTGTTTCAGCAAGTCAAGAAGAATCCGGCGGGAACTTAACGGGCCTCAGAATCCGCTAATGTGGAGATGAAAGACAGGCTCCTTCATCTCCGCATCAGCGCTTTACATCCTTAATCTTTAATTTCAAGGGGGTCGCCCGTCTCGTGTTCCTTGATCTGAAATCTTAGAAAGTCGTGAACGGCGGCGAGAGCTTCCCTGTTACTCGTCTTGATGCGGACGCGCCCACCGCGCTCCGTCTTCTCAAATTCATATTTGATTTCCGCTTTCAGTCGCTGCATGACGGGAACGCCCGGCGGCGTCTGGTCGTGTATGAACATCGGGGCGTCGAAATTGCCGTCGGCGAACATCTCCGCGATATGCGCCAGATGCATGCGAATCGCAGCGCGGCTCGCGGCGTCCTGCGCTTCGTTTGCTTCGACTTCGATTGCCCCGCCATCTTTCATCAAAAGAAAGTGGTGCGTCGCCTTCATGTGAGAAAAGCCCATCTTTTGGTCGCCGCGCTTCTGGACCTCAGCGGAATGGGTCGTGTGCTTGTTTGCCTCTTGCTCTGTTTGCGAAGCCGTGCTGCCGGTCTGACATGAGGCGGTCGTGCTCAACATCAAAAAAGTGATTGCAAGATAGATCATCGGTTCTCATCTCCTTCTCTTTCTTTGCGTCCAGGGGGAAGCAGTTGCTAACTCTCTTCGTGTCGCAGCGCCTGTGGCTATGGCTTCAAGAAGGCGCGCCTGCTCGCCGCTTTTCGTCTGCGCGAGCCTTCGGTCCCAATCCTTGAGCGTCGCGCTCAATTCATCACGGACAATCGCCATCTCTCTCATCCGCTGTTCGATTTCAGCGAGTTTCGACGCAGCCATCTCGCGCACCCTCTGACACGGAGCGCGCCCGCCATCACGTTCTTTCAGAATGCGCGCCAGTTCGTCGAGCGTGAAGCCGACCGAAAGCGCACGCCGCACCAGCCGAACGCGTTCGAGCGCCGAAGCAGGATATTCACGATAACCATTCGCCGAGCGTTGAGGACGGGCGAGCACGCCCTTGCGTTCGTAATGGCGCAGCGTATCCGTGCTGACGCCCGCTAGTTGCGCCAGCTCGCCTGAGCGAAGATTCTGTTTTGAAGCCATAACCATCTGAGAGCTATTCTAAAGCCTGGAATTAATTCCAGGGTCAAGGAGAAAGTGGTCAGTGGTCGGTGGTCAGTGGTCAGTTAAAAACCTTTGTCTTTAACTGACCACTGACCACTGACTACTGACCACTGCTTTTCCGCCCGAGGCGGTTGATGAAATAGAGCATGACGACGGCGATGAGTGAGATGATGACGGCGAGCGTGAACGCTTCGTTATCGTGCTCTGCCTGCAGCGCCTGATAAATCGCGACCGAAGCCGTTTGCGTCTTGCCCGGAATGTTCCCGGCGATCATGATCGTGACGCCGAAATCGCCGAGCGCGCGCGCAAAAGCCAGTGCGGTCGCCGCCAGCACGCCGCGCGAAGCCAGCGGGAGCGTGACGCGAAAGAAGACGCGGCGAGTGTTCATCCCGAGCGTGCGCGCCGCAGCCTCCAGTTGCGGGTCCACGCTCTCGAAAGCCGCGCGCAAACTCTTCGTGACGAGCGGGAGCGCGTGGATGGTTGCGGCAATGATCGCGGCGGTGACGGTGAACGTCAGCCGGATGCCGAATGTCCTGTAGAGAAATCCGCCGAAAGGTGAGTTCGTGCTGAGCAGGACGAGCAGGTAATAGCCTAAGACGGTTGGCGGAAGGACGAGCGGCAGCGTGATGACTGCGTCAACCAGGTCGCGCCCCGGAAAACGTTTGCGCGCCAGGAGCCACGCCAGCAATGAGCCGACGACGAGCGCGATCAGGGTCGCCGCGCTCGCCACGATCAACGAAAGCTTGATGGGGAACCAATCAATCTCATTGCCATTCATTACTCTCTAAGCTCCATTTCAACCATTCTTCTTTCTGACAATCGCGATGACGCGCAACGGGCCGCCGCTCCCGCCTTTGATCTTCATCGGCAGCGCGATCACCGTGAAATTCCTCGCTGGAAGCCTGTCCAGGTTAGCCAGGTTCTCGAACGCCGGGATGTTTTTCTCGAAGAGAATCCGGTGGCTCTCGAAAAGCGTTGACTGCCCGTAGTCAATGCTCGGCGTATCCAGCCCGATGGCTTTGATCGAGCGGTTGGCAGTGATCCAGCGCGCAGCGTCCGGGTTGAGCCCGGGGAAGTGCAGTTTCGGGACGGCCGCGGCCCCGCGCTCGTCCGTCCCCATATATTTTTTGCGGTCCGGCCAGAACTTACCGTAGCCGGTCCTTAGAAGCAGAATCGCGCCGTCCGGAATCCTGCCGTTCGTCTTCTCCCACTGTAGAAGATCGTTGGTGGAAATCTGGTAATCAGGATTGGCTTCCGTCTGCTTCGAGACGTCAACGACGATGGCTTCGCCCATCAACTGCTCAAGCGGGATTTGATCGACAGTGTTCTTGCCGCGCGCGAAATGTATGGGAGCGTCCACGTGTGTGCCGCCGTGCTCGGCCGTCGAGAATTTGTTGGCGGCGTAGTAGAAGCCTTTCTCCGTCACTCCTTCGAAATCTTTTTCGAGGCGAAAGTTCTCGGCGGTCGGCCAGAAAATGGTCGTCGAATCGAAAGCGTAAGAAAGGTCTACGACAGTCCCGGACAAAAGGTCCGGCGTCGGGCGATCCACGGAGGTCCAGGAGAGAATCAGAAGCGAGGAGAGCAGGAACAGAAGGAAATTTTTCATGGCGCGACCCTCACATTAGATTGTGTTATGGCGGTTAAATGTAGCTGGTCAGTACCGCCTGCGATAGCGGGCGGGTTGCGACCGTCATACCCACCCGCTACCGCAGGCGGTACTGACTTGAAGCTGGAACTCGCTTGACGGTGGAAAGCTACCGTACTAGCTTTGTTTCTCGCAAGAAGATTCACGCGCCCGCACATGGCCTGAAATTCATGAAGACCGTTTTGCGCCCCATCATCCTCAGATACGATTCGCTGCCCTCGACAAACACAGAGGCTGCGCGCCAGGCTGGGCAGGGCGCGCCGGAAGGTCTGTGCGTCGTCGCGCGCGAGCAGACGCGCGGGCGCGGGCGCGCGGGCCGCGTCTGGGTCTCGCCCATGGATGCGGGCCTCTACTTCAGCATCGTGCTCCGGCCCGCGTCGTTGCCCGCGCGCTCCTGGCCGCTGCTAACATTAATGGCCGCGCTCGCCGTGCGCGACGCGATCTTTGAGACGTGCGAACTTCAGACCGACATCAAATGGCCGAACGACATCATCGTCGCAGGGCGAAAGCTCTGCGGCATTCTGGCCGAAACTATTGAGACCGGGACGGGACGCGCCGTCGTCCTCGGCATCGGCATCAACCTGGATGACCGCGCGTTTCCGCCGGACCTGAAGGAGACCGCCACCTCCGTCGCGGCGCTCGCAGGAAAGAGGCCCGACACGGAAGCCCTATTGCAGTCGCTCGTCCAAAGCATCGCGCGCCGCTACGAAACTCTTCAGGCGGCGGGCGGGGAAGAACAGACAGTCAAGGCATGGTCGCATCATTCATCTTACGCGGAAGGGCGGCAGGTTCGCGTCCGCCTGGCGGAAGAAAGTTTCGACGGGTGGACGCGCGGCCTTGAACCCGACGGCGCTTTGCGTGTAGAAACAGATCAAGGCGAAATCAGGATTGTGCACGCAGGAGACATTACGTCCTTACGCGAAATGATTTCGGAATGCGGATTGAAAAACAGCGCTCCGCGTCCGTAAATCCGCAATCCGCAATCCGCAATCGTATGCTTCTTGTTATTGACACCGGAAATACGAACACGACGCTCGGCGTCTTCGACGGCGCGGAGCTGGTCACGCACTGGCGTCTGACCACGGCGCGCGTGCGGACCATTGACGAGTACGGCGTCTATGCGCGCAACCTGTTCGAGTTCGCCGGGATTGATTTCAAGGCGATCACGGCGGTCGCCATCGCGTCGGTCGTCCCGCCACTGAACTACACCTTGAAGCGGATGTCCGAGCTCTATTTCCACGTCACGCCGCTGATGATTGATCACACGACGGACATGGGCCTGGAGATCCTCTACAACCCGCCGTCGGACGTCGGCGCGGACCGCCTGGTTGACGCGGTCGCGGCGATTCACAAGTACGGCGCGCCCTGCATCGTCGTGGATTTCGGGACGGCGACGACTTTCAACGCCATTGACGCCGAGGGGCGTTACCTCGGCGGCGTCATCACGCCCGGCATCAACATCTCTTCCGAAGCACTCTTTCAAAGAGCTGCGCGGCTGCCACCCGTAGAGATCAAGCGGCCCCAGACGGTCATCGGCTCGTCAACCGTCGGCTCGATGCAGTCGGGCCTCTACTACGGCTTCGTCGGCCTCGTTGATGGAATCCTGCGGCGGATGCTCGAAGAGCTCGGCGCTGCGACGCGCGTGGTCGCCACGGGCGGCCTCGCCTCGCTCATCGCCACCGGCTCCGAATTCATTGAAACTGTTGACAGCACACTTACGCTTGAAGGATTGCGGCTCATCTATGAGCGAAATCAATCCTCCACCATCAACGGTTAATGCTCGGTTATGGGTAAGGCAATACATATGGGAAATAAAATGACTGAAAGCGCGAGTGCTTCAATGCCGGAGATACCTCGTCTTAATTACTACAATTATTTTACGGAAATCGAGGATACCTTTATTCGTCGCCGGGGCAGGAATCTCTTGCTAAGTAATATTGATTGGATATTGATGGAAAGCTGGAAGGAAATGGGTGTTCCTCTGCATGTCGTATTGCGCGGTATTGAGCGCGCATTCGATTCTTACGAGGCCAAGCCGCGAAAGCGAAGTGTCAAGACACTCTTCTATTGTCAAGAAGAAGTTGAGGCGCAGTTTGCGGAGTGGCAGGAATCTCAGGTCGGCGCCGAAGCGGAACGAAACGGCGAGGGCACCGTTGATAAGAGTGTGGATGTTGATGCTCGCCTGCCTTTCCCGCGCGCAGTCATCCAGGAGCATCTGGAGGGAGCGCGGGCCACGCTGCTGGAACTTTGCGCCGGGGGGAAGAAAGCTCACAAGGACGACTTTTGTGAGACGCTCTCGCGCGTGGCGAAGCGGTTGAAGGAGCTTGGAAAAGATTTCGCGGGGGCGCGGCGCCCCGATGCGGAGAAACTCGAAGAATCGCTCGCGCGTCTGGAAAAGACGCTGGACGAAGCGCTCGTCGCGAATCTCTCGGCGAGGGAGTTGGCGACGGCCAGGCTCGCAGCGGAGGAACAGTTAGAGCCCTACCGCGGCCGTATGGAGCGCACAGTCTTCGAGCAGACTCTAGAAAACCTTCTCCTCAAACGTTTGCGCGAGTCGCACGGCCTTCCGCGTCTCAGTCTGTTCTATCTCTGAGATTAACCTCTTAAGCAGCCATACAAGACTTATCTCACGCAAAGACGCAAAGGCGCAAAGATAGCAAGTTTCTCTTTGCGCCTTTGCGTCTTTGCGTGAGACATTGGGCTCGAATGAAAAAGCGTCGGAAAGAGAAACAGGCAGGCGCGACCCTTGAAGTCACAATCGAGCGCATCCTGCCGGGAGGCTGGGGCCTCGCACACGCGGACGGCCGCACGCTGCTGGTCGCGCTCGCAGCGCCTGGAGACAGAGTTCGCGCGCGAATCGAGCGCGTGCAAGGGCGCGTCGCCTTCGCCTCCGTCGCAGAGGTTCTTTCGCCCTCGCCCGTGCGGGTCGAGCCGCCCTGCCCTTACTTCGGGCGCTGCGGTGGCTGCGACTTTCAGCAACTGAGCTACGAAGCGCAACTCGCGGCCAAAACGGAGATCGTGCGCGACTGCTTACGCCGCATCGCACGGATTGATTTCAAAGGCGACATTCCCATCAAAGGGTCTCCGAATGTCTGGCACTACCGCTCGCGCGCGCAGTGGCAGCACGACCCTCAGCGTATGCGGCTAGGCTATTTCGAGCGCGCCTCGCACAGAGTCTGCGATGTCGCGGCGTGCCCTGTGCTGGTGCCTGAGCTGGAAGCGGCGCTGGAGAGCTTGCGCGCTTCTATGAAGAATGGGGAGCTGGCCGACGGGTTGACGGAATTTCAGGCGGTCGCGGGAGACGACGGCATCTCCCTGTCGCCTCCCGTCTCGGAACTCCCGACACGCGAGGTGAGCCGGCGCGTCTCCGGCCATCTTTATCGCTTCAGCGCCGAAGGCTTCTTTCAGATCAATCACGAGATGCTAGAGCCTTTGACCGCCGCCGCGTTGGAAGGGGCGGAGGGGGCGACCGCCATTGATCTTTACTGCGGCGCGGGGCTTTTCACGCTCCCTCTTGCGCAGAGGTTCGAGCGGGTCGTCGGGGTGGAAGCGAGCGCAACGGCCATCGGTTTCGCGCGCCGCAACCTTGAAGAGTCGGGGGCTGGCAACGCGACTTTCGAGTCCGCGAAGGTTGCCGAATGGCTCCTGGAGAATGGCGAGAGATTCGCGCCGGTTGATTTCGTGCTGCTCGACCCGCCGCGCGCGGGCGTCGAAGAGGACGGCATCAGCGCGCTCCTGTCGCTTCGACCGCAACACATCTCATACGTCTCCTGCGACCCCGCCACGCTCGCGCGCGATCTTAAAGCCTTAACAGAAGGCGGCTACAGGCTCGATGCGGTCGCGGCCTTTGACATGTTCCCGCAGACTCACCACGTGGAAACAGTCGCCCGCCTCAGTTCTTAAACTGAAAATTTTATAAGTCATTGCGAATATATAGAAGCCGTTGCGAACAACGATAGGAGTCACTGCGAATGAAAAATAAAGTTTACAAGTAACCGTGAGGTATGATGTGCGTTCTAACAGTAGATGTGCTTACACAAAGACCAGATGTAATCAAAGTCGCCAAGGCGTTTCCACTTTTGGTATCTTTTGTAAACTTGTACACAAGTACCAAATTTAGGTGGAGGGCGGACTCAGCTCAAACTCACTTACACAGAATCCGGCTTAGGCCCCGCTGCGGCCGCTTATTGGCGAGAGCGACAAAAATGATCTCATCGTGACACTCCCTTTTACCTTTTCGGGATTATTGGTTTGTTCGATCGATTGAACATACGGTCCAGCCCGTCCGGTTTCGAAACCCGCTGCCGAGGGCGGTTTTTCAGGACTCTTGATCTTAAGTCCACGTATTCCTTCGACCGAATATAGTTCCCAAACTTGGTCTGGGCTTCGATAGCCGCGGGTATTACACGGGGCACGCGACGCCGCGGAACAGGCAGCTTATTTGGAAACAGTTCGTTATAAATCGCTCGCAGGTCCCGCTCGTCAATCGCTCTTTTGACCTCATCCATATTTCTGAGCCGCTCGAGATCTCCGGTTCTAAGGGCAGCAGAAATCTTGCTGTTCTTAAGCAATTCCGACAACCAAGCGAATTTGGGATGCGTGGCAACAAGTCGGGGAAAATAGGTTCCCGAGCCGCGTGACGTAAGATCGCATGATTCAGGAATAGCCTCGCTGTCCAACCCCAGCAAAATGGCTAACAGAATGCCCCCCTTTCGCTCGACCCAAAAGTCTTGATAGATTTCGCCGATCTTGTTTCCAACCGGTTCCCTATAGACTTCTCTGTAACCGTCATCAGTCGGGTGAACGACTCCATTGGCATCGCCCTGGGTTGCTATCGACATACTCAAACGGTTGATAAAGGGTTCGTCGCAAGCACAAAATCCGTGCGCGCCCATCCTGCTTTCAACGTCGATGACATACCAATCCTGAAAGCTGTTGGCTTCATTCTCTGCATTCGCGCCACTCCTGATGGTCAAGTTTAGCGCCCGTACGAACCTTTCTGACATGAACGTGTACTCGGCAACAGGGTTGGTGACCTGATTGACTTCGACTAAGCAGCAACTATAAACAAATGCGAAATCAGCTACGTCGTTCGCTCGCCCGCAGCGATCGCGGGGCCCGTTCGTCGGATCCGGATATGTCGTGATCGCGATCTTTGCCCAAGGGAAACGCGCTGCGAACTCCTCGTCAAGATCGGAATACGATCGAGCGACGTCGGCCAGTGTCAATGTAATGTCAAGGGCCAAGCCCTGAGTTGCGGCGGCGTTCCCCGGCCCGAGGATAAAATCGGTGACAAAGCCGCCGAAACCGGCATCGTTACCCCCGACTGAAAGCAGCAGCAGGTTCAACTCCGAGTGATCGCGTTCTTCAAGAAAGTCTTCCTCGATGGCATCGAATTGTGGCTTCTTCGTATCTTCGAATGGAAACGCCGCTATGGCATGGTCCTGTTCCTCAGTCATATTGGCCATCGTAGCTCCCGTACACGCCACATGAATGTAATCGACGGCGACATCGGGGTGGCGTGCGATAAATCTCTTTACGCCTCTGACCAAACCGCTTTTGCGGGAACGGTGACAGTCCTTCTCCGACCACATGTCGTCATTATTGCCGGTGAGCTCGAATTCATCCTGCGGTGCACCCTCACCAGCTCCGTATGAATCGCCGGCTATGGCGATATTGTATGAATCGGGCATCCGGAAATTCAGCATCTCTGACTGAAAAACGGTATTACCCGATCTCCTGATTCTTACCTTGTAATAGATACATGTTCCCTTTGAATGAACCACGGGGCGCGCATCCATCGGCGAGTCGGGTGGAAGGCCCTGTGTCGACGAATCCCCAAGGGTCTGTGTCATCGAACTCAAGTTTATTTGAGCCTCAACCACGGCGTCTGCGATCTGGATGCCGCCTCGGCCCAGAATATATAGCCGCCGGTTAGGGTCGGTCGGAAAATCCGGGTGCGGAAAGACGAAAACCGCCTGGAGAAGCGAGTTCTCGATTCTGATTAGTACCGGTTTTCCCCGTCCCAGATTGGTGTTGTTCAAATTGTTGAGCGAACCGGCATCTTCCGTGTAGAAAACCTCGACATTAAGACTAGCCGGGTTGACTCCAGCCGGGTTGACCACAAATCTTAAGGCTCGTTCCCCATTTACAATGGGCTTATCGAATTCACTTGCCGATTGGCAAAATACCGGCAATGAGCTGGCTAACATGAAGGCTGCGCAATAAAGAAATGGCGTGAGAGTTTTGTTTCGCATAACCATCCTCCAATGGTTGACCTTACCGTGAAAGGGAAATTAGGTTAGTCTGCTAAGCGGTTGCCTACTGAGCTGCTTCAGTCTACGTTGGTTCGGATTCCCGTGAGCTAGGGCGCAGCCGGTATGCGCTGTGATAAGAAAAACTCATAAGATGTTTTTTTCACCCTTGCTGAGGGGGTGGGCAGGTCGCTTTTATGACAAATCTTCGCTTAAGTCAAGAAATTAGTGGTGTCCTAAACTTGTGTCGCCAGATAAAAAAGAGTAGCGGGCTTGCTGGGCATTCTCAGGGATGGGCCTTGTTGTCAACAGGGGAGCCGGACTAAGCCGAAGGTAGCACTAATTGGGGCCATTACTGGACAAAAATGCTCGCAGCAGCTTTTATTCATTTCCAAACTGTTCGCAAGGGCTTTTATATAGATTGGCAACGTCTTATATACCAAATGTTGCTTTTATCCTGAGGAATTCGCAGGGACTTGTATATTTGATATAAACTCTTGAGCTTGCCGTAGCGGCTTCTCTTTTTAAGACCTCGTACATGCTTCGCTAATTGAGTCACGATTCATGAAAATCTTGTCGCGAGTCTGAAATTGCGGGTAGAATCAGCCAGGTTCAATGTTACTTGTCTGGCAGCAGCTATCGGCCAGGACGCCGCCTTGATGAGCGAACGCGAGATAGATGAAATCAGAAGATGAAAAATCCGATTCGTTCGAGAACGCCAAAACCGTTATCTCGGACGAGTCGCCGAAAACGAGCGCGGTCGAGCCGTCCGTGGTCCAGGCCCCTGCGCGATTAACCAGCCCCGTGGGGATGTCCACCAGTGTCCTCGGCGCGGGGATGATGTTGCAGGGGCGCTACGAGCTTGAGAAAGAGCTTGGTCGCGGCGGCATCGGCGCTGTCTACCTGGCGCGCGACACGAAGCTTCACGCAAGACTCGTGGTGATTAAAGTTCTTCTGGACAACCCGACGCAGGACGCCTGGGTCTACAAGAAATTTCAGCAAGAGGTCGAGGCGCTCACACGCATCGAGCATCCCAACATCGTCGGCGTCCTGGATTCGGGCGAGCTGCCGGACGGCAAGCCGTTCATCGTGATGCAGTACGTTGACGGGGCCACGCTCCGCTCGCAGATTAAACCCGACGGGATGAGCCTGGAGCGTGTGGCCGCGATGGTTCAACAGATCGGACGCGCTTTGAGCATCGCCCATTCCAAGGGCATTCTCCACCGTGACCTGAAACCGGAGAACATCATGATCCAGACGCTCAGCGAGAAGGAGGAGCAGGTCAAGATCATAGACTTCGGCATCGCCAGGGTCCAAAACTCTCAGATTGCCACCGCCACCGCGACTTCTGCCATGGTGGGCACTATCGCTTACATGTCGCCGGAACAGCTCGCCGCCGACCCCCTGGATGTGACGAGCGACATCTATGCCCTGGGAATCATCGCTTACGAAATGGTCACGGGCCGCAGGCCGTTCAATCCTGATTCGATACTAAAGCTTTACGAGATGCAGCGCGCCGGAGTGCGCGTCAACCCAAAAGAGTTGCGGCCCGAGCTGCCGGAAGCGGCGCAGGAAGTGATCTTAATGGCTCTGGCCTTTTCTCCGGAAGACCGTTACCAGAACGCGCGCGAATTCTGCGATGAGCTGGCGGAGGCTTTGAAGGGCAACTACGATGTCGCCCCCCAGAGCCGGGTCCGGGCGATGAGCACTAGAGCGCAAGCGCCTGCTATCGCGACCAGGATGCCGGCGGGCCACTCTGCCGGCGCGGAAGCGGACCGCTGGGTGGCGGATGAGCCTGAAAAACGGCGCTCATGGGCCAGCCCGAAAGTCCTCGTTCCAGTCGCTCTCGTCCTGCTCGTCTCCATTGCAGGACTTTTTCTCTTGAAGAGATACATGGGAGCCTCTGCTACAGCGCCGCCGCAGCCTGTGGCAATTGCTCCGCCGAAGCTCACGACCACGGAGTTCAATGACGAGTTCCTGAATCTGGAGCGCTGGAACGTTCCGCCCACGGGCTGGGACATCAACACAAGGGAAGGGCAGGGGCGGCTTGAGATAGAGAATCAGAAGCAGGTCGGGTTTCCGACCGGAATTAATTACGAAAACTTCGAGATGAATTTCAACCTCAAGCCGTTGAACGATGCCGGCGCTGCCTGGGTGCTGCGCCTCAGGGACCCGGATAACTACTATCTTTTCTACCTCTCAGGTCCGGGCGGCAACTATCCGAACCGCTTCATCACCTACGTCGTTCAAAACGGCAAGTTCAATCCGTCGAGCTTCTATTCTTCGATTCCGTTCCCGGTCGAGTTGAAAAGCGGCGAGCAATACCAGATAGACATCAAGGCGGAGGGAAATAAGATCACGCATACGATCACGCCTGCCGAAACAGGCGAAGAGGTGAATCTGGGCCTCTTCAGCGACGAGAATAAGACGTTTGCCTTCGGCGGAATCGGTTTCCGCACGGTCGGGATTGAAAAGTTCTCGATAGACGATCTGTACGTGCGACCGTCGGGGATGAAGCCGCCGCAATAATCGTGGGAACGAGCAGGCGGCGATAAAATCTTTTAATCTTCCTCTCAGGAAAATAGGAGACAACTCATGTCTTTACACTTTCGTGCTTCGCATGTCAGGCTCCTTATCTCCATCCTCACTTTCCTCCTGCACTCTTGCCTGATGTCGTCGCTGTGCAGCGCGCAGACGACTTCCGGGGCGTTGGTCGGCAGCGTTAACGACTCTTCCGGTAATAATCTTGTCAGAGCAACGATCAGGGTCGTCAATGAAGAGAACGGGAACGCGCGCGCGACGCGAACAGACGACGGCGGCAATTTCACACTCTTCAATCTCCCGCCGGGAATCTATCGCGCCACCGCGTCCAAAGAGGGCTTCCTCAACCAGACTGTGAAGAGTTTTCCAGTCCAGTTCAACCAGAGGAATGTTATCCGGCTTCCTCAATTCACGCTCCGGCAGGCGGCGCTTAAAGGCACAGTCATTGACGCGGCACAGGCCGCCCTTCCGGATGCGACGGTGATCGTCATGAATGCTTCGGCGCGCGTGCGTCGCACGGCGACGACAGACGGTCAGGGTCAATATTCCGTCTCCGATCTTCCGCCGGGCCAGTACATCGTCACCGCGCTGTGGCAAAGCGACGCGGGGCATAGCATCGCATCGCTGCCAGTCGCGGTTGACCGGAGCGAGGTCCTTGCGCCTCCAATCAAGCTGGCCGAAGCGGTTCGCCGAGATGTGAAGGGAGAGCCGCAGCAGCCACAGACATCCAGCCCCGACGTAGAAGGAGAGAAGGCTGCGACGCTCCTGGCGGTCGCGGACCCTGCTCGCAGCACTAACTTCACGGAGCGCCAGCTCCACTCGCTGCCGCTCGGCAGCGCCACACAGATGCGTAGCTTCGACGAGCTGGCCCTGCTCATCTCCGGCGTGGCGCCGCCCCCGTTCACGCCTGGCGCGCGCGGTCCAGGCGTCGGCTTCGGCCTCGGCACAGCCGGGCAATTCTCTGTCAACGGAATGCGCGCCCGCTCGAACAACTTCTCGGTTGACGGCTCGGACAATAACGATCCTGATGTGGGCGTCAGGCGACAGGGCTTCATCGCGCTCGTGCCGCAGCCGCTCGAATCTGTGAAAGAGGTTTCCGTCTCAACCTTGCTGTGGGATGCGGAGCTTGGCCGTAATTTCGGCTCTCAGGTCAACGCCGTCTCCAGGTATGGAGGAAACACTTTTCACGGGCAGGCATACGGACTCTTCACCGATTCGAGGCTGAACGCGAGAAACTTCTTCGACACCGGAATCGGAAACGCGGACCGCAAGACTCCCTTCACGCGCACGCAGGCGGGCCTTAACTTCGGCGGACCGCTCCTGAGCGAACGGACGCAGTTCTTCGCTAGCTACGAGCGCGTACAAGTTAACGCCTCAACCGAGCAGCATTTCTCCACCCCGACCGCAGCCGAACGTAGTTTTCTTGGCGGGAGCCAGTTCGGCGCTCTGATTGTCAATAATCCACAAGTTTGTGGCTTTAATCCTGATGTTCCTGCTGGTGGCCCTAACTCTGATGTTCCTCCGTGTATTGCCGGATCATTTCGGAATGCGACCCCGCTCGGACGCAACGTCTTCTCCTTTTATCCGCTGCCGAACAACCCGAGCGGGCCCTATGGCGCGAACACCTTTTCTCAAATACTTCCGGCTGACGGCAGCGGCGACATCTTCTCCTTCAAGGTGACGCACGAGCTCTCGCCCGCGAATCTCTTGAACGCGCGCTACAATCTGACGAATGACAAGCGCATTCTGCCGAGCGTGAACCGCGCGATTCGCTCGACGCTCGATGCCAGAACGCGCTCGCACAATCTCTCGCTCATCCTCGACACGGCCCTGACCGCGCGGCTCTTCAATCAGGCGCGCTTCTCCTTTGGCCGCACGCAGCTCAACTTTCTGGAATATCCGGGCAGCCCCTTCGTCTTCGCTGCCTCTTCGCAAGAGAGTATTCCCGTCTCAAGCCTGGGCGGCGGGGGACAGGGCTTCGTGACGGTCTTGTCGCAGACGGGTTTTCTGGGCGGGGTCCTGATAGAGCCTTACAGCCCTGTCGGCGTGGACGTTTTCACGCTCCCGCAGCGCCGCGCCAGCAATACCTTTCAGTACGCCGATTCGATGTCGTGGGCTGCCGGGAAACACTCTATCAAGTTTGGCGTGAACGTCCGGCGATACCAATTGAACAGCGTGCAGGACAGGCTCTACAGACCGCAGGCCGTTTACTCCGGGGCCTTGATCGGAGACGCGTTCGATCCTACTCCCATCTCGGGCGTGGAACTGGCGAGCCTCGGCGTCGCTTCCTCAGTGCTCCAGACCATCACAAGCGGCACCCCGAACTCAACCCTGGGACTGCGCTTCACAGAATATCATCTCTTCTTCAACGACAACCTGCGCCTGCACAGGCGACTCACATTCGATTTTGGGCTGCGCTACGAGTACAACACGGTCCCGCGCGAGGTTAACAATCGCATCGAGGACGCTCTCGAACTGCGCGGGCTTCCCGCCACTGGAGGCTCACGCTTCGGTACGCCCGTGCGCGACGCCAGGTTCAACGCCGCAGTCGCAGCCTATCGCCGAATCGTTGACGGGCGCACGCAGATTTACGATCCGGACCGCAATAATTTCGGTCCGCACTTCGGTTTCGCCTGGAGTCCCGACGGGCAGACGGCGATTCGCGGCGGCTACGGCATCTACTTCGATACCACGCTTGGCGCTGTCGTCAGCCAGTCGCGCAACGTCTTTCCGAACGAGATTCCTGTCAACGTTGACCCTTCGTTCCTTCAGTTCGACATCTTCAATCTGAACAACCCGGCCTTCCTGGCGCTCAACAGAGACGCGGCTGGCAATCCGGTCAGTCCTGTGGTCCGCCTCATCTCGCCCGTGCCCTGTAATCAGTTCGGTACGTGTAATCAATTCGGAGGGGCGACGCAGGATTTCGGGGCGTTGATCGGCCAGTTGTTTGCCCAGAGCAGTTTTGGAGGATTGTCTTTCACGCTGCCCGAGAGAAAGCTGCGGACGCCCTACGCGCAGCAGTGGCATCTGACCTTTGAACGTGAGGCTTTCGGAGATTTCATCTTCTCGGCTGCTTACGTCGGCACGAAGGGCACCAAGCTGACGCGCCTGACGACGCCGAACCTTGGACCGAACGTGACGCCGCGAATCCCAATCAGTGACTTCACGGCTCCCTTTCCGGTCATCCTGAACTCGTCCGTGCAGGGAGGCTTTATCTCCATCCCATTAACGGGGAATTTTTGTCCGCCGCCTGCAATCTGCCCTGACCCCAGCTCAAGGCCGATTTTCACGCTCGGGGCCTACCAGATATTCGAGGGCTCTGCGAGCTCGACGTATCACGCGTTGCAGCTCGAAGCGCGAAACCGATACGCCCATGGCTTTCAACTGACGACCTCCTACACCTGGTCGCATGCGATTGACGACGTGTCCGACGTGCTGCCCATAGCGGGAGCGCCGCAACTCGCGCAGGACTCTTTTAACTTGAGGGCCGAGCGAGGCGACGCCAGTTTCGACATCCGTCATCGCTTTGCGGCCTCACTGCTTTGGGACATGCCCTTCTTCAGCAAGTCGGAAGGCTTTATCAGGCACGTGCTAGGCAACTGGCAGCTCGCTTCCATCTTCTCTGCACATACGGGACAGCCCTTCACGCTCGGCCTTCCTTTCGACGCTAACCTCGACGGCAACCAGACTGACCGCCCGGCCACGACCGACGGTCTTGTCTTCCTCAGCGGACATGGCCCGCAACGAATCGCGCTCTCCCCAGGACGCCGGTTCACAGACTTTTTCACCCTCAGTCAGGCCGGAGCCGTCGGTCGCAACACCGTCCGCGGTGATGGCTTCATGAGCCTGGACCTGTCGCTCAGTAAAAGGTTCCGCCTGACCGAAAGACAAGGCCTACAGATTCGCGTGGAGATTTTCAACGCCCTGAACCGCGCCAATTTCGGCCTTCCGATCAGAGTTATCGGCGCGCCCGGCTTCGGCTCGGCTGTGGACACCATTGTGCCCGCGCGGATAACTCAGCTCGGCTTGAAATATGATTTCTAGGATTTGACGAATATCCCCTGATCTCATGGCCCGCTCGCAAATGGGAAACTGAGCATGATTGCTCTCAAACTTTGCATTTGTTGATAGCGTCAGATTAAATCTCACAAAACCCCACCCGCACATCTTGATTGATGCGCGCCGCCCCTCAACAGCAGTCATTCCTGCCGCATCCGCTCGCAGTCCTGGCAGCGTCTTTCGCGCTGGGCATTCTCCTCGCGCGCTTCACCCGTTTGCCTCTCAATCTGGCGCTGGCCGCAAGCGCCGCCTGCTCTCTGGCAGCCCTGCGCAGCTTTACAAAGCGCTTAGAGAGGCGCGCCTCTCTGCTCCTGATACTGGCTTTCTTCTTCGCCGGAACGGCGTTGATGGTCCTTGAGAGCGAGGGCGTTCACGCTGAGCGCGTCGGGCAGCTTTACGAAGAAGGGGTGATCGGTTCGGGCGAGCCGGTCGAAGTGACGGGCGTTCTGATGCGCGCGCCGGAGCCCGCGCCGGATGGCTTTTATCTCAGCTTGCGCGCCGAGCGGTTGAGATTCAAGGATGCGGAGCGCGATGTCGCAGGGGAAATCGCGCTCTACGCTCCAGCCGGGACGCGCGCTGCGCGGGCAGAGTATGAAGCGCTTGAGTTACGCTACGGTGCGCGTGTACGTGTAATGGCGAGGCTGGGGAGGGCCGAAGGCTTTCGCAACCCGGGCGTCTCGTCGTTTACGGAATATCTGGAACGGCGCGGGCTAGAGGCGACCGGATTAATCAAAAGTCCGCTCCTCATTGAGCGGCTCGATGACGAGCGCGTCTTCCTGCCGCTCGCGCTGCTCTACGAGTGGCGACAGCGCCTGATGGCGTTGATTGATGAGAAGTTCTCCGCTGAGACGGGCGGAGTTTTAAACGCCGCGCTGCTGGGGAATCGTTACAAGCTCTCGCGAGCGGCGTCGGAGCGCTTTCGTGAAGGCGGGACCTTCCACGTCCTGGTCATCAGCGGGCTTCACATCAGCTTTATCGGCGGCGTCGCGCTTTTCCTGATGCGTCTCCTGACGAAGCGGCGCCTGTGGCAATTCGCCGGGTCGGCCTCATTCCTGTGGGCATACACGATTGCGGTTGGCGCGGAGGTCTCAGTTGTTCGTGCGGCATGGATGTTCACTGTGGTTGCCCTCGCGCCCGTCGTTCATCGCCGCGCGAGGTCTCTGAATGCGCTGGGTTGTGCGACGCTTCTGTTGCTCGTCTGGCGCCCGCTGGACCTCTTCGACCCCTCCTTTCAGTTAACCTTTCTCTCGGTCCTGGCAATCATCACCATCAGCTGGCCGCTCCTCGAAAGATTAAGTGAGGTCGGCGCGTGGCGCCCCACACGCGAAACGCCTTACCCGCCCGCGTGCGCCCGCTGGGTCAAGGTCTTCTCCGAGACGCTTTACTGGAGCGAGCGCCAGTGGCGACGCGAAATAGCGCGCTCGAACTACAGCTACAGGCTCTTCAAGACGCCGCTCGCCGCTCGCCTCGAAAAGTTCCACGTCCAACGCCTCCTGCGTTACGCCTTTGGGGCCGTCGTCGTTTCGGCGAGCGTGCAAGTCATTCTGCTCCCGCTTCTGGTCATCTACTTTCACCGCCTCTCGTTTGCCGCACTCATCCTGAATATTCTCGTGGGCGTGTTGATGGCTCTGCTGGCGCTCGTCGCTCTTGCTGCGCTGCTCACCTCTGGACTGAGCGCCTGGCTGGCCGCGCCGCTTTTCCGGCTTGCCGAATGGTTGAACTGGCTGATGGTGCACTGCGTTGACCCTTTCAGAGACGCGGGCATCGCCTCTGTGCGCCTGCCCGAATACAACGGCTGGCCCGCCTCTCTCTACGCCCTTTACTACGTGCCGCTCATCGCCCTCGCCGTCGCACTGGTCCGATGGAATCCGTTTGCTCGCGCGGCGCCGGCGATGGAAGAGCGCAGGCTATTCCGGCTCGTCAATCCGAGAGCTGCGGCCTTCGCGCTCATCGTCATGTTCGCTTTGATTGTCGAGCACCCATTGAGCGCTGGCAGGCCGGACGGAAGGCTGCGGATAGATTTTCTGGACGTCGGACAGGGCGACGCGGCTTTAGTGACAATGCCTGACGGAACGACGCTTCTGGTGGATGGCGGCGGGCGGCCTCGTTTCGACCGTGCGCGAATGAATGCGGAAGGGTCGGAAAGTTTTGAACGCGACACGCGAAGCATCGGCGAGGCTGTGGTCTCGGAATATCTCTGGTGGCGCGGCCTGGATAGCGTTGATTACATCCTGGCGACTCACGCCGACGCGGACCACATTGACGGCCTGAACGACGTCGCGCGAAACTTCAAAATCCGGGCGGCTCTGGTTGGACGCGCCCCCGCTTCCGATCTTGAGTTTATGCGGTTCCTTGAGACGGCGCGGCAACAGAATGTGCCCGTCCGGCTCGTGGGGCGCGGCGACCGTTTGCGCTTTGGGGCGGTCGAGGTGGAAGTGCTCTGGCCAACGCGCGCGGGAGATCGGAAGGGGCCGTCGGGCAACAATCAGTCCGTAGTGCTGCGCCTGCGCTACGGCCACAGAGTCTTTCTTTTGACGGGTGACATCGAAAAAGAGACGGAAGCCGCCATCGCTAACGAGCACGGCGGCGACCTTCACTGCGACGTCTTAAAGGTCGCACACCACGGCAGCAGGACTTCTTCGACGGACAGGTTCGTTCAAGCGACCCAAACGTCTTTCGCAATCATCTCCGTCGGCCTCAACTCAGTCTTCGGCCATCCCCACCAGGAAGTATTAGAGCGCTGGCGCGCGAACGGGGCAAGGATTCTAACCACCGGGCAGAGCGGCACAATCACCATCAGCACCGACGGTATTGACCTGAGAGTGGAGACGTATGTAAAACCGTAAATCGTAAATCGTGAATCGTAAATAGAGAAAACCTGCGTTCGTCCATTCACGATTCACGATTTACGATTCACGGCCTTTTGTATCCGTAGCGTTCGAGGAGTGCCTGTCCTTCGGGGCTCAGGATGAATTCGACGAAGCGGTGCGCGGCTTCCTGATTTCTCGAATCCTTGACGACGGCTATCGCCTGGTTGATCGGCTGGTGGAGGCTCTCGTCAACCTCGATTGACTCTCCCTCATTGGCTTTGACGAGCGACTTCGGGATAAAGGCCACTTCCGCGTTGCCTGTTGAGGCGTACTGCTTTGTCTGCGAGACGTTTTGTCCGTAAATGACCTTCTCCTGGACCTGCTGCCAGAGGTTCAGGGCGCGCAGAGCCTCTACGGTCGCCCGACCGTATGGCGCAAGTTCAGGCGTGGCGATACTGATGCGCTCGACTTCCGCGCGCGTGATCTCTTCGATTCGACTGAGCTTGACGCTGCTTCCAGGCGGAATCCAGAGCACCAGGAGACCGCGCGCGTAAAGCTTGTTCGTGCCGGGCGAGATGAAACCGCGGCTCGCCAATTTGTCAACGTGCTCCACATCCGCCGAGGCGAAGACGTCAAACGGCGCGCCGTTCTCAATCTGCTTACTTAATTCCGCCGTCGCGCCGAAGCTGTAGATGATGCGGATATCTGTTTTCGCAGTGAACTGTTTCCCGAGTTCCGTGAAAGCGTCCGTCAGATTCGCCGCCGCGGCGACAATAATTTCCTGCGGGGTTGGTTGAGGAGTCGCCTGTGCATTTACTTGATTGTTCTGCGGTGCGCCGCGAGTGCAACCGGCGTAGAGAAGAGTAGCGAGCGCTAACGAAATGCTGAGGAATAAGGCAGAAGAGATAAAGCGAGGAGGGCTGGAAACCAGAAAGTGCGAGCGCAAGCCAGCGCTTGATGAGCCAACGCGCTCTTTTCTCCTGCCCACTGCCGACTGCCTGCTGCCTACTGCTTTAAATTCCCGCGCCATCCATGAACTCGTTCGGCGAGTAGTGGCCGACTTCCGTGCTTCCGACTTTGTAAGTGTTGAGGACGCCGAGCGGCGGCGCATAAAGATGCAGCGTCACCAAATCCTGCCCGCTGACTTCCGGGTTCCCCAGTTGATGAATGTCCGGCACGTCCGCGCCGGTCACCTGACGCGGTCCCCACTCACGCGCCGAACGGTAATAGAGCTTGTGCGCGTCGTTGAGAGCAAAGACTGTCTCCCACAACACCCCTTCGCAGATACGCACCGCGCCGTATGAACCGTTGTGGTCGTGTATCGGCGTGCGCTGGCCCGGTCGCCAGCAAAGGACCAGCAGCTCTGCGAATTCGTTACGGAAGACGCGATGGCGCGCGTACGTTCCCGGCTTGAAGAAGCGATAAGGGCGCAGGTCTGCCTCCGTGACCTGCACACGGAGGAGCCACTCGTTCAGGTCCGCGAGCGCAGGCGCTGTGCGGAGCGCGGCGAGCGTTTCCGTGAGCGCCTTAAAAGAGAAGACGCGAGGCTGCTGCTCTTCGACAAGCTTCGGGTAATGGACGACGGTGGTGACGTTGGTTGACATGGCTTCGGAGAACTCCTCAGAGGGTGCTGGCTCTCGACGGATCGGGCGGCGCGCGCGGACCAGAGTCCTCTGCGCGCCGAAGTTTTATAGTACGCGCGGCGCTTCAGAGTCAATGCTTCTGCAATCAGCGGGAAAGATTTATCAGCCCGCGATCAGGATTCGCAGGTCCCGAACGTTCGTCCCCGTCGGGCCGGTGACGAGCGCGTCTCCCAGGGCGTCGAAAAAAGTGTGAGCATCGCTCTCGTCAAGAAAGCGACGCGCGTCCAGGCCGAGCGAGCGCGCCCGCCTCACTGTTGTTTCATCGCTGGCCGCCCCGGCAGCCGTAGAGTTTCCATCAACGCCGTCCGTGCCGGCGCTGAGCGCAACCACGTGAGAAGAGATGGAGCGGTTTGCGGCGAGCGCGTCCAACTCTATCGCCCAACGCAAAGCTGATTCGGCATTACGCCCGCCCAGGCCCTGCCCGCGCACAGGGCACGCGAACTCCCCGCCAGAGATAAGGCAGACGCCGCGCCCCTCATCGCTCTCGCGCCCGTGCAGCTCCAAGAGCCGCGAGAGGAGAAGAGTGCATCCCGCGGAAACCTCCTGCTCCAGGATGTCTCGCGCAATCTCGACCGTCAGTCCGCGCGCACGTGCAGCCTCTGCGGCCCGGTTGAGCGCGCTTTCGTTATCGAGCAGGACGTAATGCCGGCGCAGGGCGCGATGGTCCTCCCGTCTCTCAGTTGAAGAAAATTGTTCGACGGCTCTCAGGATGGATTCGGGTAGAGCAGCTTCGAGCTTGTACCGGGCGATGATTTCTGACGGGTCTCCTTCGGCACGCCCCTGAGAATCGAAGGTCGGTCCTGAGGCGACCGTCGCCTCCTCGCCCGGATTGGTGTCTGAGATGATTAAGCTTACCTGAGCGCAGTTCGGCGCGCTTCTCGCCAGCCCTCCGCCTTTAACCGCAGAGACGGCGCGCCGCACTGCATTTATCTCCGTGATACGCGCGCCGCACGAGATGAGCGCGAGATTTGCCGCCCGCAGCTCTTCGAGCGTTATCCGTTCGTCGCGCGGCCACTCAATGGCGGCAGAGCCGCCGCCGGAAATCAGGAAGATAAGAGGCGCGCCTTCGCGGTCCGCACGGCGCAGGAGTTCGAATGCGGCGCGCGCCGCTTCGAGGCTCTCAAGATTAGGAAGCGGATGGCCTCCTTTGAACAGACGCCAGCGGCCAGATAATAGAGGATTGAGGATTGAGGATTGCTGATTGCTGATTTGAGAATCAATGCCAGTTGTTTTCCAATCCGCATCCTGCACTGGCGCGGCGATGATGCCAGCAGTCAAACGCTCTCCAAGGGTCTCTGTGAGCGCGGCGGCCATCGGCAAAGCTGCTTTGCCGATGGCGATAGCATAGATTCCGGTCCGGCCTTCTACGAGGTCGAGTGTCGTGTCAAAGATTTTGAGTCGGGGGCCTTCCAGAGTAACGGCTCGGCGCACGGCCGCCCCAGCGTCCAGGCTCTCAAGCGCACGGTCGAAAATCTCGCGCGCCGAGCGATGAAGAGCAGACAATTCAAGCTCCATCGTCTTACTCCGCGCTGATGAGCGCGCTGAGCGCGCGAAAGCGGCGGTCACTGATGCCGCGCACCATCAACAGGTGTTCCGGGCGGCGAAAGCGACCGTACCGCTCTCTGTAAGAGATGATGCGGGCGGCCATCGCGCGACCTACGCCAGGCAAGCTTTCGAGTTCTTCGGAGGATGCGACGTTGATATTGACGAGCGGCGTGTCCGCCGAGCCACGCGGCGCAGTTTGACCGCCCGCGGCCAGAGGTGCGCGTGCCAACTTGACGCAAGAGGGCGCAACTGCCAGCAAGACGCAGGCCAGGAAAAGAGTGAGGCTGAAGCGCGCTTGCTCCGACTGGGGGCTTCGTCTCATAGATGTAAACTGATCTTTGAGAGGGCTTAAAGTTTTTGCCGCGCCTGTGTGCAAAATGCTAGAAGTATAAAATTTTCAGGAACTTGTAACTTCAAAGGGCGGCTTTTCCACAGACTTTTCCACAGGTTCTGTGGAAAAGTAGTGGTCAGTAGTCAGTGGTCAGTGGTCAGTTGGGTAAGGGTTAATAAGCTCAATGTCTATTGATAACTATTGCCTCAATCAGCTAAGACCTTCTGACCACTGACCACTGACTACTGACCACTATCTTCTTCATCCCAATCGTTGACGGTTTCGAAGGCGCGGCTGAGGACGGGGCGCGGGCGTGCGCCGTCTGCCTGCCCTATGAAGCCTTCGCGCTCCATCATGTCCAGGATTGCGGCGGCGCGCCCGTAGCCGATACGCAGGCGCCTCTGAAGAACGGAGGTCGAAGCGCGTTTCATCTCGACACAAATCCTGAGCGCGTCTTCGAAAAGCTCGTCGCGCTCGCCGCTCGCGCCTTCCAGCCCGAGCGCCTCTTCTTCCGATTGCGTGATTGATTCGTCGTAGAGGGGTTCGCCCTGAGATTTGATGTGCGAGACGACGCGGTTAATCTCCGTTTCGTCAACGTATGCGCCGTGCACACGAATCAGTCGGGAGGTCCCGGGCGGCAGGAAGAGCATGTCGCCGCGCCCGAGAAGTTGCTCCGCCCCGTTGGCGTCAATGATCGTGCGCGAATCTACTTTGGACGAGACGCGGAAGGAGATGCGCGAGGGGAAGTTCGCTTTAATCAGTCCAGTAATCACATCAACGGATGGTCGCTGAGTCGCGAGCACCAGATGTATGCCGACGGCGCGCGCCATCTGCGCGAGCCGCGTGATTGATTCTTCGACCTCATGCCCGGAGACCATCATCAGGTCCGCCAATTCGTCAATGATGATGACGATGTACGGCAAAGGCTTCCAGGGCTCGTTCGTCATCTCGTCGTAGTCTTTGACTAAATTGCGCCGCAGCACCTCCGTGTTGTAGCCGTCAATGTTGCGCACGCCCCAGCCCGCGAGTTCTTTGTAGCGCCGCTCCATCTCCGAAACAGCCCACTTTAGAGAAATCGCCGCGCGCTTGGGGTCCGTGATGATCGGCGTCAACAGTTGCGGGATGTCCTCGTAGAGTCCAAGCTCAAGCCGCTTCGGATCTATGAGAATGAATTTCACCTCTTCCGGCGTCGCCTTATAGAGGATGGAGACTATCAGAGAATTGACGCCGACGGATTTGCCCGCGCCGGTCGTGCCCGCGATCAGAAGGTGCGGCATCTTCGCCAGGTCCGCCACATAGTTCAACCCGTCAATGGTCTTTCCGAGCGCGATGGTGAGCTTCGAGGTGGATTCGTTGAACTGTCTTGACTCAAGAACTTCGCGCAGGTGAATCGTCTCGCGATGCGGGCTCGGCACTTCGATGCCGACGTGGGCCTTACCGGGCATGCGATCAATGCGTATGGATTCGGCCTTGAGCGCAAGGCACAGGTCGTCAACGAGCCCTGTGACGCGTGAATACTTGACGCCTGGATCGGGCTTGAACTCGTAAGTCGTCACGACGGGTCCGGGGCAGATGTGCTCGATCTTGCCGGTGACGTTGAACTCTTTGCACTTTTCGGCGAGGCGGGTGGCAATCGCGTAGTATTCGTCGTCCGCATACTCTAAGTGCGGCGGCGGCGAATTTAAGAACTCCAGCTCCGGCATCCTGTAGTTGCTGATTGGTGCGGGTGTCGCGCGGCGCGACTGTTTGGGAGCGGGCTTTTCGTCCTCGATCTCCGTCCGCTTGACGACTTCAGCCGTCTTCACCATCTCTTCGATTCCGGCGTCGTCCTTCTCTTCCGGCTCGCGCACGGGCTTCGCCACCGAGCGCTTCGGAGTGGTCGCCGGGGTCGCCGTGATAGAGGTTTCAATGACCGCAACGCCCTGCGCGGTCGAGGCGGTCACCGGAGCGGTGGCCGTGCTCGCGGTCGCCGCGATGGCTTTAACCTCTTCGGGCGCTGTGATGATGGGCTGAGCTTTTGTTTCCGAAGCAATCGCGGCGCGCCTGATGGCGCTGGCGGCCGAAACGCCCTCGCTCTCTTGCATAAACTCCGCGACACGTTCTGCAGCCGTTTTCTCCTTCGTCTTCTTCTCGGCTTCACGCGCAGCTTCACGCTCGGCGCGGGCCTGGCGGCGCATGTTCATACGCGCCTGCGCCCTTTCACGACGCGCCGTGCGCCAGGCCTGAAAGCGCTCTGGAATCTTGCGGAAGAAAGAGAAGCGGTCGCCGAATGCGCCGCTCACACGCTCCATCGCGCGAACGAAGGAGAAGTTGGTGGCAAGCAGTAACCCTGTCGCTGCGAGAGCCGTGAGCAGAATGGTCGCGCCGATAGTGCTCAGGCCACTCTTGAGAATACTGGCGATAAGCGCGCCCGCGAGGCCGCCGGTCCTAAAACTTCCGTCAAAGGGCTTGCGCACGAGGAAGAGATCAAAGAGCCCAGCCACAGCTAAAAGGAGCATGACGAGGCCAATGATTCTAGACAGCGGGGCCCGAATGCGCCGCGTGCGAAAACGTCGCCAGGCGGCAGCAAGCAGGAGCAAAGGCAAAAGATATGCGGCGAGACCTATGGTCTGAAACAAACCGGCAGCGATGTTGGCTCCGAACGGACCGATCCAATTGCGTGTTGGATGCTGGCTTGCGGTATTCCAGGTCGAATCGTTCGGATTGTAAGAGACGAGGCACAGCGCCAGCAGCACGCCCAGGGCGAAGAGCAGGATGGCGATGATCTCGTTGCGCCGCGTATTCTTGGGCGCTGGCGGCTTGGCTGCCCGCGCTTCAGTTTGTGTAGTTGCCATAAGCACTCCAAAAGCAGATGTCAGATGCTGAATGTTAGATGGCAGCTAAAAGCTCATCTCCTCAGCGCCTCAATTACACGCCACGCTGATTCTACCAATCTTCCAGCCATTTTTATCCCTTACCCAAAACAAGTACATCAAAACATCATCTCCATACCTTACATCTTCATTGAGAACGCGAAATTGTATGACATTGAAAAAAGCGCTCTTCAAATTGTATTGCTTTCCCAGATACCGCTTCGCTCTAGAGTTAAGGGCTCTGTAGCTAACGATGTAATATTTATCATGCTCTGGTTGATTCAAAACCCATTTCTTATAAGTCTTTGCTAATTTCTCGGAATCCTCTGTTAAGAAAAGGACATTCTTCAACGTGGTGCCTTTGATGTGCCCAAAATCTTCGCCCAGAAAAACACTCACCGCGCTCTTGATAGCTTCAGGAGTACGAAACTCTGTCTCCGACTTGAAATGACTACAGCAGCCGCAATCCAGAACGGAGTCGTCCAGGAACGCTTTTTCGTGGAAGAATTGAAGAGCTGTTGTTATATCCTTTCGTACCATCCAAGCCTCTAAGAAATCATTAACTACTTCCTTACGAGTTTGCGGCGGCTTCTGTGCAAAACAGATGCTTGAGAGAAAAACAAAACAGACAAGCATAACGCCAAGTTTAAAACCGAACATTTTTATAAAATTCATCACTCAGGTGTTAGGCTGCCCGCCGGGAGAGCAGATACGCCTTGATAAAGTCGTCTAAATCCCCTGCGAGCACCGCGTCCACGTCGCCGCGTTCAAGCTTGGTGCGCGCGTCCTTGACGAGACGATAGGGCGCGAGCACGTAGTTGCGTATCTGCGAGCCGAAGGAGATGTCCTGCTTGTTGGCTTCGAGTTCGGCGGTCTCGGCGCGCCGCTTTTCGAGCTCGATCTCGTAGAGGCGCGAGCGCAAGACCTGCATGGCGACCGCACGGTTCTGGTGCTGCGAGCGCTGGTTCTGGCACGAGACGACTATTCCGGTCGGGATGTGTGTGATGCGCACGGCCGAGTCTGTCGTGTTGATGTGTTGGCCGCCCGCGCCCGTCGCGCGATAAGTGTCAACCCTTAAATCCTTGTCGTTGATCTCCACTTCGATGTTCTCGTCAATCTCCGGATAGACGAAGAGAGACGCAAACGAGGTGTGACGCCGCGCCGCCTGGTCGAAGGGCGAGATGCGGACCAGGCGATGCACGCCTGCTTCCGCAGCCAGCAGTCCGTAGGCATATTCTCCCTCGACCCTGAAAGTCACGTTCTTAATCCCAGCCTCCTCGCCCGGCTGGTAATCCAGAATCTCCGTTTTGAAGCCGCGCGTCTCGGCCCATTTCAGGTACATGCGCAGGAGCATCTCCGCCCAGTCCTGGGATTCCGTGCCTCCCGCGCCCGGATTGATCGTGCAGATGGCGTTCAGTTGGTCGTTCTCGCCGGACAGGAGCAATTCTGTTTCGGCCTGTCCGACCTCGTGCTCAAGCCGTTCGATCAACTGGCGCAGTTCCTTCACAGACGCCTCATCTTCTTCGGCGAATTCAAAGAGCACGCCGGCGTCCGCCATCGCGGACTCGAACTGCTCCTGCCGCGCGATGGTCCTCTCCAGACGGCTTCTCGCGGCCATCAGCTTTTGCGCCGCCTCCTGGTCGTTCCAGAAATCCTGCGCCGAGGCCCGTTCCTCGATCCGTTTCAACTCAGTGCGCTTCGCGGCGACATCAAAGAAACCTCCCGAGCTGTTCGACGCGCTGTCGAAGATCGTCGTAAGAGTTGCGCAACTCCAGAAGTGATACTGTCTCTAACATTCTCTAATCATCCCCATTATTCGATTGCGGATTGCGGAATTCGGATTGCGGATTTAAGCAACCCCGGAAGAATTCGTCTTTTCAATCCGCGTTATTCAATCAAGCTCGCTTACTCTTGCGCCATGAGATAACGATGACAGCCAAGGTCATTAAAGCGCATAACCAGACGAAGAGATCGCCGAACTTCGTGTAAAAGGTCTTCCCCGTAGTTGCGCGGTACACGGTCCAGGTTCGCATCGCGGGCTGGAAGCCATCGGTCGCATCGAGGACTTTGCCTGTCTCCGTGATGTAAGCCGAGATGCCCGTGTTCGTCACACGCAAGACGGGGCGATCATTCTCCACGGCGCGAAACACTGTGTTCGCCAGGTGCTGCCGCATCACGGGCGTCGCGCCCAGGTAGCCGTCGTTCGAGATGTTCACCAACACATCCGCCCCGGACTCGACGAACGAGCGCGAGATGGACGGGAACGCCGACTCGAAGCAGATAAAGACGCCCGCACGCGCACTGTCAGTCCCGCCTCCTAAAGGCATCAACGTGTACTGCGCGCCCGGCGTGAAATCTCCGACCATCGCCGGAATCGAGCTCACGAACGGCAACCAGCGCGGCAGCGGCACATACTCGCCAAACGGCAGCAGTCGAATCTTATCATACTGTGCGACGCGCCGACCCTCTTCGTTGACCATCACGGCCGAATTGTAACTGCCGTTTGCAGGGGCGGGCTCCTGCGCGTTGAAGAGAACGGACGTCTGATATTTCCTGGCGAAGTCTGTGATAAGTTCCTGAAAGCCAATGTCTCCCTCGTACTTGAAATTCATGGGCGACTCGGGCCAGATGACCACGCGCGGGATGTCCGAACCCTCCTGCCGCGCTCTGAGACCGCTCTCGCTCAGCCAATAGTGACGCTCACGTAGATCGTTGAAGGTCGCGAGCGTCATGTCATCCATCGGCACGTTCGGTTGCACGGCGACGACGACTGCTGCCGGTTTACCAGACGAAGGGGCCGTCACGTCAGAACGAGCAGTCAGGAATGCTGACAGCGCTACGAGCGCTACGGCCAGAACCGTAACGGCCGAGAGCTTCAGTGCGCGCGCGTTTCTCTGCAAGATCGCGTAAGCGACTGCCGCGTTGACCGTAACGATCAGGAATCCGACCATGTAGACGCCGCCCCACCGCGCCGTTTGAATCAACGGTGTGACGTAAGCCTGCGAGTAGCCGATGGCGTTCCAGAGTTGTCCTATGCTTCCCAAACGCACCCACTCAAAGGTTATCCAGAGCACGGGCGCGAGAAATAAGGCCCGGACTCCCCAGCGATCCACGGCGCGCGCCAGCGCCACGCAGAAGAAGCCGTGAAACAGCCCGGCCACAGTTGTCGGAATCACAACCAGCAGGTAAGCGAGCCACGTTGGAATGTGTCCGTAACGAATCATCGCGTACGACAGCCAGTAGCATGTGCCGTAGAAGAAGAGCGTGCCCGCTATCCACCCGAGCAGGAAGGCGCACCCGCGTTGTGGCCTGCGGACGATGGCTAAGAAGAGGGGGACGAAGCCGACCCAGGCGAGCGGCCACAGATTGAAATCGGGAAAAGAGAGGATGAGCAGCGCTGCCGCCAGTGCGGAGAGTCCGACCTCTGCGCGCGTCGGGGCGCAGGCGCGCACGCGCTTACTGAGGCGCGCGAGGCGTCGCTCACGAACAGGCGTATCGAGCGAAATCGCTTCGTCCATCGTGTGGGAGTTTAACAAAAGAACAGTCTTGAGTCTTGAGTCTGGAGTCCCGAGTCAGCAGAAAAAAATTCCTTTGACTCCAGACTCCAGACTCAAGACTCAAGACTCAAGTGTCGAAATGGTTTACGAATGAGGGCATTTCGACAGAAAACGTCACCGCACAAGTGACAAAATTCGTCGCCTGCGCAGTTCAAGAACGCCTGTGATCTTGATGGAGGAATGTTTGAGCGAAGAGGTCCGGGAGAAGGGGAGAACGTTGAAATAATTGGAAAAGCCCGTAAATGCGGGAGAACCCGGCCATTTCGACCGGGTTCACATTTCGGAGAGTTAACTGAAGGATCGCTCGGCGGGCGGCTGGCGCAGCGGCAGGCGGCGCTCAGAGGGGTGTTGGCGGCGGGGGCACGTTCCATTTCGTGCTAGCCGTCCTGAGCTAAGGCACCTTGCGTGCCACGAAAAAAAATTTTCTGGAAACGGGAAAGGATTGAACGTGAGAGAAGCAGAAAACAGTAGGCAGTAGGCAGTAGGCAGTGGGCAGTGGGCAGTTGGCAGTAAGCTTTAGGTCATTGAAGCAGGGGTTTATATCAACGTGAGTTCGAAGTAAACAGGGACGAGGTAGGACCCATCAGCACCCGAAGAGGGCGGAAGATTTTAGCCAGGGGCGTTAGCCCCTGGAACAAGCACGTAAATATTTATCGAGCCCCGTCAGGGGCGGCAGCATAAAGCCCAGGGCGTGAGCCCTGGGTCACAGCGCCGATTTGAAATGCAAGCCCGCGTGAGCGGGCGACAGCCCTTGAATTGCATCTCGAATATTTTGTTTGCGTCTTAATCCAGGGATGGACGCCCTGGGCTAAAATCTTTCGCCCCTGACGGGGCTGATGCATGCAGACAGCTCTCAGGCCGAACTCACGTTATATCAAGCATCCAGCTTATCAACCCTGACCTGACTGCCTACTGCTTACTGCTTTTCAGCGGAAGGGGATGGAGTTGCCGCGGCGGGGGAAGCGGCATTTGCAGAGGAATCGCGAGTGGCGGTCCAACGACCGACCAGTAAGCCTATGGCGAAGAAGAGGACTGCGAGGACGAGCGCGCTCAGAAGCAACACGGCCGGGCGCCGCTCGTCTCTGCTGAACTCTTCGAGAGCCGAATGGCGCGCCTCGCGCTTAAGCTGCTCTGAGTAGTTATGTGTGTCTACTGCCATAGCGAATGTTGGGCGAGCAGTGCGCCGCCGGACACTGCTCGCCGCGAGCGCTCATTGAGAGATCGGCTCGACTTCGAGCAGGTGACTGCTTGCCCCGATGACGCGCACCGTCTGGCCGCGCCCGATGCTGGTGCCCTGGCGCGTGCGCGCACGCCACACCTCTCCGCGAATCAGCACGGACCCCTCAGGTTCGAGCGCCGTTTCAACCGAAGCGAGCGCGCCCATCAGATTAAGCTCGCCCGTCGCAGCCTTCTTGTGCCTGGACATGGCTACGATGAAGAGGGCACATAAGCCCAGAACCAGTGCGGCTGCAAAAACAATCTGCAAAATATTCATGCCCGTTCGGGTGGCCCGGAGGCGACAGGCTCAGTTCGAGGGAGCGAATTTTAACACAAACAGCAGAAAAAAGAGCCGTAAATCGTAAATCGTGAATCGTAAATCGAGAAAGCTGTTTCAATTTACGATTCACGATTTACGATTTACGGACTTCTTACTTCCCGCCCATCTCCACCTGGCGTAGCAGTCCTATCGCTTCCTGGTTATTGGAATCAATCTCCATGGCGCTGCGCGCGTAAGTGAGTGCCTGCGCGCGGTCGCCCAGTTCGAGAAAGATGCGCCCCAGGAGTATATGCGCGTCAATCGTCTTCGATTCCCAGAAGATCGCGGTCTTTAAGGCGCTGATGGCGGCCTTCTGATCGCCCAGGCGTTGATTGATGCGGCCAATCAGAAGGAACGCTTCGGCGCTCGTCGGCTCAAGCGTCAGGACGCGCCGCAGCAGCGGCAGGGCTTCATCGTCGCGTCCCTCCTGATAAAGTTTCAGCGCCTGCGCCAGCAGCTCCGCGGGGCTTCCGGGAGTCGAGACCGGGTCCTCCGGACCCGGCGAACGGGGCAGATCGCTCGGGATGAAAACCTGTCGCAGTCGAACCGTCAGGTTCGCAGTGGTCTGCGACTTCTGCCATTCGGTCTGCCACTTGGCGTAAGAGGGAAGGAAGCGCCGCGCCTGATCGTCAGCGGCAGCGGCCTGCTCCGCCTGCCCCAGCTTCTCCAGAGACTTCGCCAGGATAAAGTAGGCTTCGCCGTCTCTAGGGTTGGCGGCGAGGATGGTGCGTAGTTGATTGGCGGCCTCCTCGTACTTGCCCGAGAGAAAGAGCGAGTAAGCGTAGTTGAACTGCACAATCGCGTCGTCGGGCGAAGAGGAATCAGACGCACGCTTCAAGAACCTTGTGCCCTGCGCCAGCAGCTCGTCGCGCTCCTTCTGTTTCTTCTCACCGCGCGCGAGTTGGACGGAGAGTGCGCCCGCGTTGTTGACGATACTGGTGAGCGGCGTCCTGGAGTTTTCAGGCGTCAAAGGCATCAAGACGTCCAGGGCGCTGCGCTGGTCGCCCTGTTTGGTATAAGCAATCGCTGCGTAGAAAGCAGCCTCTGTGTATTGCGGGTCCTCTTTCTGGAGCCTCGAAAGGTACTCGGCCGCCTGTTTCCAATCCTGCTGGCGGTAATAGAATTGTCCGAGCTCGAAAGCGGCCTCCGGATAGACCGCCCCGCCTCTGGCGTCCGAGTAGATTCTGAGCGCGTTCTTCAGATAAATTTCCTTGACGTACTTCTGCCTGTCTTCCGAGAGCACCTTGTCGTCCGTCAGCTTACCCTTGAGCCACGCCTCGAAAGCCTGCTGCGGGGCTTTGGTCGCGCGCTCGATCATCTCGTTGCGCGTGAACGGAAAAGCCTTGTCGCGCGCGTAGAGAATGTCGAAGGAGATGCGGCCGAGCATTTTCTGCAAATCTATCAGCGAGCCGCCGAAGTCAAAAACGCGCGACGCCCAGCGCCCATCAGGCATCACTTCGCCCATCACGCGTCCCTCGTTGACCTTGATGACGCGCGCCGAGCCGAGGACCGTGCCCGTCGTCTTATCCTGTCCGGGGGCGACGCTGTATGTCCCGAGCACGACCATCGTCGCATTGGCCGTGCGCGCCAGGCGGACCGCTGTGGCGAGAGACGGGATGGCCGTCAAAGGCAGGCCCAGACGTTGATAGGCAAGCTCGCGCTCGTCGTTTGAGAGCACGACCAGCCCGGGCACACGCAAAAGTTCCGAGAGCGAGTTGGCGAAGCTCTCCCCGACCCAGTTGTACTCCGACAGGTTCGAAGTGTTCTCGAACGGCAGAATCATGACCACGTCCCTTGCGCCTGCGGTCTGCGCCGTCGCGCGTGTGAAAATAATGGATTGGATAAAGAAGAGGGACGTCAGAGCAATATATATAGATGATCGTCTCAACATGAATAACATTCCTTCAAAACTTAAGGGCCGCCCCCTCGCGCTTTCTCGTCAACTTGAGCGACGGGCGGCCCCTTGCGTACTTTTAAGAGAACAGGAAACTCAAGCTATTTCTTAAAATCAAACCCTTGTGCCGCCTCGGAAAAGCCTAGTTTGCCACACAAAAGTGAGCGCGCACAAACCCGCAGCGCGCACCCTTTTCAGATGCTCTCGCTCCGCCACCAGTTGGACCTGCCAATTGCGGATTTCGGAATTCGGATTGCGGATTGCGGATTGAAAACCACTGCCTTTGTCTTTTCAATCCGCAATCCGCAATCCGAATTCCGAAATCAGTTGAAGGCTTCTGCATGGTCTCGGGCGAATTGCGCGAATGTGATGGGCTCGCGGCCTGTGACCGCGCGGACCGTGTCTGTCACGCGTTCGGCTCCTCCTTCGCTGTAGAACTCGAACAGCTCCACAAGAGCGTCGGCCAGCCACGGCTGCATACCCATCCCCGTCATCGCTCCGCGCGCAGCGTCCGTGGGAACTTCGATGTGCTTAACTTCGCGGTCCAAAACGGATGAGAATTCACCTGCTATGTCCCTGTAAGAGAGGGCCTCTGGCCCCGTAATCTCGTAAGCCTTTCCGGCGTGGCCGTCTTCTGTGAGGGCCGAGAGCGCGACCGCTGCGACATCGCGTGCGTCAACGTAGCTGACGCGCGCGTCGCCAAACGGGGCGTAGAAAACTCCCTGCGCCTTAATCGTCCCCGCGAACATAAAAGTATTCTGCATGAAACCGTTCGGGCGCAGGTGCGTGTATTCGATTCCCGAACGCTCTATCTCCTCTTCCGTCTCACGGTGCAGGCGTCCCAGAGAGATCGAGTCCAACTCTCCGCCGACGCCGATTGCGGAGAGCTTGACGATATGACGCACGCCAGCCTCTTTCGCCGCCCTGATGAGATTGCTTTGCAGTTCGGCCTGGCGCGGGTCGGGCGCGGAGAGCAGGAAAACTCTCTCAGCTCCTTCGAGCGCCGGTTTCAAAGTCTCCGGCTCATCGAAGTCGCCGATAGTAGTTTCGAGGCCGAGCCTGTGGACGCCTTCGGCCTTCTTCGGGCTGCGGACGAGCGCACGCGCTCGCGCGCCAGCAGCCGCGAGTTTCTCTACCAGGAGACTCCCAACAGTACCGGTCGCGCCTGTAACCAGAATGGTCTTTGTCATAAAAATCAGTTCTCACTCCGTTTGGAAAATTAAAAGGTCCTTCTATTTGTTCGCTTTCCTCAGTGCTTTGATTGATTTCAGGAGCGCCTGCAGCTCATTCGCCCATCCGTTGGTGTCGAAGTTCTGCGGGTCGTCGTGGGCATCAGGTATCCCTATGTCCACGGCCGCGTGAAAAGCCGGAATCAGCCACTCGCCGCGCCTGACGCTCGCCGCGAGATAGACGAGCGCGAGTCTCTGCAGTTGAGCCCCGGTGAAACCTGGGACGGGGGCGAACCTGTCATTGTTCGGGCCGCCCTGCGGGTCTCTGCGTCTGGGCTGGACGAGTTCGACGTGCAGGTAAAGACCTTTGCCTTTATTTCTCAGGCGGTCGCGGGCGAACTTCGTCCCGTGGTTCGGGGCGGGCAGTTCCGTCTTGAAATCCACGGCCGTGACGGAATCGCCCAGACGGTTGATGTAAACGTGAGTCACCTTCTTGCTGACCCACCTGCGCCGGAGGTCGTTCCACATCCAGGTCGCGTCGTTGATGTCCGGCGGAAATGGCTGGTCCAGGTAGTTCGGCGTGCTGACGTCGTGAATCACGAAGTAGCGCGCAAGGGGCGCTCCCGGATCGGAAGTGTTCGCGGGTGAGAGAGGGTCTGAGAGGAGACCGCCGAGGTCAGCCTCGCTGATGTTCTGCTCCGTCAGATAGCGCTGAAGAGCCGCCCGGTCCACGTTCAACGGTTCACCGATCAGCTTATCGAGCGGGGAAGGCAATTTTTTGAGGGCCGCACCCAGGTGCCCGCCCATCAGGACGGGGCGCAGGAGGCATTTGGCCTGCTCCTGCGGCGTCCCCTTGTAGCTCAGGGACGAGTCGTCAAAGATGCAGGGGATGTCCTGTGCGCTGGCAGGCAACGATTGCAGAGCCGCGACCGAGCCGATGACGAGGGCGAAGAGTTTTAAGAGCGCTCTGCTCAAGGTCCGTGGATTCTAACCTCCTGCGGCCCTGTCCTTGAGGCGAATAACGAATTTCAGCCCGGACCACACGTCGTCAATCGCGCATACTTTTGTGTCAACGACCCCCGCCGCGAGTCCAGCCTCCTGCACCTCCGCGAAAGAGAGATGGGTCTTCACGCCGGAACTCTTCTTCGGCCAGGCGATCCAGATCATTCCATTTTGTGAGAGTAAGGTGCGCGCCTCGGAGAGCCTGCGCCTCAGTTCTGGCTCGGTCTTCACAAAGACGAGTATGAAATCCAGCCCCGCGCGCGAAGAGGAGGCCAGGCGCGCCCCTTCGGGCATTTCCCCCAGAGTCTTCTCAAAACCGGGCGGAGCGTTGACGAAGCGGACGCTCATGCCCTCTTTGATTCCGAGTTTTTTAAGAAGCGGAGTCCTGGAATAGCCCGCCATCACTGATTCCCTTCAGGCGTTCAGGCACGGAAAAGTTAAGGCGCTTTTTGCCCCCGTGCGGATTGCATTGCGGCGCGATCAAAATCTGAGTGGCCGCATTCCCCTCATAACGTCTAACTTCCACTTGCCGTCTTCCTTAATCATCGGGATCGGCGGGGACGTCTCCGTTCTCGGCTGAAGGTCAGGCCCTCTCATGGTGGTGACTCGCACGACGACGGTAGCGCTATCGCCGCTGGGGCTGATGTCCTCGCTGACGACCTCCAGTTTGGGGAGTCCGCCGCTCCTTTCCACCTCGTACTTCATCATCCTGATCATCTGTTTCTTCGCTTCATTCGGTATCAGGTCCATCATCGTGCTGTAGGCAACGAGGAGGTCGCCCTCTGTCAGATTGTCTGCGGCCAGCTTTTCATAAAGATCCGTCCCGGCCTTGTAGACCGACTCGATGGTCTGGCGTGGAGTCATCCCCGATTTCACAGCCGACTTACCGCTGACGCGGCTGAGCACGATGATCAAAACGACAGAGACTCCCAGGAGAAGAACGCCGAGCACTACAGAGAGAATGCGATAGATGTTGCGGGGCTGAGGCTGGTAAGCCGCCGCCGACGCAGACCCTGTTGTGTAAACTGCCGTCGGCTCCGTAGTGCTGGAGTAGGGGGCGTAGGGAATCGTTTCGGGAGCTTGCTGGTCAGCAGTCTGGAAGTTGTATCCGCAGTTAGTGCAGAATTGCGCGCCGTCGGAGGCCATAGTTCCACAAGAAGGGCATTGAGTCATTGTCTTTCTCCTTTTCCTTTAACCTGAGGTTTGAACGACCTGTGAGCACATCCTATGTGTTCACTATTGCTGATCTTGAAAAGAGAGTGGCGTCCCGTACGGGAGTCGAACCCGTGTCGCCGCCGTGAAAGGGCGGTGTCCTAGGCCACTAGACGAACGGGACTCTGGTGACTCTCAACCGAAGCGAGGATTCAGAGGCGCAAAGCTTCAGTCGAGCTTTTTTTAGTTCTCTGGACAAACGTTGACTATAATTACAGGACATCGTAAAGAGTGTCAACCGGGTATGAAAAGCGCGAAAAGCAGAATTCAGGAGTCAGAATCCAGAAGCCAGAATGATAAGGCGGAAACCAGCTTGTTTCTCTTTTATTCTGAATTCTGACTCCTGAATTCTGGATTCCGCTCTTAGAGATGAAAGGATGAAGCGATGTCACTGCGAAGCATTACGGAAATAATCGGCGATCTCTCGAAGCCCATCCCGCGCCGCCTCTTGCGAAGTAAGACCGTCGGAGGGCAGAAGATTCTCTTTCTGCCCTGGCACACGGCTGTCAAATTCTTGGACCTCTACGCGCCCGGCTGGTCATACGAGATTCGACACCTCGTAGGCATCGGCGGCAAGCTCGTCCTCGTCTCGCGCATCTCGATCCAGTGCGCCGAGGGCGTCATCTACCGCGAGGCGACGGGGCAGGAGGACGAAGACGTGAGCCAATGGGGCGATTCAAGTAGCAACGCGGAGGCCCAAGCTTTAAAAAGAGCTGCCGCAAAATTCGGTTTATGTTTATATTTGTACGATGGCAAGCAAGACCAATGAGAAATATTTCTTAGGCAGGCTTTGTATTCATGGACATGAGTATCAGAATACCGGTCTCAGCCTGAGATACAAGCTTAACCGCACGTGTGTTGGATGCCTTGGGTTGAACAGCGCAAAATACCGTGCTGCGCACCAAGAAAAAGCGACTGCCAGTCAGTCGCGCTGGCGTAAGCGCGTAGCTAATCAAGAGAAAAGTAATATTCCATTAGAAAAGCGTTGCGCAAATTGCCAACAGGTAAAATCTTCCGGCGAGTTTTTCCCTGAAAAATATAGCGCAAGCGGATTGCGGCCGTGGTGTAAGCACTGTTGCAGCAAATACCAGCGGTCAGCCACAACCAAAGCCCGTTTGAGGAATTGGTATAAGTCTTATGTGGAGAACCCTGAAGTGAGAGAACGTATCAGAGCGAAAGGCCGCGAGCGCGCTTCCACTCCAAAGTATAAAGATTATAGAAAACATTATGAGGCTACTGATAAATGCAAAGAAACCAGAAATCGTTATAGAAAAAGTGAGCGGCGTAAAATTGCAGTGCGTAAATACAAAGCGTCACCGAAGGGAAAAATTACTGTATTAAAGTATGTCCATAAACGGCGCAGCTTAAAAGCCCAGGCTGTTCATATCCCGTATTCCGAGGCTGATCTTGCAGCGCATTTTCATAGGTTCGGCGATGTTTGTGCATATTGTGGGGCTAAGAAGAGGCTGACAATAGATCATTTCATTCCTTTGAGCAAAGGTGGTCTCGATGGTTTGAGTAATTTTGTGCCAGCATGTTCTTTCTGTAATGCGAGCAAACAATTTCGTGAACCTCAAAAATGGTATGAAGCGCAGCCTTTCTATTCTCAAAAGCGTTGGAATTTAATCCTTACAATTCTGAACGCAGCATCGAACCGTGGATAATCTTAACCTTAATCCGCATTCCACAATTGGTACATTCTCTTTACCTAAACCTCGGAGAAGGCTGCTGCATTCAAGCGGCAGATGAAACCGCAGCCACCGAAGGCGATGCTTTCAAATCGCCGTTGCTGCTTGCGCTAAACGCCTGATATAAGATATAGCTGGCGCG
>Ga0268243_1000014_pt1 | contig 99134 bp, 82 predicted proteins | sample BulsoiMagMametaG_FD_200254 | JGI IMG/M metagenome (GOLD analysis project Ga0268243, IMG submission 200254) | Bulk soil microbial communities from Mexico - Magueyal (Ma) metaG (v2) (version 2) | ecosystem: Environmental > Terrestrial > Soil > Agricultural land | place: Mexico: Magueyal...
GCAAAGATCAGACCTGAATTTGTTCGATCCGTTTTTCCTAAGATTTTTGCAGGTTTTCGAGATAGTTCAATGATTCCCAAACATCTATCAATACTTGTGTAGATACTAATGGCGTGAGCCCTGGGCTTTATGCTGCCGCCCCTCCGGGGCTCGGATCATATTTACGTGCTTGTTCCAGGGGACGGACGCCCCTGGCTAAAATCTTCCGCCCCCTTCGGGGGCTGATGGATCCTACCTCGTCCCTGTTTAATTCGAACTACTGTTTACTTCGAACTCACGTTATTTAAGGGCTCTACTGCTTTTTGGTGCTCGTGGTGCTCGTGGCGGGGGTGCACTGATTGGGGTCCGAAGGCTTGGTCGCCTGCAGCAGCCTGTCCTTATCTGTCTCCAGTTTGAAATCCGAAGTCGTCTTGACGGCTCCGGGTTTGTCCAGGCCCAGACGCTCGCGTATGAATTTTTCGACGTCCGCCTCGATCAACTCGCCGTTGACGACCCAGGCTTTCTCCGTCAGCACGTCGCCAGTCTTATTGAGCTTCGCGGGCTCCAGGAAAATGTTGTAGGGCGAGCCCCACTTACGCAGATCACCTGTGGTCTGGCGATAGGCGTAGTGCGAGGTCTTGTCGCGGTCCTCGCGCGATTCGGATTCGGAGACAACCATGTAGGGCGGCCCACCCGCGCCGAAGAAGGCGAGCGAGTCCGCGCGCGTGGCGTATTCGCTGACGCCGATGATCTCAAGGCCATGCGCCCTGTACTTCTCGTAAAGCGCAGCCGCGCCCGGCGCTTCGTTGCGCCAGTTCCCACACCACGGGGCGAAATAGACGACGAGCACAAGTTTCTTGCCCTGCGCGAATGAGCGCAGGTTGACGGGCTTGCCGTCCGCAAGACTATTGAACGTCCAGTCTTTGTAGTTGACCGTCTTCTCTTCGAGCGGCGCGTACTCGTGATTGCCCTGCGCGCGAGCGGCCGCGGGAACGAAAGCGAAGAGGAGGGCCAGGAGGATGAGAAACTTTTTCATGACTGATTCTCCATAAAGCGAACACCGCGGGGAGAAATTGTTTCGCGACAGAAACGACCGTTCTCGCTGCCGCAATTATTTTGAGCTGGCCGTGGTGGCCGCTTCGTTGAGCAGCAATTTGACGGCAGCTTCGAACGTGGCACGGTTACGCTGGCCCGGAACCTTGTAGCGAATCCGCCCCTCGCGATCAATGATGAACGTCGTCGGAAAACTCTGTATCCCGCCGAATTTTTCGCTCACAGTCTCGCTGTCGAGCAGGATCGGATAATCCACTCTTATCTCCTGCTGAAATTTCTCAATATCCGAAACGCGATCATTCCAGGACGCGCCGATCACGGTCAGACCCTGTCCCTGTAAGTCTTGATACATTGCGTTGATCTCGGGAATCTCGGAGCGGCATGGAATGCACCAGGTCGCCCAGAAGTTCAGGAAGACCACGCGCCCGCGCAAATCACTCAGGCGAACGGTCGCGCCGTTCACGTCCTTCAACTCAATCTCCGGCGCGGCCTCGGCTTTCGCGGCTTCTATCTGCGGTAACACGACCGCCCCGGACCCTTCGAGGCTGACGACGGCCTCCGCGTTAGGCAGCCAGGAAGCTAACCAGGCGTTGATGAAGGAAATCTTATTGGTCGCAATCAGCAGGCCGATGGAGATCAGCATCACGCCCGAGACGACTTCGACCTTGTGCAGGTGCTTGCGGAATTTCGAGTAGAAGCCCAGAAATTTATTGATCCCTAAGCCCGTCAACAAGAACGGCACGGAGAGCCCCGCGGCGTAGAAACAGGAGAGGATCAAGCCTGTTTTCCAGCTGCCGCTCGTCGCGGCCAGCCCGATGATGCCGCCCAGGATAGGACCGATGCAAGGGGTCCAGCCGGCGGCGAACGCCATCCCCAAAGTCATCGAGCCCAGCATTCCGCGCGGCTTCTGCTGCGAAAAAAAGCGCGTGTCTTTATAGAGCGCGCCGATCTTCAAAAGGCCCATCAGCTGCAGCCCGAACCCGATGATGACGATTCCGCCGATAATGCGAAACCAGGGATTGGCCGTGACTGTTTTCCCGAGGAGCCCGGCGAGGACGCCGAGCGAGAGGAAGATCATCGAAAGGCCGATGTTGAAGGCTATGGAATTGAGGATGACGGCGCGACGTGCGCTCGCGCGCGATTCGCTGCCGGTCTTTAAATGATCTATGCTGACGCCCGAGATGAGCGAGACGTAGCCGGGCACGAGCGGCAGCACGCACGGAGAGAGAAAAGAGAGCAGGCCCGCCAGAAAAGCTATCCAGATTGTAATATTAGAACCTTCCATAACCCCACGCAGGCGACTCAGTATAACAGTGACAAGTGACAAGTGACGAGTGACGAGCAAGAACGAGATTTTAACTTGTCACTCGTCACTTGTCACTCATCACTTACTTTCATCCAGCAGCTTCTCAATCGCCGCCGTGATCTCCACCTCGTTGCCGCCGCCCGAGCCCGTGGTCATCAGACGGATGACGCCTTTGCGGTCTATCAACACGGCGGTCGGGATGGCGTTGACGCCGTAGCTGCGGTGGTTGTCGTCGTTGGTCGCCACGGCCACTCCGTAAGTGAGGTTATACTCCTTCTTGAAGCGCTCCAGATAACCCAGCTCCTCCGCCTGCGACATCTCGCGCCCGCCGCCGCGGCCATAATATTTCGTCAGCCCCACGATGACCAGGCCGCGATCCTTGTACTTGTCGTTCCACTCCCTCAAGTGTGGGAAGGACGCGAGACACGGACCGCACCAGGTCGCCCAGAAATCCAGCAGCACGACGTGCCCCTTCAGCTCCGAGATTTTGGTCGGCGCCTGCTCGATCCATTTGGCGATCATGATCTCGGGCGCGGACTCCCCCTGCAAGCGCAGGTAGCGCTGTTTGCGCTGCAAGGCCGAGAGCATGCCGCGCTGATCTCGCTCATTCTTGATGTAGGTCTGGACGTAAAGAATCGAGTCCTCGATCATTTTCACGGCTTCGGGTTTGCGCTTCGTGTCCACGAGCAGGTCCGCCATCTTCGTGGTCGCATCCACGTAGAGGCGCGGCGACGGCGTCTCGATAGCCAGTTTGCGGACTTCTTCGAGGATTGCCATCAGGGCCGCGTCAGGCTTCTTCAATTCCTGGTAAAGGTCCACCAGAGCCGTGCTGGAGCTGTAGAGCAGGCGGTCCGACAATTGATTCTGCGCGTTCGGCTGAAACGACTTCGCGGCTTTGAACGCCTCTTCGGCGTGCGCGACGGCGCGCTCCAGCTGTTTGTTCTTGCGATAGGCTTTGGTCAGCTCGTTTTCCATCGCCACGCGCTCCGTCGTCTTCCGCGGCTCGAAGCGCAGGTAATCCGCGAGCGCGCTTTCGGCTTCTTCAAAGCGATTGATCTGCGCGGCCCGAAGGGTCAGAAGATAGCGCGCCAGTTGGGCGTGCTCATTGGTCGCCGCCTTGTCTGCGATGTAGCGCTTGAACGTTTCGATGGCCCGCTCCTCGTTGCCCGAGAGGTTATAGAGCAGCCCCATGTAATAGAGGTCTTCGCCAGCGAGGTTCGGGCGTGTCCTCAATTGCTCAGCGTAGCGCGCGGCCAGCTCCTTCTGCTCCTTCAGGGTCTGCTCCGCCACCCTCGGGTCGAACGGCAGTTTCTTGCTCGTAAACTCCTGAAACCTTCTCGCGGTATAACCGGAAGCATCGTCGTAGAGCGCGGAGCCCCCACGCACGTCCTGCGAAGTCGAAGTCGTGGGCGGGGGCGTTGTGATGCGGCGCGCCTGGGCGAGGCTTTCGACGCACGAGAGTGCGATGGCGCAGATAATCAGCAGGGGGGTGGCAAGCTTCTTCATATAATCGTCACTCACAAATCAACTGGTTCGAGCGTAAGAGAAACGCTCCGGACTGAAAGATTGAAGCAGGGGCGGCATAGAGCCGGTCGTAATCTGCTCGGCCACCAGCTCGCCCGTCAAAGGAGCGAGCAGGATGCCGTTGCGGTAGTGACCCGTCGCGTAAAAGAGTCCTTGCGTCTCAAGAGACGCGCCGATGACGGGCCAGTCGTCACGTGTGCGCGGGCGCAAGCCAGCCCATGAATCCACGAGCGGCAAGCTCTCAATCGTGGGCGCAATCTCCAGGGCGTGCGTGAGTATCGTCCGCACCCCTCCGGCTGTGACCCTGCAGGAAAAGCCCGCGCGCTCGCTCGTTGACCCGGCGAGCAGCCGCCCGTCAAGCCGTGGGATTATATAACCACGAGGGCTGTAAATCACATGCCGCGCGACCCGTGGACGCATTTCAAAACAGAGCATCTGCCCGCGAACGGGTTCGATGCTCACAGTTGCCTGAGATTTGTCCGTCGCAGCTAGAAAAGATGTCCAGGCGCCGCACGCCAGGACGACGGCCGATGCGCGGACAGGCCCGCCAGAGGTTTCAACGCCCTCGATGCGCCCGCGTTCCGAGATGATTGAGGTGACGTGCGTCTCCGAGAGAAGCCGCACGCCGTGATTTTCGGCCGCGGCGGCGAGCGCGACGAGCAGGCGGCGATTCTCCACCTGCACATCCAGAGGGAAGCGCAAGGCCGCACGGACCTGCGGCGCGAGGCACGGCTCGATGAGTCGCGCCTCGTCTCCGGTCAAAAGCTCTACCGCCAGCCCGGCGCGCCTCTGCCAGTTGTGGCGCCGCTCTATCTCCTCTTCATCCTCGTCCGAGAAGGCCAGATAGAGTGTCCCGGTCCTCTCAAGCTCGATGTCCGTTCCTGTCTCTTCGCGGAGCGCTTCGGCGAAGGCCGGGTAAAGCTCGCGGCTCGCGCAGGCGAGCTCGAAAAAAGCGTCTGCGCGATTCGCTTCCGCCTGCGGCGCGAGCATCCCCCCGGCGGCCGATGAAGCTTCCGAGCCGAGCCGCCCGCGTTCGATCAACGTGACGTGCTTCACCCCGCGCAGGGCGAGCGAGCGCGCCACGCTCAGACCGATGACGCCGCCGCCCACGACCACCACGTCCGCCGTCGCCACCCCTCTTAACATTTCTGGATTTCGCATTGATTAGAACTTGCTGGTATGATGCAACAAAAGTTATCAGTGGTCGGTGGTCAGTGGTCAGTTAAAGACTGGCCTCTACTGACCACTGACCACTGACCACTGACCACTGACCACCGACCACTGATTATGAAACATACTATCACACTCATCCCAGGCGACGGCATCGGCCCGGAAGTCTCCTCCGCGGTCGTGAGCATCATCGAGGCGACGGGCGTCGAGATCGCATGGGAGACGCACTACGCGGGGGCGCAGGCGCTGGAAAAATTCGGCGACACGTTGCCCAAAGAGCTTCTCGAATCCATCAAGCGAAACAAGGTCGCGCTCAAAGGGCCGATCACGACTCCCGTCGGCAAGGGCTTCACGTCCGTCAACGTCGGGCTGCGCAAAACGCTGGACCTTTACGCCAACCTGCGCCCCGTGCGCGCGCTCCCGAACGTCCCTTCCCGCTATCCGGAACTGGACCTCGTCGTCGTCCGCGAAAACACGGAGAGTCTTTACGCGGGGCTGGAGCACGTCGTGGTCCCGGGCGTGGTCGAGAGCCTGAAGATCATCACCGAAAAAGCTTCGACGCGCATCGCGCGCTTCGCCTTCGAGTACGCGCAGCGCGAGGGGCGCAAGAAGATCACGGCCGTCCACAAGGCCAACATCATGAAATTGTCGGACGGACTTTTCCTCGAATGCTTCCGCAACGTCTCCCAGAACTACCCGGAGATACAGGCCGACGACAAGATCGTTGATAACGCCTGCATGCAGCTCGTGATGCGCCCGGAACAGTTCGACATCATGCTGCTCGAAAATCTCTACGGCGACATCGTCTCGGACCTGTGCGCGGGCCTCATAGGGGGGCTCGGCCTCGTGCCCGGCGCGAACATCGGCGAGCTCGGCGCGGTCTTCGAGGCCGTGCACGGAAGCGCGCCGGACATCGCCGGCCAGGGGATAGCCAACCCAACTGCCCTGCTACAGAGCGGCATCCTGATGCTGCGTTACCTCGGCGAGCGCGAGGCGGCGGAGAAGGTGGAAACCGCGATGCTGAGAGTCTTCAAAGAAGGGCGCGTGCGCACACGCGACATCGGCGGCAGCGCCAAGACGGACGAGTTCGCGCGAGCCATCATCGCCGCAATGGGATGATTCTGATTCTGTAGGAGCAGGGACAGGTCCTCTGCCCGTCTGCGAATGCGGGCAGAGGACCTGTCCCTGCCCCTACAATTTTGCAAGCCTTCTCAAAATCCCAAAGGAGTTCCCGGAAAATGAAAACGACTGCACACGTAGCAGCCTGTTTACTGTTCACCCTATTCCTGTCCATAGCATCCCACGCGCAGCAACCCGCGACCGCGACGCTGAGCGGAATCATCACGGACCCGAACGGCGCAGTCGTCGCCGGGGCGCAGGTGACGGCGACACAAAAGGCGACGGGCGTTCAGCGCGAGACGACGACCAACGACTCTGGAGTTTACGTCTTATCGAACTTACCTCCGGGCCAGTACGAGGTGAAGATTCAGGCGAAGGGCTTCGCTAGTAAAATCTCGCAGTCGCCGGTCGTGCTCCAGGTCGGGCAGAGCGTCACGCTCGACGCCGCGCTTGAGATTGACCCCAAGTCGGAAAATGTAGTTGTTGACCTTGTCGCCGAGATACCTCTGGTTGACACGCTCTCCTCGAAAGTTGACCGTGTGATTGACGAGCGCGAGATCGCGAGCCTGCCGCTCAACGGGCGCAATTTTCTGGAACTCGCGCTGTTGGCTCCCGGCAATGCGCCCGCCCCGAATTTCGATCCGACGAAAACGAACGTGGTCACCATTTCGTCCGCGGGCCAATTGGGACGCGGCGGCAACATCATGGTTGACGGGACAGACAACAACGACGACGTGGTGGGCGGTCCGCTCCAGAATATCTCGCAGGAGGCCGTGCAGGAGTTTCAGATTGCCACCAACCGCTTCTCAGCCGAACTCGGCCGCTCGGGCTCTTCCGTCATCAACATCGTCACCAAAACGGGCACTAACACCACGCACGGGTCCGCTTCATTCTATTTCCGTGACCGTCGCCTGCAAGGATTGCCCGCGACCTTTGACCGCAGCACGGGCCAGGAGCCGCCCTTCGACCGCCAGCAATATGCCTTCGCCGTCGGCGGTCCTCTCAAGAAAGACAGAGCCTGGTACTTCGGCTCGTTCGAGTATCGAAATCAGGACGGCGCGGTGCTGGTCGGCGCGCGCGACCTGGCGCGCCGCACAATTACACGCACCTTCGCGCCCGCGCCTCTGAACGATCTGCTGCTGACGCTGCGAGGCGATTGGAGAGCTTCGGATTTAGATCAACTCAACTTCCGCTACTCGCTCGAACGCGAAGACGACGTGGCGGCGAGCACGCTGATTCGCGCCATTGGCTCCGCCTCGCAGCGCCAACAGGGGCGCAACAACTATCACTCGTTTCTGACCAACTGGACACGCGTCTTCTCGCCCAGAGTCGTCAACAGCTTCACTTTCAACGTCAGCAGTTATCTCAACCGCACGGAGCCCGTTACGGCCGCGCCACAACTGACGTTTCCGAGTTTGCAGGACGGGGCGTCTTTCCGCGTCCCGCAGCAGACACGGCAGAAGCGCCTTCAATTCAGCAACGCCCTGACCTGGGTCAGTGGCAATCACACCCTGCGCTTCGGAGGCGAGGCGCAGAAGCTGGACGCAGACTTTAACCTGGGCGTCTTCCAGCAGGGTCGCATCGAGTTGGCCGAAGATTTCCCTGCCTTTGATCGCAACGGCGACGGGCGCGTTGATGACAACGATCTGCTGATCGCGGTCACCCTGCGCAGCGCTGTGCCGGACCGCGCGCTCGTCATCCCGGACGCTGACAGCAACTACTTCGCGTTTTACGCGCAGGACGACTGGCGCGTTACCCCGAATCTGACGCTCAACCTGGGCCTGCGCTACGAACTCGACACGGACGTCAAGAACGTCAGCCGCGTCGGCGAGCTTAACCCGCTCATCCTGCCGTTTCTCAGCGGCACGCGCTCACGCGATACCAATAACTTCGGTCCGCGTATCGGCTTCAACTACTCGTTCGACGGCGGGCGCACGAGCATTCACGGCGGCTATGGCATCTACTACGACCGCGTGACGCTCGAAATTCAATCGCTTGAGCGCGGGCTCGACGGCCGCGCCCTGCCCATAGCCGTGCGCGCCGGCAACGTCTTCTTCATAGACCCGATGACCGGCACGTTCCCGCCCTTCGCCCCGACCCTCTCGAACCCGTTCACGGGCTTCATCCTGCCGGGCGCTGGGGCTTCCGGCATCAACATCATTGATAACGACCTGCAAAACCCTATGGTGCAGCAGTCGAATCTGGGCATTCAGCGCGAATTCTTCAAAGACTTCATCGTGCGCGCGGATTACCTGCACAACTTCGGCACGCACTTCATCATTGGCAGGACCATCGGCGTCGTCAATAACCCTGTCGTCGGTGGACCGGACCGCGTGGTCAACCTGGAATCCTCCGTCAACACGAAATATGACGGAATGCTTCTGAGCTTCGAGAAACGTTACTCGAATCGCTATCAGTTCAGGGCTTCCTACACGCTCTCGCGCAGCTTCAACTACGCGAACGACGATCAGATTCCCTTCTCGAACGGTCCCGTTAATCCCGCCAATTTGAGGCTGGAGTACGGTCCGACGCCCAACGACCAGCGCCACCGCTTCGTCTTCGCGGGCGTCTTCGAGTTCCCGCGCGGCTTCCGTCTGGCGCCGATCTGGACCCTGGCGTCCGCGGTCCCGATGGACATTCTGTTGCCCGACGGCTCTTCGCGTATCCCCACGTTGCAACGCAACGCCGGAGGACGACTCTTCCAGACGGGCGCGGATTTGAACGCGTACTTGCGCCAGCTCAACGCCGCGGGCGGCATTGGCGGTCAGCTCCTTCCGCTCGTACGCGACGACGCGCGTTTCAGCGACAGCTTCAATTCGTTCGACATGCGGCTCTCGCGTAAATTCTCGTTTACAGAAGAGATCACGCTTGAGCCGATTGTAGAGGTCTTCAATCTCTTCAACATCACGAACGTGCTCGGCGTTTCGAACGTTAATTATTCAGGCTTCTCGAACGTGCTGCTGCGCGACAGCAGCGATCCCTTGAATCCGGGCTTCCTGCGCTCCAGCAGTTTCGGGCAGGCGGTGACGACGGCCGGCGGCGTCTTCGGTTCGGGCGGACCGCGCGCGTTCCAGTTCGGAGCGCGGTTCACGTTCTAAAAGAAACCACAGAGACACAGAGGCACAGAGAGAGAAAAGCAAGGAATGAAGGCCATCTCTTCATGTTCGTTCTTTATCAAAAGTTTTCTCTGTGCCTCTGTGTCTCTGTGGTGAAAAGCCCTCTGCCAGAAGAGAACTCAAAGTGCCAACACAAGGCGAGCTAAAACGGCAACTCGGACTGACGGCTGCGACCGCGATCATCATCGGCGAGGTGATCGGGCTCGGCATCTTCCTCTACCCGGCGGGAATGGCGAAGTCGCTCGGCTCACCTTTCTGGCTGCTCGTGGTCTGGCTCGTGATGGGATTGATGGCGCTCGCCGGCGCGCTCTGTTACGGCGAGCTCGCCACCAGGTTTCCCGAAACGGGCGGCGGCTACGTTTACCTGCGAGAAGCTTACGGCCCGCGCGTGGCTTTCCTTTACGGCTGGATGGTCTTTCTCGTCCTCGATCCAGGGTTGACGGCGACGTTCGCTGTCGGCCTGGCGAGCTACAGCAGCTACATCGTGCCGCTCTCGCCACTCGCGATGAAATTGCTGGCAATCGGAACGATTCTCATTCTCGCCGTCGTGAATATCCTGGGCGTTCGGGTGAGCGTAGGCCTGATGCAGGCCCTGATGTTTCTGAAGATCGGGTTGCTGCTCTTCATAGTCTTCTGGGGCTTCGGCTCGGGGCTCGGCGATTGGGGTAATTTCGTTCCGTTTACGGCGCAAAGGCCCGGCTCAGAAAGCTTGTTGCCCGCGCTCGCAGGCGCTTGTGTTCTGGCCTTCTTCTCTTTCGCGGGGTGGTGGGATTTGACGAAGGTGGCGGGCGAGGCGCGCGACCCCCGCAGGACCTTGCCGCGCGCTCTCCTGCTCGGCATTCTCGTCATCACTATAGTTTATGTCCTGACGAGCGCGGCCTTTCTTTACCTCGTGCCGCTCTCAAAGGTTCCTACGGGCGAAACGAGCGCACAGACGTTTGCGGCTCAGGCGGGCGTGGCGCTCTTCGGACAGACGGGCGGCCAGGTCTTCTCGGGCATCGTGGTCATCTGCGCGCTCGGCAGTCTCGCCGCATATATCATGGCCGCGCCGCGCGTCTATTACGCGATGGCGCTTGATGGCCTCTTCGTCAAACAGATTGCAGCGGTCCACCCGCGTTTCGGCACGCCTGCGCTTGCCATAGCTTTGCAGGCCCTGCTCGCCTCGGCCCTCATCATCATCGGCACGTTCGAGGAGATCATCGCCTACTTCTTTTTCGTCACAGTGCTCTTCATCGCGCTGACGGTCGCGGCGCTCTTCATCCTGCGACGCAAGGAGAGAGGAGATTCCGCCGCGGCCTACCGCACGCCCCTTTACCCGCTGACGCCGCTCTTCTTTCTCGGGCTCGTCGCCGTGCTGCTTTTCCTGATCGCGGCGAGGAGCCCTTTGCAGGCATCTCTGGGCGTCGGCGTGGTTGCGCTCGGCGCAGTGGCTTATCAACTGCTGTTTAAGGGAAAAGCTGTCAGCAAATGACGCTGATTGAGTTTACATAAAGTCGTATGTCAGCCCGCGTGAGCGGGCGACAGACGCTCTTGAATCAAACATCTGTCGCCCGCTCACGCGGGCTGGAAAATATATGGCTACTTACTCTGTCGCCTGCTCACGCAGGCTTAAATACTTCTATTCAGGCTTAAATACTTCTATTTATGATACCCTCTTAAGAGTAAGCTGATTGCTGACTACTGAAAGCAAAAAGGACCGACCTTATGACCTGGATTAAGACTATTCCGATGGCGGAAGCCGACGAGAAATTAAGGCATGCGATGGAGGCGCAGCGCGAACTTTATCCGATTGAGTATGCTGAGCCTGTGCATCCGACGCCGGACGGCGAGTCATCCGGCATCGTCGCTTCGCACAGCCTGATACCCGAGGCGCTCTACCACGCCTTCGGCACTTTCGGCGCGCTGATGTCGCCGGAGCTGCCCCTGACGCGCCGCCAGCATGAGATGATTACCACGCTCGTTTCCGTCAGCAACCGCTGCCATTATTGAATCGAGTCCCACGCAGAGTTTCTGCGTCGAGTCACACTGGACGAAGATTTCGTCCGCCAGCTTCAAGACGATTACAAGAGCGCGCCCATTACAGAGCAGGACCGCGTGATGCTTGACTACGTGGTGCAATTGACAAAAGACGCCACGCGCATCTCCAGGGAGGACCATGAGCGGCTGCGCGCCGTGGGCTTCGATGACCGCGGGATTTTACAGATTACGCTCATCGCCTCCTGGTTCAACTACATCAACCGCGTGGCCGACGCGCTCGGCGTTGGTCGAGATTGAAAACAGAAATCATCGGTTGCCTCGCGCTTCTTGGTTTAGGAGAAAGATATGTGGACCTGCGTGAGTTGTGGCAATGAAGTTGATGACAATTTCGAGACTTGCTGGAATTGTCAAACGGACAAAGATGCTTACGTGCCCGGACTGCAAATCGAAGGTGAAGTTAATAACAAGTCAAACTGGATCTGCGCCACCTGTGGGGTCAACGTTTTATCTGAAAAAACTATTTGCCCAAATTGCGGTACCGGTATAAATGAAGTTGCCGGGAATGAAGAAGAGCAGGCTATGACAGAAGAAGAAATAGCTGCTTGGACTGAGCAAGGGGAAACTAGTCGAGAAGCGATTTTGGCTAGAGCTGTGATGAAAAGGTATAAAGACGCCTATCTTGCCGCAAGATTAACAACAGGATTCGGAAAAATTCTTAAAACCATTGGTGTTGCGCTGGCAATCTTGATTAGTTTCATTACAGTCTTTGGCAACATTAACACTCTAATTGGGTTCAATTATGGTCTCCCGATGCAGCTAGGTGGTTTATTTCTGGGTGGCCTGGTGGGAGTAATTTTTTATATTTGGGGTATAGTCGTTTCCGCAAAAGGACAATTGCTTATGGTTTCTCTTGATAGTGCGGTAGATAGCTCTCCTTTTTTATCAAATGAGCAGAGAGCAAAGGTGATGTCATTGCCAAAAGTATAGAATTTGTCACTCTTATTTTGCGGGTCTGCTTAGCGGGTTCCATGATATGCTCTCTCCGCTCGTCTCTTGTCTCCGACAATAGAGAGGTAAAAAACCTATGAGAATGTCATTCCCCAGGCGGTGGTTTACTATCTTACTCCTGCTCTTCATCTGCGGAACAGCGGCCTACGGACAAAGGCGTAGAGGAAGAGGTGCCGATTCCTCGACCGCACAGCTAACAGAAATCAAGGTCATTCCCTATGACCGGATGCACGACGCCTTTTCCGATGAGATTACAGACCCTGAATCAGACCATTTGAACCAGATAGACAATTCATACCTGGTGAAGATCGAAGTCTCCGGAAAGGCCGGGGATTATGCCAACCGCCGGGTCCTGGTAACTGTTCGTGAAGGCAACAGACTGCTTCTGACGCAGAACATGATGGTCGGGATACTCAACGATAACGGGAAATATTTCATCCCCATCTGGATTTACGGTCCTTTGTGCAGCCCGACCACCATCACGGCCACGCTGACCGGGCAGGGTAAACCCTCGACGCTCAAGAAAAAGATCAATTTCCAGTGCGGCGAGTAGGGATGGTCTTTAGCTTATTCACTAATCGATCAGCACCCCCCGACAAAGGGCAACCGTAGCTTTAAGCCTAAAGAGGCGATTTTTGATCTCTCTTACATTTAAGAGTGTGCCATTAAAATCATAGCTGCCTTGCTGTCTGAAGACGTCGCCAGTCGTCAATCCATCCCCATACATTTGATAGAAGTAGCTGTAACCATCAAACTTGAAGCTGCGAACAATTTTCTCATCACCAGTGAAACCGTCAACTTTGTTTGCAGTTTTTATGATCTCTTGCAGAAGCTGGGAAGCGCGAACGGCATCATAATTTGCGTACACGGATGCCACGCCGACTAAGACTAAAGCCTTTCCTCTATTATCCAACTTCGATGAAATCTGCTCTGCTTCGCTGAGGAACTCCGCCGCCCGCCCAAAATCTTTATTTTCGTTTTTGATAAGTGCTCTCGCAATCAGCGTGAAGATGTACGCGCGTCTCTCTAAATCACTATCATTCCGGGCAAATTGCTCGGCCCTTTCAAGCCGATTGTCAGTGACAGACTGCTTAGCCACGCTATATGTGATGAATGGCTTAACCACTTCGCGCGCCTCCTGCGAAAGTTTCTCAACTGTTTCCAAAGCGACCTCATACCGCTTATCGCGCATGGCAACCATCACTACCTTGAAATAAAGTCTGTCTTTTTGCTTTTCATCAGGTGTGTTGGCGGCTTGCTGTAGCAGAGCCTCAACCCCACCGGAAGAGTTTGTAGCTTCTCTTCGTGAATCATTCCACCGTTCAATTGTGCTCATCAATGAGTTGCGCTGATCTTGGTTGAGATAATTTGCCAGCACGATCTGCCGTGCTGTTATTGAAGTGGATAAAGCCGGGAGTCTGCTGCTGATATGAGGCTCAATAGTCTTGAGGAAGAAATAGTCTCCCAAAGCGCCAGCGCTTAGTTGCCCGATAGTCATTCTGTTGGACCGCGTGGGGTCTAACAATAACTGCGCGCAAGTTTGTAAATAGGTGATGCTCAATTCATGATTAATTGGATTGTTTTCGGCTAAACGGAGGTAGCCAGGTATTTGCTGGAGCGCTGGCGTTTGAGATTCTATAGACGGAACCTGTGCTGCCGAAAAAACATACGCATAAAGCAAGAAAAGCTCGTTGACATCATTGCCCCTCCGTGTCCGAACGCTTTGTAGCGCGCTGACGGAGAGATTATTAGCTAGAGTCATATCTTTCTTGCGGAGTCTGGCTAGAAACATCAAGGTGTCCGCAGTGACGCCATAACTGAACGACTTTTCGGCTACTAACGCCGCAACCGTAGGGTCTTTCTCGATGAGTTCAGTGGCTAATCTCAAAAAACCCGCAACCAAGCTCCCGCTCCGTTCAGCGGGCTTAACGGACCCTCTTCGGGAGGTCTCCTCTCCCAGCTTCGCATATTTGGCGACGTATGACTCAGCAAGTTTCTTGTCAAACCGGGCGGCAATGCCGATTATCTTGCTCATAACTGAGTCCAAATTGATATTCTGCTTTTCACTATCTTCTATGTTCCCCAATTGCAATGCATCATTGAATAGAGAATCAAGCATCTGGCGGCAACGCTCAGGCTTTTTTTTGATAAGTAAGTCGATAACATCTTCAGCTAACGCCACGCGCGCCTCAAGGCTTTCAACCTCTCGCAGCTCATCTATTACAGAATCAAGTGTAAAGACGACAATATGATTAAGCGGCGAAGCGCCACGTTTACTGGATGTTTGCCCATAGACGCTAGAATATGACGTTATGAGCGCAATCGCGATGACAATCATATGTCGTCTAAGTGGCTTCATCTTAAGAAATCCTCGATTCTATTGTAATACTGCATAAAAGCTCTTATTCGCCCGGCTTCGACGCTTTTTTGGGCAGCTCACAATCCACTATCTTGCATCCTTCCTTTTCATCCAGCACCCCATATTTCTTTTCTTGCGGAAACCAGCAGGTACATTTCGGCTTGGCTTGTTGCGTTAAGCCTAATTGCCGTTGACGTGTTAGAGAGAAGGCCACGACAACGATCAAAGCCACAAGGAACATGGAGACCAGAAGTTTCCAAATCACGCCAATCTTTTTGCTTTTCATAACTTCCTTCCTGACAAATGATAAATGTTTTCGATGAGCAGCGGGATTATGGGGCAACCTTGCTGCTCATTCCGATGCAAAGATTGATGCTGCGTCCTGAATCACTGTTGCAACATCTCTAAATCCTCGCCCCCTTCTGAGAGCCGTTTGTAGCATCTTTTAACCTCACAGGTATCCCTTTCTCCTGAGGGAAGCGGCTGCGGTAATCGCCTCAGAACTCCATACTGGTTAGTCTCAGGAAAAACGCAAGTGCATTCGGGGGCCGGCTCCGATTGAGCGGATGCAGTCTCACGCCCTACGTGAGACCCGGTGAGGAGAGATACTGTGAGTAACGCGCCTGAAAGGACGATTCTGGTCTTTTTCATTTTTAGCCTCCAAGTTAGATAGGGTTTACTTGAACCGGACGGTTATCACCGCTATCGTCGAGAGTAGTATCCTATGTGAAGTGATACTGCTGAGAGACGAGGTGAAGTTCATAGCTTTTGATACATCCGTATCGGTGGAGTGATAATCCCGTTTCTGGGGAAGGCTTGTCCCAGTGAGGGAACGCTGCTTCGGCACACAACTGAAGGTTTCCGTTATCGTGAGGCCGATGAGGATAAAAGCGTTCACCGGCAGGAAGCAAACGGCTAAGGTGCGGGCAATATAATCTTCCACTCTACAAATAATCAACAGTTATTTTCGTCCGGTTCGCTAGGGCAGCTAACGAAGTTTTCACTTCATCGCGCACGATATAGTGCCGGAACGCACACCATCTGGCATAAGAAACCCCTCAACACACTCACGCCTGCAAGAAAAATATAAGAAAAGCTGGAAACCCATCTCGGACTGAACCTGCGGGCACGGCCCTTGCTCTCGCGCCCCGCAGCAGATCGAAGCCCTCGCTTAAAGCTCTTCCCCGCGTGTCGCGCGCGCTTTGCTTTTCTGAAAAGCTTTTTGCCCCGAGAGAGCGCACACCGGAAGCGAGCGGCTCCCCTCTTGACGTTTCAAAACTAAAGGAGCGTAAAGCTATGTGGCACTTGAGGTCTACTCTATCCACCCGTCTCTTCTTGCTCTTCACTCTGCTTGCCGCCTTGGCCCTGACGGTGCGCGCCGACGATACGGAGGCGGACGAGTACGACGAGAATGCTCGCGTCGCGCGCGTCAGCCTGATTCGCGGCGACGTTCAATTAAAACGCAGCGGCAGCAAGACCTGGGAGCGCACACGCGTCAACTTTCCGCTCGTCGAGGGCGATCTGCTGGCGACCACAGGCGCGGACGCGCGCCTCGAAATTCAGATTGACGCGCGCAACTTCGTGCGACTCGCAGGCGATTCCGTCATCAAGGTTGTGACGCTGCGTGAGGAAGGCGTCGCGCTGAGTCTTTCGGAGGGCACAGCCACCATCCGCCTCGCGCGCTTCGACAAAGATAAAGAGTATTTCGAGATTGATGCGCCGGGAACGACGCTCGCGGCTGAAAAGCGCGGCGTCTATCGCCTGGATGTCTCGCGTGAGGGGCATGTGCGGATGATCGTTCGTGACGGCGGGCGAGCGCGCATCTATTCGGAAACGTCCGGCTTCACCCTGCGTGACGGACGCACGGCAGAACTCGTCTCCAACGGGACGGATGCGGGCGACTGGGAGTTGAGCGTCGCCGCAGGTTTTGACGAGTGGGACAGGTGGGTTGACGAGCGCGAACGCTATTTGACGGCGCGCCTGCGCTATGACGGGCGTGATCGTTACTACGACGCGAACGTCTGGGGCGCAGAGGAGCTGGACGCTTACGGCGACTGGGTCTATGTCAACGATTACGGCTGGATCTGGCGGCCGCACGTAACCGTCATCAACAACTATAACAACTGGGCGCCCTATCGCTATGGCCGTTGGACCTGGTGTCCACCGTACGGCTGGACCTGGGTGGGCGATGAACCCTGGGGCTGGGCGCCTTATCACTACGGGCGCTGGGTCTATTACAACAATAGCTGGTGCTGGGCTCCGCGCGGCTACGGCTATGCGTATCGCCGTAGCTGGTGGCGACCTGCGCTCGTAGCTTTCGTCTATATCCCGACCAGTTACGGCGAGCGCGTCTGCTGGTATCCGCTCTCCTACGGCCATCGCGATCCGCGCTCTCGCAACTACCGGCGGCTAGAAGCGCTGCGCAGGAATGATGTGGCGCGGCTCGAAAGAACTAACCCGGCATACTTGCGTGCGATCAGTTCTCTGCCCGCACGCGATTTCGGACGACAAGCTGCTCAAACGCAGCAAGCGTCAACGGATATTGCGCGACGCGCAGTCGGGACTGAACCCGTGCGCGGGCGTCTTCCGATTGCGCCCACCGACGGCTCTACGACAAGCGCCGGCGGAGCGGGTGAACGCCCCGTCCGCACAATGGCTCCGGCGCGTCCTCCGACCGCGGCAGGGGGCCCATCGGCGGCTGCTTTAGAGAATCGCCCGACCGGAGCGGCGACGCGTCTGCCAGGCGTCGCGCTTGATGATGAACTTCGACGCACGCGTCTCTACAACGGGCGCGAGCCTCGTCCGTCGGCCGCGAATGAAAGCGGCAGCGGCGCGGGCGGCAGTGTCGGCGTTGATCCAGGGAACACTGGAGCGGTGGCGCGCCCTGCGCGCGTGCGTCCGACGACGGAGCGCGCGCCGCAAAGCAACGACGGCGGCGCGGGCACGCCCTGGTATGAGCGTCCCACGCGACCTTCGCGCGTGAACTCCGGTGAGGAGCGGCCGGCCTCGTCGCCCGCGCCGAGCGTGGAGCGGCCTACAGGAGCGCCTGTCAGAGTTGACGAGCCCGCGACTCCGACCCCGGAGCCTTCAGCGCCGCGCCAGCGTCCCGCCTCGCCGCGGCGCAACGACGATGACGAGCCGGTCGCGCGTCCATCTCGCAGAGCGGAACCTACGGCAGAGCCCAGACCTGAGCCTCGTCCGGAACCTCGTCCGGAGACGCGGCCCGAGCCAAGATATGAGAGGCCCGAACCGCGTCCCGAACCGCGTCCCGAACCACGCCCCGAGCCGAGACCAGAGCCAAGACCTGAGCCGAGACCGGAGTCCAGGCCAGAGCCACGGCCCGAACCCAGACCTGAGCCTCGTCCCGAGCCTCGTCCCGAACCGAGACCCGAACCTCGCCCGGAGCCACGTCCTGAGCCCAGGCCGGAACCGCGTCCTGAGTCCAGGCCGGACCCGCCGGCGCGCGAAGAGTCCAAACCAGCTCCGCGCGAGCGCGGCGAGGATGCGCCCGCGCGCCCGAACAGGCGCGGCGAAGAGCAGCAGCAACGCGACCAGTAGTTTGACTTACGCCTAACTTGAGAGGAAGGAATCATGAGACGAACAAGAAGACTCCCGATAATTGTTTCTATTTTGGTGATGGTGCCCGCACTCTGCCTCGCGCAGGAACGCGCGCGCACGATTGACGCTTCTCACAGTTCATCCGCGGATGTTTCCAAGGCTGCTCTCGATCCCGCTTACATCCCGCACGGGTCAAAGGTCTACGTCAGCACGATCCAGGGATTCAACGGCTTTGAGAACTACCTGGTCGCCGCCTTCAAGAAGAAGAAGGTTGATCTTCTCGTCGTCACCGACCGCTCGCAGGCTGACTTTGAGATTACGGGCTACGCAGAGCACAAGCGCGCGGGCTGGGCCAAGATCATTTTTGGCAGCGGCCTGCCCGAATCAGAGGCGAGCATTCAGGTCGTTAACCTCAAAACGAGCGTCGTCGCCTACGCCGTCGGCTCCTACAAAGTGGACGCCATCAACGGCAAGAAGAGCACGGCCGAGCACCTCGCCAAGAACCTGCGACAGAAAATGGAGAGGGATGACAAAAGGTTGAATAAATAGTTTCAAGTTTCAGGTTTCAAGTTCCAGGTTGAATCTTGGTCCAGGAACTTGAAACTTGAAACTTGAAACCTGGAACTCGAAATCATGAACACGACGCGTTTACGCTTTCGCATGGGCGCGGCTCTGGCAGCCGTCGCACTCGTTATCTCTCCCTTCATTCGCCCGACCCACGCTCAAAGCCGCGTTGAGGGGGAGGTCAGGGCGGACGTGCAGCGCGCGCTCAAGACGCGCATCCGTGAAACGGTCCTGCAAAAGCGCCGGGACGGCTACGCTCCAGCGCAAAACAAAGCCTCATTGCCCGCGCGCCCGCCGCGCACCGTGACGGGCGACGAGGCAACGGCTGAATCGGGCACGAAGCGTCGCCCGGCTCGTCTCACCGGGAAGTCCGAACAGAGCGATGCGCGTGCGGACAAGATCACGTACCCGCGCATCCTCGCGGGCACGCCCTTGAGCTGGGTCCTGCACACCTCGCAACTGAGCCTCACGTCTTCAGCCGGAACGGCCGAGCAGTACGTGGACGCGACCGGCGACGGGGTGGCTGATGAGAGGACCACTTTTAACGCGGGGGGCGGCTCGTTCGACATCGCGGTTGGCCGCTCCGGCGCCCGTTACGAAGTCTATTCCGCGACGCTCAACAATCGTCGCGTCGGCGTCATCAGCGTCGGGCTCGACACGAACGGCGACTTCACGCGCGATTCTTCCAGCACGTTCGATCTTGAGAGGGACTTTAGTCTCCCTTCGGCCGTCTCGGTCGTCTCCGGCACGTCGCGCGCGGGGCGCGAGTTCGTCGTCGTCTCGTCGAGCGGCTATTACGATTTCGACAACCCTTCAGACCCGAACAACGAGCCTTCGGCAGGCGTCGTCCTGCTCGTCCGCGACACTTCAACGGGCGGGTTCGACAGCGCGCTCTCGCGCTCGCTCGTGCGCGTCGGCAGCAATCAACTGAACAACGCCAATGCGCTCGCCCTGCTTCCGAACAACGATCTTCTGATAGCAGACTTCGATTCAAACGAGCTGCGGATAGTGCGCGACACAAACGCGGACGGCATTCCTGATACGCTCGACGCGACTCCTTACTATCGCTACAGCTTCTCGAACGACTCCCCCTTAGACATCGCGGCCAACTCGCGCGGCGTCGTCTTCTCGCACTCCGTCGGCAATGACACGGTGATGCTCGCCCTCTACGACGATAATAATAACGGTTATGCAGACCGCGATGAGGTCGTCGTCGAAGGTCTCTCGATTGATAACAGCCTGATCTTTCACGGGCTGACGACCGACCGCGAGGGCACGGTTTACGTCATAGAGAACGCATCGGGCGCCGCCGACCTTGCTTCAGACGGAGGGAATCTCGGCTGGCCGCAGATAGATGCGTTCCCGGACCCCGCGCTCAACGGTTTTTTGCGCGACGGCTCTCTCTTCGCCGAAGCCGACAATGGCGACACGCAGGCGCTTTCGGGGCTCGCGTTCGGCGTGGAGACGGTGCTCCCGGCGGTCGCGCATCTGACGATGACCAACAGCGCCAGCCTTCACGGCAACGGCACGAAAGGCGGCCTGGCGACAATCCTCGGCACGGGATTGACGCTCGGTAGAAGCGGCAGGACCGAAGCTGAAGCCTCGGCGCGGGGCGTGCGCGTGACGCTGGAAGGGCGCACAGTCCCCGTGCTCTCCTTCAGCGATTCGCAGATTAACGTGTACGTCCCCGAAGCCGCCGGCACGGGCGTCGGCTCAATCGTCGTTTACGTTAATGGTAACGTCACGGCGGCAGATGACGTAACGGTCGTTAACGATAATCCGGGTCTCTTCACCTACGCGCAGAACGGGGCGGGCGAGGGTCTCGCGCTTCTCGTCTCTGGAATGCAGTACACGCGCGGGCCGTTCAGCGCTAAAACTGCGGGGCAGTCAACCGTCATCGCGCTTTTCGGCACGGGCTGGCGCAATTCACTGCCCGTTACAGTGAGCATCGGAGGACAGGCGGCGAACGTGGAATATGCCGGTCCGAGCGGCGGCTTTAACGGGCTCGACCAGATTAACGTCCAGATACCCGGCGGCGTCACGGGCCAGGTGCCCGTCGTGGTGACAAATAAGAGCGGCGCGACGAGCCGCACTGATGTTATAGTAAGCCTCAAATGAGAGCCTTACTGATCATCACGCTACTGCTCATGAGCGCGTCAACCTCTTCCGCACAGAGCGGCGCGCAGACCGCTTCGGGCGCGGCAGCAGCAGCACCTCCGGACGTGCTGATACTTAAGAAAAGCTGGCGCAACTATTTTCGTGTCAGAGCATCGGAAGATTCAATCTTCTCAGCCTCTAACCAGAATTTAGAGGGGGGCGCCCCCACTCGACAGGAGAAAGCCGCCACCATACGCAACGCTGCGAGCCTGCCTCAGCGGGAGCGGGGCCCCAGCCCCGCCAAAGCTCCAATCGAGGCGCCGACAGCGAAGTCGAAATCTTGGCACCCGTCCGAGCAGTTTGTTTACCAGTTGAAAATTAAGAACACCGGCGCGAAAAAGATCACGGCGCTCGAATGGGCGTACATCTTTACAGACCCTGTCACGGGAGAGGAGTTGAACAGCCACACATTCCAGAGCTTCTCGCGGATCAAGCCGGACAAGAGCTCGACCTTAACAGTGACTTCCGCAGCGCCTCCGACACGACTCGTCACCGCCAGAGGTCTTGAGAAAGACAGCCGCAAACCGTTTGGGGAGCAGGTAATCATCCGTTGCGTCGCCTATGCGGATTTGACCGTCTGGGAGAATCCCACGAAGGGAAAGGGCGATTGCCAGAGTCTCTTCAATCGTGCACGCAAGCGCTGAAGCGCCAAACACGACTATTTAATTCGAATCCGACAGCAGAAAGGGACAAGATGAGCGTCAAAAGACACCTATTTTTCCTGGCCGTCGCGATCATTGCTTCTCAACTCTATTTAACCATTGCACGGGCCCAAAATCCCACGGCGGCAACACAATCATCTCCCGCCAGGCCCGAAGGTCTTCAGCATAAGATTAAGTTGCAGTTGCTTGTCGCCTCGAATGCTGTCAACGCCAAGACTGATTACCCGCCCGTCCTGGACGCAATCGTCAAAGAGCTTAAGGCGTCAATGCCTTTTAAGAATCACAGGTTGATAGCGACCTACGTTTACAACGTCGCGGACGGCGGCGTCCTTGAAGTGAGCGACGTCACCTACGCACAATTCGAGATGGGCGGCGCGCTTGCGCCCAAGTACTACACGTTTACGATAGCGGGAGTTAAATCTACTCCGAGCGGAGAATGGGTGCGCGTCTCCAGATTACGGTTCGAGTTTCGGCAGCGGATTTTCGTCGAGGCCGCGCGGGCCGAGGGGAGCAGCAACCCCATACAAAGGTTCGAGAATGTCGTTAATGGACTCTCCACCGAACTATCTTTGCGCGATGGCGTCCCGGCTGTCGTCGGTACGATGACGACCGGCCTCTCAGACGGTGTGTTAGTGCTCGTCGTGACGGCGGACAGAGTGGATTCCCGTTAAGCGTCACCGCCCGGCGTAAAAATCAATCACGCGCTGCGCCATTCGGACGACCTTCTCGCGTAAATGCGCGGGTTCCAGAATCTCCACCTCCGTCCCGAAGCTCAAGACGTATTCGCACGCCTCTTCCTCAAACTGAAATCTCATGGCGACCTTCACCCAGCCGTCCTCTTCTGGCGCGCCTGTGTGCTCGATGCGCGCGAATCTACCGCCGTAAGGCAGGCGCGGGAGAGCTGCGGGGCTGGCGCGCAAGGTCGCGGAGTATTTCGGAAGATGCGACCTGAATTTCGCGGAGGACTCTTCCCAGAACGAGGCGAGGTCAAACCCGCGTGGGCGGCGCGCCGGCTCATTCAAAATCTGCGGGTCATGAATGCGTGAGACGCGATAGCTGCGGACGTCCCCGCCGACGGCAGCAACCAGATACCAGACGCTCCCCTTGGCGACGAGTCCGAGCGGGTCAACCAGACGCTCGCCCGCGCCGCAATCTTCATTGCTCCCGTAAGTGAAACGCAGCTTGCGCCCCTGCCAGACGGCCTCTTGCAGCCTGTGTAGAGCCGGCACGGTCTCCTCACGTAGATTCCAGCCCGTCACGTCCACGTAGATACGCTGGCGCGCGTAATCCGCGTCGTGGCGAAAGACGGGCGGAAGGGCGGCAGACAACTTGATGAGCGCCGCGTCGGAAGCTTTATCCAAGCTCAGGTCGGCCAGCAGGCGCGCGGGCCGCGTGAGAAAGAGCGCCTGAATCTCCATCTCATTCAGCCCCGTCAAATTCGTCTCGTAGCCCTCCATCAGCATCCACCCGCCGTGCGTGCCGCGCTCGGCGGTCACAGGAACTCCGGCCATGCCCAGAGCCTCCATGTCCCTGTGAATGGTCCGCTCGGAAACTTCCAGGCGTTTTGCCAGTTCCCGCGCCGTCATGCGCTGGTGTATCTGCAAAAGCAACAGGATGGAGAGCAATCGGTCCGCGCGCATCCTTTTCTTCCTCCTGACATTGGATCAGGTCAGTACCGCCTGCGGTAGCGGGCGGGTCCTGATGTGGCTACACCCGCCCGCTACCGCAGGCGGTACTGACTCATACATTTCGGCCCAAGATTGTATCCGAGAAATATGACAAAGGGTGACATCTATCCGGCCGTAATCTCTTTCAGGCGAGGAAAAGACTGAAAGGAGAAGAATGATGAGAAAGGTGACTTTCGGCGGAGCCAACAGCCTGGACAATTACATCGCGCGCCCGGACCACACGTTTGACTGGATAATGCATAGTAAGGAAGCGGCCCAGTACATGAGGGATTACTGGAAGACTATAGACACCATTCTGATGGGGCGCAAAACCTACGAGGTCGCGCTTGGGTTCACCAAAGGCAAGGGCGACCTCCATCCGGGCATGAAAACGTACGTCTTCTCGCGGACGATGAAGGCCGGCTCTGGCCGCGGAGTCGAGATCATTACGGAAGACGCCGCAGAGTTCGTCCGCTCTTTGAAGGCTCAGGAGGGCAAAGACATCTGCGTCATGGGCGGAGGCGAGTTTGCGAAAACTCTTTTCGAGGCGGACCTGATTGACGAGATCGGATTCAACATTCATCCGGTCCTGCTCGGCTCAGGCATCCCGCTCTTTCACGAAATGAACCATCAGATTGACCTTGAGCTGCTCAATTGCCAGCCCTTCAAAAACGGCTGCGTGCTGGTCTCTTATCGCGTGAAAAACTCGAAGCCACGGAAAAAGGCTCGAAAGAAGGCACGTAAGTAATCTGCAATAGGTCGCGGGTCAGTACCGCCTGCGGTAGCGGGCGGGTTCTTAGTTCACCATTACCCGCCCGCTACCGCAGGCGGTACTGACAAACCCTACTGTGGTGGCTTTAATTTGATCGTCGTGTTCTCGACGACTGAAGGTGGGCGGGCGGGCCTGCTTATCAGTTCCTCTGTAATGGGCGCTGGCGGCAAGGCTGCGTTTTCGGATTGCGCGAGAACAGGAGAAGTCTTCGTCTCATCTTTTTCCGGCGGGGTCAAAAGTTTGGACGCGTTTCCCAGGCGGTTCAAGCCCCAGACGATGAGCGTGATTCCGAGGACCAGGCCGAAGCCTGCGCTGAAGACCGCCGATTGCCAGGCGTGTAGAAAGGCGTTGATGCCGGCATTAACGAGGCCGATGCTGGCGAGGATGAGCCCCCAGCTAATCAGGTTCTCGCTCTTCTTATACCGCTTCAGGGCCTCTTCGACGCGCCCCTCGACGGCGAGCCGAACAGCCGTGAGCGGCACGCCGCACTGCCGGCAATAACGCTGCTCCTTCTGATTCTCAGTTGCACATTGCGGGCAGAACATCGCGCGCTCGCCTCCATTTTAGAAGGACGTTCTTCCCTCGCTGATTTCTACGCTACGACCCACACAACAGTTTCATCATTGACAGCAAGCCGCCCTCGTCAGAGAGCTTACTTCAGATTCTTCAGGACGCGTATGCTTTCCGGGTAAAGGTCGTCGAGCGTGCCGTAGAGCGCGCTTCCCTCCTTCACAGGCTTGAGTCGAGCTATGGGATCGTCGCCCGGGTCCGGAAAGCTCAATTCCCCGGTCCCGGCTTTGAAATCGAGATTGGTCAGAAGCGACGTGGAGGTCAGAAAGTAGGCATCGTCGCAACTCTTCCCGTCAATGCCTGGAATCTCTTTGTAGAGAATGATGGGAAGGAAATCCAGCGTATTGATCGTCTCACCGCCAACTTGAGCAGTGGCGCTAATAATCTCGCGCCCCCCGCGCACGACGCGCGCACGCACGCGCCCCCCGTCTTCTATGACCTCCGTTTGACCCAGGACGGCGGGCCACCCCTGCCCTTCACGGTAGCAGGCGAGGCTGGCGTCCGTGCTCGTGTAAAGGTAGGGGACGAACTGCCCTGTGTAGTCGCCATAGCGCACAGGGAGGCAGGGCATCGTGAAGTTGTGCGGCCCCATGCCCGTGACGTCCGGGCAGATGAAGAAGCACATCGCCACAGTGTTTCCGGGCAACGGCTCAAGCTCGCGTGGCAGCACCTCGCGGATGGCCGCCTCTTCGGCCTCGTAGACGATAATCAGGACAAGGTCGTCTGTGTACTGGTAGGGCGGCAGCCCGTACAACGGCTTCAGGAACGGCAAGCCTCTGGGCTTATCCGCGCTCAGCTCAATCTCGCCCCCGCGATAACCTTTGCTCTCGCCGCTCATGTTAAAGACCTCCTCTGAGATAAGCGCGAGGTTTAGCGTACATGCGTCACTTTATCCGCCGTTTCCTTTGACGTAAGGACCGGGACGATCTCAAACTCCACCAGGTCCTGCCAGCGAGAGACCCACTCGCCGAATAAGTTAGGGTCTTCGCATTCCATCAGCTGAAAGCAGCGGTCAAAAGCAGCTTCCGTCCAGCTCTCAATATACTTTAATCCTTCGGGCAACATCCGCCCCCGCTCCCGGAACCTACGGTACACTGCTTCGGCATCGCCGTCCTTGAAACGCTCGATCACCATGAACAGCATCCCCTGTCTCCTTTTCCGACTCACCCTTCTCCGATAGAGTTCGGAACCACGAAGCTATCTGACTTACTGATTTACTCGCTCTTCAATTTCAAGACCAAGAAGAGAACGTACAATGCTTTATAAAAGCGCAACGAATTCATCTACCGTCAGTCCAGTCTGCCGAATAATGGCGCGGAGCGTACCCCGATCCAGTTCTTTGTGGTTTGGGATGGTGGTCTGTGCATGTGGCGTCTGTCGCACCATCACGATATGGCTGCCGCGCTGCCGATAAACGGCGAAGCCAACTTTCTCAAGCGCCCTGACGCATTCCGCCCCTGAAATGACCGGCAACTTGCTCACGCGGCGACCTCGACTATCTCCACGTTATCGTCCGGCACAGGTTCGCCGCGCTCGCGCAAAACTTCTTCATGCAGAGTGATGGCTTCTTGAATATTTGCCAGCGCCTCGTCTCGCGTCCGCCCCTGACTCACGCAACCGGGCAAACTGGGGACTTCGGCTACCGTGTATCCGTCTTCACCTGGATACAATAAAACTCTTCTTTTCATCTTCTCACCTCGCGCAGATTTTATACGTGCTGCCTCTTCCTCACAAAGATATTAATGCTGACGCCGATCTGAATGCTGAAAACATTATGCGTAGCCTTAGATTGAGCTTTCCACAGTGAGGGCCTTCCTGTTCACTATCTTTCTGAAGGGCACAGTTCCGGCGGCGATTATAGAACATCTGTACTACAATCACCTTCCAGTTATGGAACGCATCGTCTTTTTAGATCGCAGCACGATGAAGGTAGACATCCGCCGGCCACGGTTTGAGCACGAGTGGGTGGAGTACACACACACTTCTTCCCCTGCGGAAGTGGTCGAGCGATTGAAGGAAGCGACCATCGCCATCACGAACAAGGTTCCACTGCGCGAGGGGGAGCTAAAGCGCCTCCCGCGTCTTAAATTCATCGCGGTGGCTGCTACTGGCACGGACGTCGTTGATCTGGACTACTGCCGCAGCCGCAACATCCCTGTCTCGAACGTCCGCGGCTACGCGCGACATTCCGTGCCCGAGCATGTCTTCATGCTTATCCTGAGCCTGCGCCGCAGCCTCTTGAGTTTCCGCGAAGAGGTCGCGCGCGGCGAGTGGGCGAAGGCTAACGTCTTCTGTCTGCCGACTCAGACCATACGCGACCTGCACGGCAGCACGCTCGGCATCGTCGGCTACGGCGCGCTCGGACAGGCCGTGGAAAAACTAGCGCTCGGCTTCCGCATGCGCGTGCTCGTCTCGGAGCACAAGGGGGCGCAAGAGTTGCGGTCCGGGCGCACAAGCTTTGAAGAGCTTTTGCGCTCAAGCGACATCGTCACTCTTCATTGCCCGCTCAAGGACGAGACGCGCGGGCTTATCGGAAACAGGGAGTTTCAGATGATGCGGCGTGACGCGTTCCTGATTAATACGGCGCGCGGCGGGCTGGTGGAGGAAAACGAGATGGTAAAAGCCCTGCGCTCGGGATTGATTGCGGGCGCGGGCTTTGACGTTCTGACGACGGAGCCGCCGCGCGAAGGGAATCCCCTGCTTGACCTGAATCTGCCCAACTTCATTCTCACGCCCCACGTCGCCTGGGCGAGCCGCGAGGCGCAGCAAACGCTGGCGGATCAATTGATAAACAACATCGAAGCCTTCATCAAGAAATAAAATCTTGCCTGCATAAATATTTAACTACTGGCGGTATCGCCTTTCGGACGGATCATAATGCGCGCGCCTTCCGGCCCTAACATCTCCGTGTAAATACTCCATCCGGATGGGCACTTCTCCCTCAGGGTAAACCAGGACAGTAAAGTCCGCGCCGTCTTCGCCCCTGACGATTCTATCAACCTCCACTTCATGGGCACCTTCGAGGTGATGCTTGATAAAGATCACGGCTGCCAGCGGTCCATGTATCTGGAGCCCCTTTGCCGCTTCGATTGCCTCACGCAGCTTGTCTTGCCCGGCGTTCTCCAATTCCAGCAGAATCTCCTTCACCTTATTGAAGGTGAAGTTATTCGGCATCGCCCTTGGCAAAAGCCCTGCTTCCGCCAGCAGCCTCAGCGCCTGATCGGCCATTCTCCATCTCCTTCGCCTTGTATCACGCTTCGGTCCAGTGTAGAATCCGCCTTCTCGCATTCGCAGGTCCAGGCCAAAGTCCTCGGGACTTCCCCCAAGCTGACGGACCTTTCAACCTTTAACTCTCTAATCACACAGGAGAAGAATAGATGCGCACGTTAAGAACCTCAATCCTCGCCTGCCTCTTCACCCTTTTATTCATCGCCGTCGCGGGCGGTGCTTTCGCCCAACAGGTCCGCATCGTCCATATTGACGTGGGACAAGGGGACGCTACTTTAATCATCGGACCATCGAAGACCCTTCTCTTCGACGCCGGCGTCACAGGCTCTGGCACACAGATCCGCAACGTCTTGAACTCTCTCAGCCTCACGTCAATAGATTACTTCGTCGCGGGTCATTACCACGCCGACCACATCGGGGCGATTGACGAAGTCATCAATGGCGGCATCACCCTCAACATCGCTAGTTATGATCGCGGAGGCTCATATTCATCTCAAACCTATACGGACTACGTTACAGCCGTAGGAGCTAAGCGTACTACCATCACATTGAACCAGCAGATAGATTTAGGTGGAGGCTGTGTGCTCACTTGTATCGCCGTGAACGGTACGACCAACCACGGCAACGTCACCCCGTCGGACGAAAACGCACGCTCCATCGCCCTGGTCTTACGCTACGGCACGTTCGATTATCTCATCACTTCCGACTTGTCCGGTGGAGGAAGCTCCACTTCGGACGTCGAATCTAAGATCGCTGTGGATGCCGGAGACGTGGACGTGCTTCATTGCGGGCATCACGGGAGCAGCACCGCCACTAATCAGACCCTTGTTGATACGATCAAGCCGGAACAGGCGGTGATCTCCTGTGGGGACGGCAACTCCTACGGGCATCCGACGCAAACTGTTCTCAATCGTCTGGGGGCGGCAGCCGGAATGGACACCATCTGGCAGACGGAGCTTGGCAATGGGGGAACTCATAGTAAGGTTAAGGTCGGAGGCAACATCACGTTTCTAACGGACGGCAGCACCTACTCGGTGACGATGAGTTCCACAGGACAGACCTTCAACTACTCGACCGACGGTAACTACGGAGTTGCGCCGCAGGTGGTCATCAACGAGGTGGCCTGGGCGGGCTCCAGCGCCAGCCCTTACGATGAGTGGATTGAGCTTTACAACACTACGGGCAGTGCTATCAACCTTACGGGTTGGAAGATAGTTGACGATAACGGGGCGCAGACCTATAACCTTTCGGGGACCATCCCGGCCAACGGATATTACCTGATCGAACGCTCTGCCAATGCGACGAGCGTGACGGGTGACATCACTATCTCTGGAGTGAATCTTGCCAATACTGGAGACACGCTTGAGTTACAGAATGCTAGTGGCACGCGCGTGGATATAGTCAACACAAGCGGAGGCGCATGGGCTGCCGGAACGACGACAGGTTACTACACGATGGAGAGAATCAGTGCGGGCGCGAGCGGCGATCTCTCCTCAAACTGGGCGAACAATAACGGGGTGACCAGGAACGGGACCAACTCTGGTGGCGGAGCCATCAATGGGACGCCGCGTGCTAAGAACTCTGTGACACCATGATGTGCGTCGAAAATATCCACTCATGGTCACTTACTTAACCCCGCTCAGGGACTTTAGAGCAGTTGCTGCTCACGGTAGGAAATAAAGTAAAAGGTAAAAGTGGACGACCGAGAAGCTCGCTCCTCGTGTTCACTTTTACCTTTTACTTTTACCTTATTGGGCTTCGCTCGTCTCAGCCGTCCCTTCCTGCTGGTCCGCCGTGTAGAGGCGCAGAATCTCCTGTCCCTGGCGTGAGCGCGGGTCAATGGTTCTGAGGTGTTTGCGACCGCGCATCTCCCAGATGGCCGTCACCTGTCCGTCTTTTTCCACGGCGTGGTAGGTAATATCTTCAGTCGGCGCTGGCTGCTCGGTCGTCTCGCTCGTCTCGCTCGTCTCGCTCGGCGGGGCGGCTGCCTCCGGCGCAGTTTCGTTCTCTTGCATGTGAGTAAACGGCTCTCCTCTCCTCTAATTCAATTTTAGTCTTTGGATTGCGTTGGATTGTGGCACACGCCGCCGCGGCCTGTCTAGTTTTGAGCACTTAGGTCAAAACTCGCGCGCGTCATTTCGTAGTACATCAAATCCGCATCGTAGTGGTGCGCCATCTTCACATAAGTCATTCCGAGTTTTTCCAGGACACGCCGCGAGGAGACGTTTTCAGGATTGACGACTGCCACGATGCGCTCCCTGCGGAGCGTCTCGAAGCCGAATCTAAGGGCGGCCAGGGCTGCTTCCGCCGCATAGCCTTTGCCCCAGTGCTCTTTCGCCAGGGCGTAAGCGACCTCTATCTCGGACGTCTCCTCAAGAGGAATCAGGCCACAATAGCCTATGAGCCGCCCGCTCTCTTTTTCAACCACAGCCCAGAGGCCGAACCCTCGTTTGCGCCAGCCCTCGACAGTGCGCAGCATTCCTTTATTCGTCTCTTCAAGCGAGCGGGGCTTCCCTCCGGAGATGTACCTCATCACTTCGGAGTCGCCGAAGACTAAAAAGAGCGCATCCAGGTCTGCGGGCGTGAAAGCGCGAAGCTTGAGGCGCGCCGTCTCAATCTCTGGAACTATCATCCTATTTCAAAGCCTGGAATTTGCCACAGAGGCACAGAGACACAGAGGAAAGAAGGCAGTAGGCAGTGGGCAGTAGGCAGCAAAGAGGTGCTACCTTGTCTGCTTTCTGCCTTCTGCCTTCTGCCTTTCTCTGTGCCTCTGTGCCTCTGTGGCTATTTTTTAAATGAATTATTACTCATCAAAGCGCTTCACTAGATTCACATACTCGCCGCGCTCGAAGCCGTTGGCGCGGAAGTAGTCAATGAGGTCACCGTCGTTCCAGTTGACCATCGTGTTGACGACGGTGACGCCCGCGCGCTTGAAACGCTTGAAGAGCTCGTCCATCAGGGCGCGGCTCACGCCCTGGCCGTGATACTCCGGGTCCACGCCGATAATCTCCATCCAGCCCGAAAGCTCCGCGGCGAACTCCCAGCCGCGCACGTCGCCCAGGACGAAGCCGATCACATGGTCGCGGTGCTCCGCGACCAGACAATAGTCCGGCCCGCGGCTGATGTACGAGGCGGCCTTCGATTCGTAGTAAGCCGCGTGCGGCTTGCCCGTGATCTTCTCGTCTATGCGCAGCACCTGGTCTATGTCGCGCACGGTCATGTTTCGCACAGTGATGTCCGGCATCTGTCTGGCCCTGCGCGCCCGGTGACGGCGTAGGCCCTGAAAGACGCGCGAGGCGACTTTTCTGACGAGGCGCGGCTTCAGCGAGCGCTTGATGATGTTGCGATAGGATTCGTGTCCCGAGACGGAATCGAACAACGCATCATACATCAAAGGGTCCGTCTTGCCGACATCAATCATCGGGTCCAGAAAGAGTCGCGAGCCCATCAGCATCAGGCGCCGCACGACGACGCCGTAGCGATAGTCGTCCAGAAGATCGCCGCAACTCTTGCGGTAATTGTCGAGCGCCTTTTTCGAGACCCCGTGCGCGAGCATCGTTTCCGCCAGGCGCACCCCCGTGATGATCGCCGTGTTGATGCCCTTGCCTTTGAAGGGGCGGAGCCAGCCTGTGGCGTCCCCGACCAGTGCGTAGCGATGCCCGTATGCTCCGCGCGCCGGGGCCGAAGGGAAACGCCCTTCGTAATAGTTGATCGTCGCCGGGTCGAAGCCAGGCAGGAGCGCCTGCACTTCCGGCATCTGTAGGAAGAGGTCCAGGTCGCACGACGAAACCCGCTCGCCGGCGATATTGACGAGGATGTGGTCGTCCTTCGGCGTGATGGCGCCGAATTCTATGCGCGGGACGGCGGGCGGCAGCAGGAAGGCGTGGACGATGTGTCCCATCTTTTCGGCCTGGAAATGTTTGGGGGTTTCGATGGTCGTCAGATAACTCTTGAGCCATTTGGACGGGCGCTCGTAGCTGCCATCCCTTTGCGTCACCTCCTCGAAGACCGAGAGCATCGCCTCGTCCAGTCCGAACGCGCCGACGACCGCGTCCGCGCGGATGTATTCGGACTCGCTGTAAACGCGAACTTCGTCCAGGCCGTCGCCCCGCACGAACTCCACGCCCGTGACGCGCGCCTCAATCACCTGCGCGCCCAATTCACGCGCGCGGTCGAGCATGAACTGGTCGAACTCGGCGCGCTCGACCGCGTACGTCGCGCGCCCCCGTCGGACGTCGCTGGCGGTCGCGCCGTGCCCCGTGAGAAGCAGATTCTCGCGCGCGCCGTGCAGACGGTATCCGAAAATCTGTCGCTTAATCAGGTCGGGCGGGAGGTGAAGCTCCAACTCTTCGGCGAGCACGTCCTCGACGGGCGGCGAGAGCACGCCGACACACTGGTTGGCGTGGACCTTGAAGTCCTTGCCCTCGAAGATCAGCACGCGCGGACGAAAGCCCAGGGCGTCCGCGCCCTGCAGAAGCTTGATGGCGCAGGCCGCGCCGCCCGGCCCGCCCCCGATGATGACGACGGTCGAGCCGTCATGTAAACGACAATCGCTCATCACCCTATCGCTTGCTGGCTCGCGCCTCTATCACTTCATTTCGGGGCGCAATGCCAGAGCATATTCGATGGCGCGGCGCGGGGCGACCACGCCCCAGCCCTGACGGTCCACTTCGATTCCGGGCAGGCGCTCGGCCGTGTCTATCAGGATGCGCTTGGCCTGCTGCGGCGTTAACCCAGGGTTGGCTTCGAGCATACAGGCGATGACGGAAGCGACGATGGGCGAAGCGAACGACGTCCCGTCAACATATTTGTAGTGCTCGCTGATAACGTTGCCCTCGCGCAGCTTGATCGTAATCAACTGCCTGAGAAGCGAGACGCGCAAGTTGCGCGCCTCGTCCAAATCCTTGTCAATGCCGGCGTGCTGCGCGATCAGGGCGTGCAACTCGTCGTCCGGCGCATTGTCGAGCATAGCGAAGAGCTCTGCCTCTTCGGCGGTCGGCGTGCCCGGCAGGATCGGAGCCGGGACCCAGATGCCCGGCGCGATCACTTCGGGCTTCTGCAAGCCGTCAATCGTCGGGCCGTAGGACGAGCGGTACATGCCACGCCGCGCACGGTCCATGGAGTTTTGATCGTCAAGGCCCCCGACCGCGATGCACGACGGCGCGCTCGCGGGGGGCAGGACGGGGTGACCCGGCTGGAGCCCTGCGTTGCCCACAGCACAGACGACTATCAATCCCTCGCCGACGGCCTGCTCGACCATCTGCGCCAGACGGTTGGTCAAGTAAGGCTCTTCATCATCGCCACCCGCGGAGATGTTGACGACGCGGATCCCGAATTTTTCCCGCTGGGCCATAACCCATTTGAGCCCGTGCTCGATGTTCTCTTCGGAGATGCGCCCGGATTTGGCGAGCTTGACGAGCACCACATCGGCGGCCGGGGCGATGCCGCGGTAGAAGCCGTTCGACAGCCCGCCGTTTCCAGCGGCGACCACGGAAGTCATCATCCCGTGCCAGCTCGAAGGGTCCGGGGTGTTGAGCGAACGCTTGTCGCCTTCGGCTGCGACGATGCTGTGATAGGCGAGGATGCGGTTTCTGGGCTTCGTCAGGTCGGGGTGCGGGTAAAATCCGGAGTCCAGAAAGGCTATGGTGACGCCGCGCCCAGTAAAGCGCTCGTCCGCGTCCATGCGTAGGGGCGTTGAGAGAACATTCCCGCCCTGCTCGAAGACCACAGAATGGGATTCGAGCTGAACCAGCGCTCGCTCGAAGAGCCCGATGCAGCGCGGGCAGACTTCTGCAACCCCTGCGGGAGCATTCGCCGCGATAATGAGTCGCAGCTTTTCGGAGAGCGCGTCGAAGGAGAGCAGCCCGTCCGGAGCCTCGCGCCCGCAGACGGGACAGACGGGTTTGCCCGCCGCCTGATTTGAATGAAGATTAGCCGGCTCCGTGGATATGATTGCGTCAGACATTCTCTCTCTTTTGCCCCTCTTGTTCTTTTTGACCTGGTTTAGATTTCGGAGCGCTATGATGAACAGAATTGAGGACTAACGCAAGCGATTAAAATAGCGTCTTGATTCAAATAACGCACACTTGCCTTTTTCTGCTATTCTGCAAATCATCATTATTAGCTGAAATCCTGGATCTGCAAATGAGTGAGGGTAAAGTCATGCGTTTGATTATAAAGTTGCTCATGTGTCTGTGCCTTATATCTGCGAGCGCCTCAAGCCAGGAGCGGATTCGTAAGGTTATGGTTGGCCCCTACAATGATGAGATTCGCATTCTTATAGCCTTCATTGAGCCCACGGAAGTGTCATACAAGATGCAGACTATGATAATAGACTTGGCTCCGTTAAAAAACAGAAACGAAGAACCCTCATCCGTTCAGGTTGACTTGACCTCCACAATCCGGTCGCTTTCAACAGAAGGAAAGCAGCAGAAGATAGTTATTCTGCGCTGGAAGCAAACGGGAGAGCTGGAGTTAAAGTGCGACGGTAAGTGGGTCAAAAAAGATGCTGCATCATCAACAGACAAGATCATAGAGGTGACAAAAGCAGTTATTCAAAGCGTACCTCTGGATGCCAAAACTCCAACCGAGGTTACTTTGCCGCAAGAGACAGAGCAGAAGGTTTCCTCGCTCTTAAACGCTCTCCACACTGAAAACTTTCCGTGTCTTCGGACTCTTCGTTAAAGATTTGTTAGCGGCCTCAACGACGTTTTTTCGTTTATCCTGAAGAGGATTAATGAACAAAGACATCCCAGAATAGCAGGGCCTTCTTGTCCTTCCCACGGGTAACGAGTAATCGGTTATCGGTGGGGCTGAAGCGGGCGAAAGCGTCCGCCTCCTCCAACGTTGTGAGCAGCTCGCCCGTCAACGCGCTCCAGAGCCGCAGCGGTTTCTTCTGCTTCAAGAAGAGGCGGCCATCCGCGCTAAAGACGAACGGCTCGCAGCCGCTGCTGCCGAACCAACTGCCGGCCGCGCAACCGTCATACGGTAGTTTCGCCACGACGCGCCCCGTGCGCGCGTCCATTAACCGCGTGTGCATACCATAATAGCCTTCGACGACGAGAGCATTCCCCTTCGGACTCCAGTAAACAGTCTTCACTCCGTAGGGCAGCGTCTCGAATCTCAAGAGCTTTTGTCCGGTAGCCACGTCCCACAGGCTCAATTGATCCACAGCTCTCGGCAGACTGTATTCGAGCGTCAGCAAGGCGCTCCCGTCCGGGCTGAAGGCGAGCGGGCGACCGATCTCGCCGAGAGTCTGTTTAGCTTCCCCCGTTGTCGTATCTACGAGCGTCACCCCGCGGCTATTTGTTCTGACTACCAATCGCCTGTCGGGACTGAACAGAGCGCGGCCCGGAGGAGGCGAGGAGGTATCTTCCGGCCCTCCGTCTGACGGCAACTCCGTTTTCAGTCTGCCCGTCGCGACGTCCCAGAGTTTCGCCGGTCGGTTGTAGCTGAGGGTCAGAAGGTTTTGCCCCACGGCATCGAAATATCCGCTGGTCTGTCTGAAATCTGAGAACTTCTTGCCCGGTAACATCGAGCCGAAGAACGAATCAGTTTCGTTAGCCTTACGCGGGTCCTGATCGAGGGTTTCTAAAGGTCCGCCTGTTTCTGCGTCCCAGAGTTTGACTATTCCATCTTCGCTGGCCGTCAGCAGGATTCGCCCCTGCGGACTCCATTTGAAATCGGTCAGGTAGTCGCGGTGGTTCAACTCGATGGTAGTTTTCAGCTCGCCCGTGTCGGTCACCCAGACTCTTATCTGGCCCTTTCCGGTGCTCCCGCGATAACTGGTCGCAGCTATCTTCCGCCCGTCGTAGCTCCATAGAAATCCATTCAGTTTCTGTTTTTCCGCGAGTGTGAGAACTGCTTTTAATTCTCCGGTGCCTGCATCCCACAACCTGATTGTATTGTCTTCGCCGCCCGTCGCGAGTAGTTCTCCGCCGGGACTAAAAGCGATTTCATTGATGCTCTTCCTGTGCCCGGCGAGCGTGGCCTTCAGTCGCACGGAGATGCGTGCCTGTCCACGCGCAGCAGTATTCTGCTGAATCGCCGACGCGGGCCGCTGCAAGTTAGCGGCAAGGTGCAAGCGCGACGGCGCGGCGAAGCCTAAGCTGAGCGCAAACAGCACCGCGCGCAGTGATAATTTTGTGGGTTGATGAAGCATGACGGGGCTGATTATCAGCCTATTATTTTAGAATTGGCCAGCGGCATATGACACTTTCCTGAGCGCCACATGGGGTTGAGATTCGTGGCGGGCGCGTGTAAGGTATTTCCATTCAAGAGAAAATTTCAGGAGGTCTTTAGGAGGAGTCCGATGGCCCAAGAGCAACAGACTGTGGCGGACATTTTCCGGCGCGCACAAGCGTTGCGCCAGGAGAATCCGCAACTCTCCTACAAAGATTTGAAAGCGCAACTTCTCAAGGAATATCAGGGCGCAGCCTTTCCACCGACGAACAGCCTGACGATTCCGGAGCAGGATGACCGCGCGCCCGAGGAGGACTGGACCGCGGGGCTTCCGATAGTCATGCGCGGGATACAGCAGCAGGACTGGAAAGAGATCATCAACGGCATCGTGCTCAGCCTGGAGCAGACGGAGAACTACGAGCGGCAGCGCAACCCGCAGGACGGCGACGAATGGCACGACCGCACCGTCGGCATCAAAGAGTCGCTCGCCAAAGGCGTCAACAAGTGGATGCCTGAGGAGTTGATGAAACTGGCGGAGAGGCAGGCGAAGAAGCAGTGACAAGTGACAGGTGACAGGTGACAAGAAAAAGCGTTTTGATCTTGTCACTTGTCACTAGGAACGGTTATGAGTTTTCTCGGAAATCTATTTAACGATCCGCTCTATCAGAAGGGCGCGGCGCGCAGGCCCGAAGAGGTGAACGACCCCGAAGTCATCATCAGCCCGGACACGCGGCGCGAGGATAGGATTCCGCCCGGACAGACGCGCACGCGCAAGTGGCCTGTCTTGGACGCGCACGGCACGCCCGAAATTGATCTCGCGACGTGGCGATTTGAAGTTGATGGTCTCGTCGAACACCCGCAGGGCTGGTCCCTGGACGAGTTCATGCAGTTGCCTGCCGTCAAAGTCTATGCGGACTTTCATTGTGTAACGCGCTGGTCGCGCCTCGACAACGTCTGGGGCGGCGTTTCGACGCGCGAGTTTGCGCGCATCGTAGGTATCAAGCCGCAGGCTAAGTTCGTCGTCGCCTTCGGCTACGATTACGGGTGGACGACCAATCTGCCTCTCGAATATTTTCTTTCGGAAGATTCTCTCTTCGCCTGGTCCCACGACGGCCGGCCGATTCCGCCGGAGCACGGCGGCCCCGTGCGTCTGATCGTCCCGCAGCTTTACGCCTGGAAGTCCGCCAAGTGGGTCAAGGGCGTGCGCTTTCTGGAAGAGGACCAGGCAGGCTTCTGGGAAGAGGGCGGCTACCACATGCGCGGCGTGCCCTGGAATGGAAGAGACGGCGAGCGCTTCCGCTGGCAGCGGGACGAATAAAACCTCAAGGGCCGTCCGAGCGACGCACAGCATAAAGAGATTTAAATGAGATCTCTAATCAATGCATCTCTGTTGCTCTGGCAATCGGCTGAACCCGCGCCGCAATCGGTCGGTGAAGTTCTCTCAAGTCTTCGAACGCGCCTCCTCCAAGCCATTCCCGGGCTCATGACGGCGGCGATTGTTTTTCTGATTTTCCTGCTGGTAGCGTGGATCGGGTATCGCATCATCGCTTACGCCGCGCCGCGTGTGCGAGCAGACACGGGCGTCGTCCTGCTTCTCTCGCGCGTCTATTACTACAGCATCATTATCTTTGGAATCGTCACGGCGCTCGCGACCGCCGGATTGAACGTCAACGCGCTCGTTGCCAGTGTCGGTCTGACGGGTTTCGCGCTCGGCTTCGCCCTCAAAGATGTGCTCTCGAATCTGCTCTCAGGCATTATGCTCCTCATCTATCGCCCGTTTTGCATCGGCGATCAGATCAAGCTGAACGATTACGAGGGAACGATTAAAGAGATTCGCATGCGCGACACTGTGATGCGCGCCTTTGATGGCCGCAACGTCATCATTCCGAACACATTGCTGATCACCCAAGTGGTCGTCAACAACACGACATCCAAGCTCATTCGCGAGTCAGTCACCATAGCTGTTCCGGTGGACGCGAAGATCAACGAGGTGCGCGAGCTTTTCCTTCGTGAGATGGAGAAGAACTCGGCGATTACGGGTCGCGTCGAGACGCCCATCCGCCTCAAGCAAATTGACCAAGACACGGTGCAACTCGAAGGACGCTACTGGTTTGACCCGCGCTCCGCGAGTGGAGCAACGGTCAAGAACGAGGTCGTTCAAGCCATCAAGACCATGCTTCAGGGGGCAGGCATTGAGATCAGAGAAGCAACGGGCGAAGAGCCCGAAAAGCGTCCGAGCGGCGCAGAGGTTGTAAAGAGTGGGGAGTTTGCAGAACACTGAGAGGGGTTGAAGCGGCCTTGAGCATTCCAACTAACGCGCACGCCATTATTCCAATGCAGGCTGCCGCCGGAGCGACGCCGAAAGATGCCGCTGCCGTTATCCTACTCCGGGCAGGAACCGATAAATCCAATCCTGAAGTCTTCTGGGTGCGCCGCAGCCATCGCATGGCTTTTCTAGGGGGCTTTCATGCTTTCCCTGGCGGGCAGCGTGACGCGTCGGACGCGGAGACGCGCGTCGAAAATTGCGAAGACGGAGAGACCGCCGCGATGATTAGTTGCGCTGCGCGCGAGCTGTTTGAAGAGCTGGGCGTACTCGTGGCGCGCGGCGCGGAGACTTTGACTAAGGGACAGCGCGCCTCACTGCTTGACGATCTCGAATCAGGCCGCATGACGTTTCCGGAACTTCTCAGACACTACGGCCTTCAGCTGGACGCAAACGATTTCACTTTCAGCGGGCGCTGGGTCACGCCGCCTTTCAGCCCGAAGCGCTTTGACACCTGGTTCTTTCTGGTCAACTGCCCTGCCAAACAGGAACCATACGTCACGGGCGATGCGGAGCTTGACGCAGGCGAGTGGATAGCAGCGCGCGGGGCCATCGAGAGGTGGCAGCGCTCGGAAGTTCTACTTGTCCCGCCAGTGCTTCATGCTTTGAAAACTCTAGGGGAAGGTCTCACGGACGATCTGACGGACCGTTTTCTCTCGGTGCGCCAGGCGCACGGGGAGCCTGTACGCCGGATAGAGTTTCGCCCAGGCTTCATCTGTTTTCCCGTGCGCACGAAGACCCTGCCGCCCGCGACGCACACGAACTGTTACATCGTCGGGTCCGATGATTTCGTCATCATTGATCCAGCCTCGCCCTTTGAAGAAGAGCAGGCCGCGCTCGCCTCTCAGGTTGACGAGCTTCTCAATGAGGGGCGGCGCGCGCGTGAGATTATCCTGACGCACCTGCACCCGGACCACGTCGGAGGAGTCAACGCGCTCGTCCGGCACCTGGGTGGCAAAGTCCCCGTCGCGGCGCATCAATTGACGGCTGAAGCGCTCGAAGGCACGATCCGCGTGGATCGCCTGATTGAAGACGAGGAGCTGATCGAGCTTGAAGGCGAGCCTGGAATTATTTTGCGTGCGCTGCACACGCCGGGCCACGCGCGTGGCCATCTCTGTTTCTACGATGAGCGAACGGGCGCGCTTGTTACCGGCGACAACATCGTCGGCCTGGGTTCGGTCCTGATTAATCCCCCCGAGGGCAAGATGAGTGATTATCTAGCCTCGCTTGAACGCTTGCGCTCGCTCCCCAACCTGACGGTCCTCTTTGGCGCGCACGGTCCAGCGATGGGCAACCCCCGCAGTAAAATAGAGGAGTACATCGCGCACCGCCTCGAACGCGAAGCCAATATCCTGAAGGCCGTGCGTGAAGGCGCAGAAACGCCAAAAGAGATCGTGGCACGCGTTTACACGGACGTTCACCCGAAGGCGCACCAGATGGCCGAACGCGCAGTTCTGGCGCACCTGGAAAAGCTGGAAGCCGAGAACCTCATCGCCAAACGCGCGGATGGTTGCTATATTGCTAATGACACGAACCCGTCAGCGAGCTAAAAAAGATGATCACCAGAGGTTAAAGATGTTCTCTCGCCGCCGCCTTGTCTTCATCCTGATTCTCATGGCGCTCCTCTATTTTCCGGGCAGCAGTTCCCGCGCGCAGAAAACTTTTGCTGATGGCGGGCCGCCACCTTCCGAAGAAGAGCTACTCCGCAAGGCCGACGAAGATATTCAGCTATTGAAACAAAATTTGGTCAGGAATCGGACGGATGTATTGAAAAGAGCGGAAAAGCTGCTGAAAGATATTTTACGGCTTTACCCTGACACCCCGCACCATGGTTGGGTTGAAGATAATCTCGCACAGGTGCAGGAGAATCTGGCGGAGCATAATTTACTGGTGGCGAATTTTTATGTGAACAGGGCTGCCAGAGCCGGCGCGGCCAAGGGGGCACAATCGCGCCTGCTGGAGATTGTGCGCGAGTACCCGAACTTCTCTCGGATGGACGAGGTGCTCTTTTTTCTCGGAGAAGTTTCCCTGATTGACGGGCGGTCCGAAGATGCATCCGGCTATTTCTGGAAGCTCGTGTGCAAGTATCCGGCCAGCCAACGGGTCGGCGACGCGTTCGTGCAACTCAACCTGATAGGGTTCGACGCGTCGAAGGGTTGTGATAATTCTAATCGGAAATAACGCCGGGGGCGTGTCTCATCGAATCTCAAACAAAAGCTGACAAGGACGGGTATTCAAGCAATGGCGCTACCGAAGAACCTGGGTGAACTCAAAGAGAGCAACTACCGCGTGCGATCCGTCAAGGACGAGATGCGCGCGAACCTCGTGCGCAAGCTCCGCTCGGGCGAGCGACTTTTTCCAGGGATTGTCGGCTACGACGACAGCGTCGTGCCGCAGCTGGTCAACGCAATCCTTGCGCGTCACAACATCATCCTGCTGGGGCTGCGGGGGCAGGCCAAGAGCCGCATCATACGCCAGCTGACGGACCTGCTGGACGAGAGCGTCCCGGTCATCGCTGGCTCCGAAGTCAACGACAACCCTTTTCACCCGATCAGCGCTTTCGGGCGGCAGCGCATCGAGACGGAAGGCGACGCGACCCCCGTCACATGGATCGGGCGCGACGCGCGGTTCGTCGAAAAGCTCGCCACGCCCGACGTGACCGTCGCGGACATCATCGGCGACGTTGATCCGATTAAGGCCGCCAAGGGCGGGCATCTTCTCTCGGACGAGCTGACGATTCACTACGGCCTGCTGCCCCGCGCCAACCGCGGCATCTTCGCCATCAATGAATTGCCGGACCTCGCGGGCAAGATTCAGGTCGGCCTTTTCAACATCATGCAAGAGGGCGACGTGCAGATCAAAGGCTATCCTGTGCGCCTGCCGCTCGACGTGATGCTGGTCTTCTCCGCCAATCCTGAAGACTACACGGCGCGCGGCAAGATCATCACGCCACTGAAGGACCGAATCGGCGCGGAGATTTCGACGCACTACCCGACCGCTTTGGAGCTCGGCATCGAAATCACGAAACAGGAGGCGTGGACCTCACGCGCTGACCTGGACGGTTTTAGCCTTCACGTTCCGGACTTCATACGCGAGACCGTCGAACAGATCGCTTTCGAGGCGCGCGACGACCAGAGGATAGACAAACGCTCCGGCGTCTCGCAGCGCCTGCCCATTACGGTGACGGAATCGGTCGTCTCCAACGCGGAGCGGCGCGCGATTCTGACGGAGGAGGAAGAGATCGTGCCGCGCATCTCAGACATCTACGCCGCGGCCCCTTCGATTACGGGCAAGATGGAACTCGAATACGAGGGCGAGCAGGTGGGCGCGAATAAAATAGCCAAGGACTTAATCAAGCGGGCCGCTGGCATCATCTTCGAGGGCTACTTCGTCGGGATAGATTTCGCGGACGCGGTCCGTTGGTTTGACGAGGGCAACAAGCTCCGGCTGGCCGACACGGCGGCGGCCACGGAGTGCATGCACCTCCTTGAAGCCGTGCCCGAGTTGATTGCGACGGCGCTGATCCCCTTCGACTTCAAACGCTCGGACGAAGCCCAAACGGTCGCCGCCTGCGAATTCGCGCTCGAAGGACTTTACGCGCAGAACAAAATCAGCCGCAACGAAGAGGGCGGCTACACCGCCGCGACGAAAGCGAAGAAGGACCGCCGCGGGATGATTTATGATGATCTGACGGAGACGGGGAGATATAGCTGATAAACGAACAAGTGAATGGGCGACGAGACAAGAAGCGTACATCCGAAAGCTTTGCCCAACCACCAGCGAGCAGTTATCCCGCGTAGTAAGCTTGAAGAGTATGCTCTTAATCCAGTTCATACAGACGGGCAACACAAAGCGCGTCTTTTTAAAAGCATACTCGGATTTGAAAAAGCCGATTGGCAGAAGCTGGAAAAAATCATCCTAGATGAATTACCCTATCACGAGGCGTTCCCTGTGGAAGAAGGTCGATGGGGTAAGAAGTATCTGGTATTTTTGCCAGTGATAGGGCTTAATGGCAATGTTGCTATTGTAGAAACCGTCTGGATAATCCGACCTGAAACTGACTATCCAAGTTTCGTCACACCGCGAACGGTAAGAGAAAGAGGTGAGCCATGATCGAAGTTAAAAAAGCTCACGAACTAGATATTGTCGAACTGACAGAAGACCTACCAGAGTATGGTCTTCTTAAGGGCGCTAAAGGCACCGTAGTCGAGGTTTTTGATAAACCCGAAGAAGCATACATGATTGAATTCCTAGAGGATTTAGGTGCTACTTCAAAGATTGCAGACTGGGTAAAACCAAGCCAAATAAAAAACATCGACACTATCGCGAGAGAAATTTACACGCGCGGAATGGCACATTTACAACAGGGGAATTATATAGAAGCGGCAAGAGAAATTCGGCAAGCCGCTGAACTAATACCAAGCTATGTGCGAGGACTGCATGAATCCTTTGGGCAGACTTTAGCCCCGATTGAGGATTGGCCTCGTCTTATAGCGGCGATGCACTTTGTGAGATTAATTGATCCAAATTATGAATTTGCAAAGAATAACCTGGCTATTGCATATCTTAATTACGGAGTTCAAGAGGCTAACAAAGGTAATTATGAGGATTCCATCCAACTTTTCCAGTCAGCTCTAAGAATAGAATCACCATCGGACGTTGAATCTATTATTAAAGAAAATATTGCTACCAGCCACACTGTCCTTGGTATTCAATCTTATAAAAAGGGTGACTTTCCTCTAACCGTAAAGCATTTGGAAGCTGCGTACACGTTTAATCCCAATGAAAGAACTCGGCATGATCTGGGTGTAGCTTATTTTCACATGGCTATGCTTTGTGTAAGTAAAGGCGATTTACAAAGAGCAATTACTTATTATCAATGGGCTGAAGACGCCGGATTGATGCTACCTGAAGTCTTAAACAATCATGCTTGCGCGCTCGCCGACAATGGCGAAGTAGAAGAAGCGATTTTAAGATTAGAAAGCGCGCAGGCATTAGCGCCTAAAGACGAGTCTATTCGGTCAAACCTATCAAAGCTGCTTAACGCTAAAACTCCTGTAGATTTCATCACTGAAGAAATTCAAGAGGAGTTCTCCCCAATTTCTCCCATGAATGTAGTCAGGCTTTCTGCTGCCGCATAGCCTTGCCAGCATTGCTTACAACCATTTTCAAAGAGCAAAATGAAGTTCACACGCTATTCCAAGTTCAAAGGCCTAGATGTTTCCGGGATTAATCTCGGCGATCTGATGGATGCTCTCTCGGATTCCGTTTTACAGTCGGGCTACGACGACGATTACTACTGGACGCGGCAGCGCCGGCAGCAGGATACGTCGCTCGACGCTCTGAGGCGCGCTCTGCTTCAGGCGCTCCTGGATCAGGGCCTGATTGACGAGCGGCAGATTCAGGAGATGCTGGCGGATAACGACGGCAAATTTAAAGGATCGCTTTTGGAAGAGATGCTTAACCAGTTGATCGAGCGGCTGGTGGAAGAGGGTTATCTGAAGCTCAGAGAGGAGCAGCCGCAACGTGCGCGCGAACAGCGCCGCGCAGGGCAGGGCGAAATTTCGGAGCCTTTGCCGCGCGATGTCCATTTTGAAGTGACGGAGAAGGGGCTCGATTTTCTGGGCTACAAAACCTTAAGAAACCTCTTAGGAAGTCTCGGGAAGAGTTCCGTTGGCCGACATGACACACAGCACTTTTCGACGGGAGTTGAGGCTGCGCAGGTGAGCAAGCTCTACGAGTTCGGCGATACCGTCAATCTGGACGTCAACACCACCCTGTTGTCCGCAATCCAGCGCGAGGGCTTAGGGGTTCCGCTGAACCTTGAATACAAGGACCTGCACGTACACCAGTGCGACTATCAATCCTCCTGCGCCACGGTCGTGATGCTCGATTGCTCGCACTCCATGATTCTTTACGGGGAGGACCGTTTCACGCCCGCCAAAAAAGTTGCGCTCGCGCTCGCTCACTTGATTCGCACGCAGTACCCGGGCGACTCTCTCAAGGTCGTACTCTTTCACGACTCTGCGGAAGAGTTGCCGATGGCGAAACTTGCGACGACACAGGTCGGTCCTTATCACACGAACACTGCCGAGGGTTTGCGACTCGCGCGCCGCCTATTGCAAGCGCAGCGTAAGGAGATGAAGCAAATCGTGATGGTCACGGACGGGAAACCGACTGCCTGCTTTCTGGATAACGCCGCCGCAGCCTCATTCGGGCGGAGAGGGTTCGGGGCTCCAGGGGAACGCAGACTTTATAAAAACTCTATGGGCGGCGACCCGCTCGTGATGGCCGAAACCTTCAAGGAGGTCCAGGCGTGTCGCAAGGCCGGCGTTATGATTAATACGTTCATGCTGGCGTCAGATTACTACCTGGTCGAGTTCGTCAAAGAGATGACGGCGATGACTAACGGCAAGGCGTATTTCGCCAACCCGAATAATCTTTCACAGTTCGTCTTGATGGATTTTCTGAGAAGGCGCACGAGCCGGGTCAAATAAGAGGGTGCGCGATGGAAAAGCTCTCCGTGCGCGGAATCAAGATGGCCTACGATGATGTCGGAAGCGGCCCGCCTGTTGTTCTGCTGCACGGCTATCCTTTCAACCGCTCGATGTGGCGTGAGCAAAGGGACGCGCTCGCCGCGGGCTATCGCGTGATCACGCCGGACCTCAGGGGGCATGGAGCGACGCCAGCGACGACTGATTCCGCGACGATGGACGAGATGGCGGAGGATACGGCCGCCCTCCTCGATGAGCTGCGGATCAAGCGAGTCGTCATGGGCGGCCTCTCGATGGGAGGCTACGTCGCCCTCGCTTTCTGCCGCTGCTTTGGGCTGCGCGTGCGCGCGCTCATCCTCGCGGACACGCGCCCACAGGCCGACACGGACGAAGTCCGGCGCAACCGCGAGCAGCAGGCGGAGAAGATTCAACGCGACGGCATGCAAGCAATCGCCGACGATTTTCTCGGAAAAGTCCTGACGCCAGCGACGCTTGCGGAAAAGCCCGAAGTGGTCGCGCGCGTGCGCGAGATGATCGTCAGGACCGATCCGAAGGGTGCTGTAAACGCGCTTCGGGGAATGGCCGCGCGTCGTGACCAGACAGATTTTTTGCCAGAGATTATCGCTCCCACGTTGATTATCGTCGGCAGTGAAGATCGTTTGACGCCGCCTGCGGATGCTGAACAGATGCATCACGAGATTCGCGGCTCACGTCTCGAAATCATTGAGGGCGCGTCGCACCTTTCAAACCTCGAACGCCCGGCGGAGCTCAACCGCGCGCTCAAAAGTTTCCTCGACGAGCTCGGGCCTTAACGGATGAGTCAACACCATAAGTTCACCATAGAGGAGCGCGTGCGCTGGGGCGACGTTGATGCTGCGAGCATCATCTTCTACGGCGCTTACATACGCTTCTTCGAGTTTGCGGAAACGGAGCTCTTCCGCGCGGTCGGGCTTCCCTACGGCGTGATGTTCGACGAGCTGGACATCTGGCTCCCGCGCGCTCATCTGGAATGCGACTTCCGGCGCGCGGCGCAGTTGGACGACCTCCTGCAAGTCTCAGTCTTCGTCGGGCGCATCGGGACAAAATCGCTGCGGCTTAATTTCGAAGTGCGGCGCAATGGCGAAGAGGCGCTGATCGCCGAAGCGCACTTCATTCTCGTCGCCGTCCGCCGCGATACCTTCGACGCTGTTCCGGTCCCCGAAGAACTCAGGCGTCGCCTCGCACCCTATGTTGCCGTGACAGGTGACAGGTAACAGGTGACAGGATAAACGCTTTTCCCTGTCACCTGTTACCTGTCACCTGTCACTATGGTAAGATGCTCTTGCGCAATTGAACCTCACCGGCCTCGTCTCTTTCGCATCGCAACTCCTACTTTGTTCATTTCGGTCCGATTCATCGGGAGTGGGGCAAATGACAGAAGATAACAGTCTTGAGTTTGATATGTTCGAGGACATGCGGCGGAGACTTGTCGAAGTCCTGGTGACTGAGGGGCGTGAGCGGCTCAACGCTGAAAAGATCGCGCTTTATGTTGTGCAGGGAATGCGCGAGATGCCGAAGTTCGTCAAAATGCTCTCCGAGTCGCGCTCGCACCCGCGCGCGGAAATCCTCTCCACCTTCATGCTGGTTTTAGAGAACGCGAGCGCGCTGGAGAAGGCCAGAGAAATGTTGCTTAACCCCGGCGACGGTGATAAAAGCTGATAGCCTTTTCAACGAGGCCAGATGGCGCTGCGCGCCAGTTTGCGCTTAAGATTAACGTAGCCTTGATCGCCCGCGACCAATTCGCAGAGCACGCGTTTGATGCCGCGGTGAGCGCGCCCCAGTTCGATCATTCTCTCCGTAAAAGGCGCTCCCCAGAAATTTCCGTAGAAGCGACGTCGCATCTCCGCCGCCCGCTTCAACTCACGCCCGAAATCTTCGCGCCAGCGCCGCTCATAATCGAGCGGCTTTCCATCCAGGTAACTTTCGGCGAACAGTTCCGCCGAGCGCAGTGCGTAGTAGATACCCTCACCTGTCACCGGGTCGGCGAAACCCGCCGCATCGCCGAGCAAGGCCCAGCCGACGCCAGTAGCTTGCCTTGTATCCCAGGTCTTCGCGGCGAGCCCCGGTATCCGCGCGGCATAGCGCTCGGCGGTCGCTTCGAGTTCTCTACGCACTTGAGCATGGATTTCTACTTCACCCGGTCGCGCGCCCCAGAGAGGCGACTTCCGGTCCTTACGCTGGATGTAATACCCGACCATGAATTTCCATAAGAGAGAATCGAGCGCCGGGTGATCGAAAGCGTCCTGCGTGGTGGCGATGCCGAAAGAGATATGATCTACGCGCGGGAAAGCCCAGGCGTAACCGGCCCACCCCGGAAGGAAAGCCACGACGGTCGGTGCGCTTTCGGATACGGGCAGCGGGGTGCGATAGCCGAAGGCGACCTCCATCTCAGAGACAGGCAGGGCCCCCGCAAGTCTCTTCGCCACAGGGCTATTAGCGCCGTCCGCGGCGACCAGTTGTGGAGCACACCACGTCGTTCCCGTTCTATCGCGCAGCACCCAATCTTCATTCTCACTACCGCGCTGCTGGAAAGAGACGCGTTCTGCGATGACATGCGCGCCAGACTCTCCGGCGCGGTCGCGCAAGTATGAATCGAAGGCCGTGCGCGAGTAGATGGCGAAAGGCTCGGACAGTTTGAGGTGGAGGCGCTTTCCGGCGGGGGAGTACATCTCGATTTCACCGACCGTTCGCCCGACGGCCTCCAGGAGATGCGGCCAGGCTTTGAGCGCCTTGGAAGTGACGCCGCCGCCGCAAGCCTTCGGTTCGCCAGCGGGTCGCCCGTCGAAGAGCGCGACGCGTGCGCCCGCGCGCGCCAGTTTTTCTGCCGCGAATGAGCCGGACGGCCCCGCGCCGATAATCAAGACATCGAATCTCTCGCTCGCCATCTTCAGATCAATCGCTTACCTTTAACCTTCAATATCCGAGCCCTTCCAGCATCTTCGGCCTCACATCATAAATGGCTTTCTAGATGTGGCGCAATCTGCGCTCTTGCAGCCTTGACCATCTCATGTGATAAAATGCCGCCTGTTCCCTCCAAGAATGATTTCCGAGCCGCCGATTGCCTGCTCCTCTTCTATGGGGATTCGGGCACTCGTTTCTCTAAGCCGCGTTGCTCTTGTCCGCAAAGGTAGCGCAAGCGTTCGTTTGGTGTTGAGATGAGCGTGGGTTCTCTTGTATTCGCAGGCATCGCGCCTCATCCGCCGATCATGGTCCCGGAAGTGGGACGCGAGGCGGTGGAGGAGGTGCGCGGCTCAATCGAGGCGATGCGGGAGTTCACCGAGCGCATCGTCGAGAGCGGCGCCGAGACGGTCGTGATTGTTTCACCGCATGCCCCGCTGGATGCACGCGCCTTCGTCGCCTACGAAGACTCGCAGCTTTACGGCGACTTCTCAAACTTTCGAGCGCCCGACACGCGCGTCGAAGCAGATCTTGATGAAGAACTGCTCAAGACCCTCTCGCGCGCCGCGTCTGAGCGAGGCTACGAAGTCTTAGGAATTCGCGGCTACGAGCTGGATCATGGAACGGCCGTGCCGCTCTACTTTCTGCAGCGCAACGGCTGGCGCGGGCGGGTTGTGGCGCTCGGTTACAGCTTTCTATCAAATGAAGATCACTTGAGTTTCGGTGCATGCATTAAGCGCGCGGCGGATGAAGTAGGGAGACATACGGCGTTTGTCGCCAGCGGCGATTTGAGCCACAGGTTAAAGCCGGAAGCGCCCGCTGGCTATTACCCGCAAGCCCACGTTTTCGACCAGGAGGTGGTGGACGCCATCCGCGATTCTGCGCCCGAACGAATCGCAGACATCAATCAAGATTTAAGAAAACTGGCCGGTGAATGTGGCTATCGCTCTATGCTCGTCGCCCTCGGGGTGGCAAAAGAAATGGATCAGGCCTGTGAGGTTTTGCACTACGAAGCCCCTTTCGGCGTCGGTTACATGGTCGCGCAGATCGCCCGCGAACAGGCGACTCATAAGAATGAGTCAGCGGGCCGAAGCGACTCGCAGACAGAAAAACAGGTAGCGGAAGGACGTGTAGGAGATGATTTAGTTTGGCTGGCGCGTCGGGCGATCGAGACCTTTGTTCGTGAAGGGCGTGTGATCGAAAAACCTACTGCGGAAGACCCGAGACTTAAAGAACGCGCCGCATGTTTCGTCTCCATCAAAACTGACGAAGGAGATTTACGCGGCTGCGTTGGCACCATCGAGCCTGTGAAAGAAACGCTGGCAGAAGAGCTGATTGCTAACGCCGTCAGTTCGGCCACGCGCGACCCACGATTCTCGCCCGTCTCTCCGGCAGAGTTATCACATTTACGTTACTCGGTTGACGTACTGTCTAGTCCTGAGCCCGCAGAGTTTAATGAGCTCGACCCGAAAGTTTTCGGAGTGATAGTCGAGGACGAGAGCGGAACGCTGCGTGGATTGCTCTTGCCCGATCTGGCGGGCGTCGAGTCTGCGAAGCATCAGGTTGAGATTGCGGCGCGTAAGGCCGGGATCGCGCCCGGCACACCTCTAAAGCTTTTTCGTTTTCGCGTCGAGCGTTTTCGAGAATCGGCGCAACTCAATAAACCTTCAAAACAAGGAGTGGATTAAATGGCCAACGACAACGCTAGGAAAACCTCTCTGGAAGAGAACAACGCGGACCCGGACTTGAAACCGGACGCAACACCGAACGCAGCGGAAGAGGTCAATCCGGCAAACGACCAGAGGTCGCTCGACATTGGCGAGTCGGGACAGTTTGCTCCCGGCGGTTACTACAATCAGCATGGCGTCAAAGAGTCGGAGCGCCTTGATCTGGACGAATACACGGCGACACGCACGCCGGACGATAAAACAGGGAGTTGATGCCGAGGGCGTGTGAAAATGTCTTGACGGTTTTTATCGAATGTCATGCTCGTCCATGCGGGTGATTAGCATATTTTGCACCCGAAGACGGGGGCTTTTCCGCTGGGAGGTAAATGGGAGGTAAGTTATGGCTAAAACCATCATTTCAGCTTTTGATGACCGGCGAAAAGCTGCTCGCCTTCTCGACTCTGCTATTGAGAACGGCTTTGATTCGCGATGCCTCTCCGTGATTAATCCGGCGGAAGCCGGATTAATCAGAGCACTGATGGCCGAGGTCCCCGGCATTCAGGTGCGCCTTTATCAGCAGCATTTACGGATGGGCGATTGCTTGCTTGTCGCTCAGGTCACAGAAGCTGACGTGCCGCGGTTGATAAAACTCCTGCAGTCAACGGGAGGGCACCATATTGAGGCCTTTGATCAAGTGAAGGCGGCCTGAATCTGAAGGAAAAAAATCCGCTGCATACGCGAGATGTATGCAGCGGCATGATCCACAGGAGGAAAAGGAATTGTAGTTTATATAACAGAGTGTGATGTGTCAAATTGCTTCCTGCGAATTTCACACCACGCGTCATACCCACTCGAAGCTAGACATCGAGATTCTTAACATCCAGGGCATTTTCTTCTATAAAACGACGCCGTGGTTCAACAGCGTCGCCCATCAGCACGGTGAAAATTTGATCCGTTTCAACAGCGTCGTCAACCTTCACCTGTAACAGTGTGCGCTTCTCCGGGTTCATAGTGGTTTCCCAGAGTTGCTCCGGATTCATCTCGCCGAGACCTTTGTAGCGCTGGATGACCAGATCTTTCTTGGCTGCTGCAAGCACTCGTTCAAGAAGTTCCTCGCGCGTCTGTATTTTCTCGCTTGAGCCGTTCTCCCCAACTACGAAGGGCGCTGCCAGCCGGTCCTCTAACGATTTATAAAGTTCCACAGCTTTTTGAAACTCAACGTAGCTCGCCAGATTCCAATCAAGACAGACGTTGATGCCTGTATCCGCTACGGTCTCGATCTCCCAGAGACCGTGCTCTTCGTCCGTTGAGAGGTCCGTTTTATACCCTTCCTCGGCTAAAACCCCCTCAATGCTAGCCATAAAATCTCCGTCCTGGAAGACACCACGAAGGGTCACATTCTCATTGCGAAGCACTCCCTCATGACCGCCAAAGGCCTCAAGCAAAGTAAGAAGCAGACGGCTATCATTACCCAGCCGGCGCGTGGCCTTTTCACAGTAACGCTTGAATTCAACCATCTGTTCCAGGGCACGCGCCAGATCACGGCCTTCAATAAAGGTCTTGGAGCCGGCGGGTTTCACTTTCATGTCGCTGGTCGCCTGCCGCATCATGAACCGGACCATAGACCTTTCATCTTTGATGTACTCTTCGCGCTTACCCCGTTTTACTTTGAACAACGGGGGCTGTGCGATAAAGACATAACCGTTCTCGACCAACTCCGGCATCTGGCGGTAAAAGAAGGTTAGGAGCAGAGTGCGGATATGTGATCCATCCACATCCGCATCCGTCATCAGAATAATCTTATGATAACGAAGCCTGGCGAGATCGAAATCATCCTTACCAATGCCTGTGCCAAGCGCTGTAATGAGTGTTTTAATCTCCCCGTGGCCAAGCATCTTATCGAATCTGGCCTTCTCCACATTTAAGATTTTACCTTTTAAGGGAAGAATCGCCTGGTTCTTCCGGTCGCGCCCCTGTTTTGCCGACCCGCCCGCAGAATCACCTTCTACAATGTAAATCTCGCATAAAGCCGGGTCACGCTCCTGGCAATCGGCAAGCTTGCCGGGAAGCATCGTTGAACCAATAGCGCCTTTTCGGACGATTTCCCGCGCCTTGCGTGCGGCCTCCCGGGCGCGTGCCGCATCCAGGGATTTTCCCACGATCTTTCTGGCAACAGTCGGATTTTGCTCAAAATATTCTGTCAGGCGCTCGTTTAAAAACGACTCCACGGCACCTTTGACATCAGAATTAAGCTTACCTTTGGTTTGCCCCTCAAACTGGGGCTGCGGCAATTTGACAGAGATAACAGCGACAAGGCCTTCACGAACATCGTCGCCGGAAAGCGACCCTTTGAAATTCTTAGCAAGACCGGAAGATTGTGCGTAAGTGTTGACTGTGCGTGTGAAGGCCGAACGAAAACCAGAAAGGTGCGTTCCGCCGTCAACCGTATTAATATTGTTGGCAAAAGAATAAACCTTCTCGTCATAACCATCGTTGTATTGGATGGCCACCTCAAGAGAGAGAGATTCCCCGGACCGCTCAAAGTAGATCGGTTTATCGTGCAGCGTGTTCTTATTTTTGTTGAGGTGCTTGACGAATTCAGCGATCCCGCCCCTGTAATAAAACTCGTGCGAACGCTCGACCTCTTCACGCTCGTCCTTGATGGTGATACGGATGCCTTTATTCAAAAATGCCTTTTCACGTAAACGCTCTGATAGTTTATCGAAGCTGAACTTGGTTTCGGTGAAGATTTCCGAGTCCGGCTTGAAAGTAATCTTGGTGCCACGTTTACGCGTCTTTCCAGTCTGCTCCAGTTTTGTGACGGGAATACCGCGCTCGTATTCCTGTTCGTAAGTCCTGCCATCCCGCCAGATTTCAAGGCGCAGCGACTCGGAAAGAAAGTTCACGCAGGAAACGCCCACCCCGTGCAAACCGCCTGAGACTTTGTAAGCGTTGGAATCAAACTTTCCGCCGGCGTGAAGTTTGGTCATCACAACTTCAGCAGCACTCTTCTTTTCCTGCTTGTGATAATCAACCGGAATACCGCGACCGTTATCAACAACCGTAATTGAATCGTCGAGATGAATCGCCACTTCGACCGTGTCGCAGTGCCCGGCGAGCGCTTCGTCAATAGAATTATCCACAACTTCATAAACTAAGTGATGCAAGCCCAAATCGCCCGTTGACCCAATATACATGGCCGGGCGTTTGCGCACAGCATCCCGTCCCTCAAGAACCGTAATCGAACCTGCGTCATAAGCTGTATTCTTTTTCTTCGATAATGTTGATGGTGCTGTTGCCAAAATAGTCTCCTCTTCGTAAATCCTACTCATAAAATTCCCATTTGCCTGACCCGAAGCGACTCAAATTTCGTCGCTTTTGTAATACTCCTTTAGATGCTTTCGTCTCGGCTGGCGCTCGACCAAATCAGCTCCGGATTAAATGAATTAACCACGACCATACCATTACTCACTTGATATACACTTGCCCGCGCAATGAACTCTTGGACGAGACTCTCTTTTGAGGTCGTAATGAACGTTTGGGTTCGCCCTTCAAGGTATTCCAGCAAGTAACTTATGCGCTTCCGATCCAGTTCAGCATCTACATCATCTATGAGGAAAAGTGGATACTCATTATGCCAGGAATAATATACCGAAATCGCAGCTAAGTCAAGTATTATCAATGCGCTACGTTGTTGACCGGAGCTTCCAAAGGCGCGAATATCGCGCCCGTCAAACAATATTTCCAGGTCATCACGATGAGGCCCTATGAGAGAATATCCGGAGGCTATTTCGGCCTGCAAACGCAAGCGCAGGCGATCTGCAATGAGCGCTTTGTAATCACCCAAATCACCTTTACCTTCGAGTGAAGAAACGTACCGGATCGTAATATCTTCTCTCTCGAATAAACGGCGTTCCAAGACGTCATTCAGGCGCTGCACGTAGTCCGTTCGCGCATGGTGAATCGCTGAACTTAGACTGACCAGTTGCTCATTCCAGGGGGCAATAAGCTCGGAGGCTTGGTCGAAGCCCATCTCCAGTTCTGAAGCATCCTGCAGGAGGCGATTCTTCTGTTTGATTACACGATTGTAGTCAGCCAGTGTCTGGACGTAGGCATGGTGCAGTGAGGCAACTCCCCGATCCATGAACTTGCGGCGAGATTCCGGCATACCACGCACGATGTCTAACTCGTCCGAGGTAAAAGCGACTGTGTGAAGCTGCCCTAGATAGCGCGATACGGATTCTCTTTTTCCATTAATTGAAATGGACTTCGTAGAGCCCTGAAGGTTCACTTGCATCTCGCGCTGAACTTCAAGGCTTTGAGCCACGCGCCCACGCACGACAGCCAACTCCTCTCCAAATCGAATGGCTTCTTGTAGGCGCTGCGTCCGAAAGGATTTAGTGGTAGCAAGAAGGTAGATGGCTTCGAGCCAGTTTGTTTTCCCCTGCCCGTTGTCGCCGTAGATAATGTTGAGTCCGGCGCCCCACGAGACTTTGCCGCTCAAATTTCTAAAATTATGTACATCGAGCGATTCGAGCAGCATGTGATGATTTTAACATAACGCCAGCATGATATAAGAAGGGACGAAGAGTTTGAGCCACTGTCATAAAGATGCGAGGAGGCTCTATTGGTTAGAGCCTCCTCGCATCTTTATGACCAAGATTGCCGTAATTAACGTCAGATTCGCATGGGCATCACGACATATTTGTACTCGTAATCAGCGTCTGTTGCAGGTCGGAGCTGTGCCTGGGAGTTTCCATCTTTGAACTCAAAGGCTATTTGACCATCCCCCACAACATTTAGAAAATCCTGCAGGTACTGCGCGTTAAAACCTATCTCAGCCTCATCGCCGGTGTACTCAGTGGCGACCGTTTCGCGAGCTTCGCCTTCTTCTGCGTTCTGTGAGCTGATTTGTAACTGGTTAGGTATAAGGTGGAAGCGAATGGCGTGTGAACGATCATCAGCCATAAGAGCGACGCGCCGTATCGCTTGATTAAGCTGTGTACTGTCAAATACGACAGACTTGTCATTACTCTTCGGCATAACCATTTCGTAGTTCGGAAACTGTCCGGAGAGCATTCTTGAAATCAAGAGACGCGGGCCGACCTCAAAATAAATATGGTTCTCATCCGCTCCCAGGCTTATCTCGCCCTCATAAGAGGCTGTCAGCTTGGTCAGCTCCGCCAGCGTCTTGCGTGGTATTAAGGCGTCTAGCGCCTCTTCAGACGCATTTTTCCCTAAATCCTGACGTGCGATATAGGCTAAGCGGTGTCCGTCGGTTGTAACCATCTTAGCGCCCGATTTATCGAGTATGAATTTTGCGCCCGAAAGTGTATAGCGAGACTCTTCTTGCGTGATGGCAAAGATCGTTCGATCTATGAAGGATTTAAAAATGTCGGCGGGGAATTTCATGGGCGCGGACTTACTACTAGGCACTTCCGGGAAATTCTCTCGTGGAAGTCCGGCAATCTTCGAGCGAAAGTTTTCACATCTGACTGAAACCCAATCATTCTCCTCTTTATGGAAATTGATTGACGCGTCCGGAAGCAGGCGCGAGATGTCAAAGAGTTTACGCGCCTGCACACACATTGAGCCGGGGGTCTTAATGCTCTCTGCTTCCGTTTCGCAACGAATCGTGACGTCCAAATCCGTAGCGATAATACGAATCGTGCTTTCACCAACAGACTCAATCAGAATATTTGAGAGCGCTGGGATGGTATTCTTTTTTTCAACGATGCCCTGCACGAAGCCCAGCTCTTTCTGAAGAGCATTTTTACCGATAGTAAATTCCATTGACAGACTCCTATTGAGATAAATGAAGATTCATTCTAATGAATCAAATAATTGCATCCCGAATCAGTTCTAAATTAACTAAACCCACTACGCGCCTTTTACTATCTATACTAATTAAACAACTAGTATTTATATATAGTAGTAGTAGTAGGGCCTGTGGAAATGTGGAAAAGTCACTTTAATGTTGATACTAAAGAAATTGATTTCCACAACCCTTGTGGAAATCGCTGTGGAAATCCCCGGTCTTTTGTGGAAATTAAATCTATTAATAAAGTTTTCCACATTTCCACAGGCGGTTTTTTGTGATGCCTGTGGAAATGTGGAAAACTTTGAGTTAAAGTTTAAATATAAAGAACTTAATCGAAAAGCGCGTTGTGGAAATTTATTTCCCTGTGCCGCGCTAACTACTTGCAAAGATTATCCATAAGGTCACTAACGATCTTGTGGAAATTTTGATCCTTTAATACTAGCGCCTCAATCTTCTCAACGGAGTGAATTACGGTTGTATGATGCTTACCGCCAAACTCTCGTCCGATTTCAGGGAAGCTGTGTTTTGTGAGACGCTTACACAAATACATGGCAATCTGTCTGGGGACAGCAATCTGCCGTGAGTTGTTTTTTGACGTTAACTCATCAACTCTAAGACGGTAATGGGCAGCTACTGTCTGTTGAATCTGTTCAATAGTGATTCCTGCGGGCTGATCGTCTTCGGCGATATTACGAATAGCGTCCTGCGCCAGCATCTTAGATATCTGTAGTCCACGCAAAGATGCGATAGCTACAAGGCGCACCAGCGAGCCTTCCAGTTCTCGTATATTGCTCTTTACTTTACTTGCAATAAAGAACGCTACATCGTCAGGAAGTGTGACGCCATCCAAATCAGCCTTGCGTTTAAGAATCGCTACTTTTGTTTCAAGGTCCGGCGGCTCCATATCTGCAATTAAACCCCACTCGAAGCGAGAGTGAAGCCTTTCTTCCAGCGTAGGAATTTCACGCGGCGGACAATCTGATGAGATTACAATCTGTTTTTGGCCGTCATACAGAGCGTTAAATGTATGGAAGAACTCTTCTTGTGTACGCTCCTTACCGGCCATGAACTGAATGTCATCCATTAGCAAAACATCAATTGAGCGATATTTCTCACGAAAAGTTTGAGCTTTATCGTAGCGAATGGCATTGATTAGCTCATTCATAAATTTTTCCGCTGAGATATAGGACAGCCGCAGGTGGCGATTGCGTGCTTTGATCTCATGACCGGCCGCATGCATTAAGTGTGTCTTCCCAAGCCCGACGCCGCCATATATGTAAAGCGGATTGTAAGTTTTACCGGGAGCTTCCGCGATTGCCTGTGACGCGGCGTGAGCGAATTGGTTACATGAGCCAACGACAAAAGTTTGGAACGTATATTTGGGATTTAACGATAGTTCGATAGGTTCTATATCTACAAAAGTGGTCGCCCCCGGCGTTAACCCATCTGATTCAGCTGCTTCCAAAAGGGTGAATAAATTTGAGTTTTTGTTTCTACTACTCTTAGCTATGGTTTCCGAGATGTTATAGATCTCCGTCTCTTCCTTTTCCGGGGTAACTTCTACAGAATTGCTGTTAGGCTCGTCTTCTACCATCCAATCAACATGATAGTCGGCGAGATTAAGTTCCTCCAAAGATTCGTCCAGCACTTCAGAATAGTTGGAGCTAACCCAGTCCTTAATTACCTGGTTAGGAGCACGTAGATGCAAAACTTGCTCAGAGTCGTCGCAGCCATCGAACCTGATAGGGCGAAACCATGTTTCAAAGCTCTGGCGATTGAGCCTTTTTTCGATAGCATGAAGAATGTTGCTCCAAAGTCTATTCTCAATCACTGTACTCATACGCTTTTGAATCCTATCTCATCTTTATCGGAACTTAATAAAGATGGAAAATGTCGCAAACTAATACATATCTTCGTGTCACATTTCTCAAGCTATTCTTTGAGTAACGTTGCGGAAGATGTTGTAAACGTGCTCGTTGGTCCTATCTTTCGACGACAAGTTGATCTTTTTCCACAGGTTTTTCCACAACCCTGTGGAAAAAACACGATACTTAAAGTATTGCTTTAAGTATTTCTTTTTCAACTAGTTACAGGCTTCCGAGACGTGCGAAACGGGGCGGAGACTAGCATAATGTGCGATGAGATGCAAGAGAAATCCACAGGGCTCCTAAGAAAAAATTCGACCCGCTAAGAACCTCTATAAATTCTCCGCTTTTCAGATCTTCATCTTCTGGGCCAGAATTATAATGATACAGTCTTGGGAGAGTCTTTCTTGGTGGTAACAATATTGCCTTAATCGCTTTCACTCCTTTTCTTGACAGAATGCTATTCGACAGTTAGTCTTTAGCTTTTCACTAAATTGGAGAGTTATTAACTATGTCTAAGCGCACATTCCAACCCAACAACCGACGTCGAGCCAAAACACACGGATTCCGTGCTCGTATGGCCAGCAAGAATGGTCGTCTTGTTTTAAAGAGGCGCCGTACCAAAGGACGTAAACGCCTAACCCCATCGCATTATTAGCCTGATTCGTAGTGGTCTAAAACAGATGCATCTACGTTCTTCTGGCGATTTTCGCAGGATTTATACACTTGGCAAACGCTACGACGGCTCCTTGATGAGTGTTTTCGTATATCCTAACGATTTAGCCTGTCATAGGTTCGGCGTTACAGCTTCCCGGAAGGCCATTGGCAATGCGGTTGAGCGCAATCGCTCCAAGAGATTGCTTCGTGAGACATTCCGCTTAAGTGTTGCGGCCATGAGTAATATGAAGATGAGCTATGACTGGGTGATAAATGCCAAGAGGTCCTTGTTGTGTACAAAGGTAACAGCCTCGCTTGAAGAGTTTCAAACCATTATCGCTCGGGCAACAGATGATGAGCGAAATAATTTGGTGAAAGCTGGTAATTAAAGTGAGCGCAGTTCTAGTCTCACTCTTGAAGTTTTACAAGCGGGTTCTTTCGCCTTTACTCCCGGCTTCTTGCCGTTTTATTCCCACTTGCTCGGACTACTCACGTGAGGCGATCGAGCGATATGGGGCTTTGCGTGGAATCTGGATGAGTTTGCGACGCCTCTTGCGTTGCCACCCATTTCATCCAGGAGGCTACGACCCAGTTAAATAAATATGGCCTTGGGTAATGGTTAATGTCGTTGCTCGTATAAGTCTCTTATTAATACTTTACACTTGTAATTAATTAAATGGATAAACAACGTTTCGTCTTAGCCATAGTCCTTTCGGCTGCGATCCTTTTTGGATGGAGTTGGCTTTTTCCTGTTAAGCGCCCGCAGCAGAATAACGCTGATAACGCTAATACTATTAATGCTAACAGCAACGCGCCCGTAAATCAGGCGGCCTCACCCTCGCCTTCACCACAAGCATCAGAAACTACTCCGGAGCAGTCGCCAAAACAGGATGAGAAGCCGGCCTGTACGCTTGGCCAGGAAACAGTCACGGTTACGACGCCACTATATCGTGTCAAGCTAGATAAATGTGGTGCTGTAGTAACGAGCTGGATATTAGATAAAATTAAAGGCGATACTTATGATCGCAAACTTCGTTCTATTTCAGGCGGCGATCTCGAACTTATCTGGCAAGGGAAAGAGGCAGGAAAAAGAGAACTGTTTGAAGTCCCGTTACACCTTGAAACGGGAGATGAGGCAACTGATCGTCTACTTGCCACCAGCACGTATCAAACCAATTTAGCCGAACAAGAGATCATCTTGGAGAGCGGCGAGAAAACTATAGAATTTATTTTGCCTCAAGATGAGTCGTCAAAACTGAGTGTAACAAAGAAAATAACTTTCCGTGCAGATCAGTACAGTGCTGATATCAGGGTCCTGTTTAATCGCAAGGATAAATCGAACGAGGATCAGCCAAAAACTGTCAAGCTATTAATCGGACCAAACATTGGCGACCAAGGCATCCCGCAATACAACTTTTACTCTGTTGCGCCGGAGGGCGTGGCCGTTGTTGGAGACAAGGTCGAGCGTTACTATTCGAGTGCACTTGCTGATTCTCAACAAGCACCGCGCAAGCATTTAGTCAATGGAACGATTGATTGGTCCGCCGTCGGGGATACTTATTTCGCGATGGCTGTTATACCTGCGCAAAAAACTGAACGTCTCGAATTCAGCACAAAAGGATACAAGCACCCGATTCTAGGAGATGCACAAGGGAAAGAAGAAGATAGGTATTTAATCACTGGACACGTTCCGATTCCTGTAGGTGACGTTCCGACTACCTTATATGTGGGACCTAAAGATCATTATATTTTGTCTGACGCTAGCGATTATATCAGCGGTGCGAGCAAAGGAGTTGGACGACCTGTCGACCTTGAAGGTCTGATTGATTACGGATTTTTGAGTTGGATGTCGCGTCCTCTAGCGGTCCCCATCCTCTGGTGTATTAAGTTTCTATATAAAATCACGGGCAGCTATGGTGTAGCCATCATACTTTTCACTATTGTTATCTATTCGCTTTTCTTCCCGCTTAAATGGCGTTCGTCTAAAGCTATGAAACGGGCGCAGAAACTTGCGCCGCGCATGAAGGAATTGCAAGAGAAGATCAAGGGGATGAAGAAAACGGATCCGCGTCTCAGAGAATTACAAATGGAACAGATGCGGTTGATGAAGGAGGGGAACCCTCTCGGAGGTTGCTTGCCTCTTCTTATTCAAATGCCTTTCCTCTTTGCGCTCTATCGTGCAATCACTATCTCTATTGATTTTCGTCAAGCGAGGTTTTTGTGGATTCCCGATTTATCAGCGGCAGAGCCATCGGCGATCCACATTCTCCCGATTCTCATGGCCGGATCAATGATGGTGTTACAGTTAATAACGCCAGCTCCATCCGCTGACCCCATGCAGCGTAAGTTGATGGCTATCGGGATGCCGCTTCTAATGCTCTGGATGTTATGGAGCGCTCCTGCTGGTCTGTTAGTTTATTGGCTGGTCGGAAATCTAGTTGGTTTCGGTCAGCAGTTCATAATAAATCGTTTGACTAAAACTGAGGATGATGAACAACCACCTTCCGGAAAGAAGGCTGATACTCGTTCAACAAAAAAACTGAAAACAAGTATCTCGCAGGCTTGAGGGGTAAGGACAGCAGGCGTTCTGAAATATTTGTATAAGTGATGATTGAAGTATGTGTTAAAGCGCAGGATTTTATTCGCACCATTTTTAGTGGGGCTGGCTTTGATCTGAGCATCACTATTGAAGAAACAACTAATGGATGCCTTCTGAATATAGATGGAGCGGATTCATCTTTTCTCTTGAATGAAGGTGGAGAGCTTTTAGAGGCTCTTCAACATCTAGTGAATCAAGCATACGGTCGGACACTACCGAAAGGTGAACGCATCGTTTGCGACGTCGAAAACTTTCGCTCGACTCGAGAAGCAGAGTTGCGTGCAATGGCCCGACACGCCGCCGAGCGAGTCCGCTCAACAGGAATCGCCTTCATCTTTGGTCCGATGATTTCAAATGAACGCCGCGTTATTCATCTTGCGCTTGCAGGTGAAGAGGATCTTTATACAGAATCAGTAGGTGAAGGTTCTGATCGTCGTCTGAAAGTAAGTTTGAAATCTACCCTCAAAAGTTAAAAATCAGATCGCAGCAGATTTTATTTTGTTCCTGCAATCTCTTCTGTAGTGCCAGTCAAGGATACAATCGTTGCTTTAGCAACCCCGCCGGGACGTAGTGGAATTGGCGTAATACGTTTGAGCGGATCGCGCTCTCTTGAAATCTCCCGCCATCTTATCCAAGATGAAAATTTCGTGCCGGCGCCAAATCGCGCCACGTTGAAAAAACTATCTGACCCGATTACAGGGGAGATTCTAGATTATGCTCTTCTCACCTATTTCAAATCACCGCACTCCTTTACGGGGGAAGATATTGTAGAGCTGAGTTGTCATGGCTCACCCGTTCTTCTCCGCCATCTTATAGATCTCCTTTTAAGCCTTGATGCACGCCTTGCCGGACCAGGTGAATTCACGCTACGTGCGTTAGCAAATGGACGGCTGAATTTAAGCCAAGCAGAGGCGATTCGCGATTTGATCAATGCTCAAACGCAGGCTGCCGTCAAACAGGCTACTCGTCAGTTAGGAGGTGAACTCTCCGCACTACTTCAGCCTCTAAAAGATCTTTTATTAGATATAATTGTTCCTTTGGAATCTTCTCTAGAATTTGTTGAAGATGATTTGCCGGATATAGTCGTTAGCCAGTTCCAGGCGAAACTTTCCACCCTTATTAATCATATTGAGCAGATAGCATCAACATTTACCACAGGGAGGCTTATTCGAGATGGTCTTAAGGTTACACTTATGGGTCGCCCGAATGTTGGTAAGTCTAGTGTTTTCAATAGGTTGTTGGGGGTTGACCGGGCTATTGTGACAAGTGCCCCGGGCACGACGCGTGACAGTTTAAGTGAGGCAATAAATATTCAAGGAGCGCCTGTTTTTTTGACCGATACAGCTGGTCTTCGTATTTCGGCGGATTTAATTGAAAATTTGGGCGTTGAGCGAACACGGCGCGCCGTCGCAGATTCTGATCTAATAATAGTTGTGCTTGATGGATCAGAGCCCAGGAATCTGCAAGATTATGAAGTTTTCAATGAGGTCGCCCATAATAATTACCTAATCGCGGTAAACAAAAGTGATCTGGAGACTTTTAAAGAGATTGAGTTGGAGCAAAAATCTAAAGAGACAATCCCCATCATCAATATTTCTGCTAAAACAGGAGAAGGGTTTGATTCTTTACGTGATGCTATACTAGAACCTTTCGCTACATCCGAAGTAAGTAACTCGGGGCTGCTTATTACTGATGCTCGGCATTTTGATTTGCTCCGGCGCACGCAGTCTGCACTTCGCTCTTCAGCCGATTTACTTGAAGAGCGTGCTAGCGAAGAACTCGTGCTTATTGGTCTTTATGATGCTTTACGTTTCTTAGGTGAGATTACAGGTGAGACGACCACTGAAGATATCCTTTCCCAAATTTTTGCGACATTCTGCATAGGTAAATAATTATGAGTTTTGATGAAGGTTTTGATGTGATCGTGATCGGAGCAGGGCATGCTGGCTGCGAAGCTGCTTCAGCTTCTGCCCGCCTGGGTGCTAAAACTGCTCTTATAACCATCAATCTAGACACGATTGGTCAAATGTCTTGCAACCCAGCGATTGGTGGCATTGCCAAAGGACATCTTGTTCGGGAAATAGATGCTCTAGGCGGCATCATGGGACGCATTATTGACCGCACAGGAATACAATTTCGTCTACTTAATCAATCACGAGGCCCTGCTGTTCAATCTCCTCGTGCACAAGCAGATCGCGCCGCATATCGTATCGAGATGCGGCGTACTTTAGAAGCCACGGATAATTTACACTTGCGGCAAGGTCAAGTCGTTGACCTTATCGTCAAAAAAGAACGAGTCCGCGGAGTAGAAATGCAGGATGGTAGACGGCTTTTTGCTAAAGCGGTCGTCGTGGCAACCGGAACGTTTCTAAATGGATTAATTCACACAGGGCGTCGTACCTATCAGGCTGGACGGGCCGGAGAACCCGCATCTGTAGAGTTTGCAGAAGGTTTAAAGCGGCTCGGCTTTCCCGTCGGACGGTTAAAAACTGGGACGCCTCCGCGCTTGGATGGGCGTACGATTAACTGGGAAATCTTTGAGCCCCAGCCGGCAGATGAGCGGCCGACGCCCTTTTCTTTTGCTACAGACAAGATTGACCAGCCACAAATCAACTGCTTTATAGGCTATACTACTGAGGCCGTTCATAAAGCTATTCTTTCAAATATCAGTGAGTCACCCCTTTATTCGGGCAAAATTAAGGGAATCGGTCCGCGTTATTGTCCGTCGATTGAAGATAAAGTAGTTAAATTTGCTGATAAAAATCGCCATCAACTCTTCTTAGAGCCAGAAGGGTATTATACAAATGAAGTTTATTTAAATGGGTTCTCTACTTCATTACCTCCAGATCTACAACAGAAATTAGTGCGAATGATTCCTGGTCTGGAACAGGTTAATATTATTCGTCCAGGTTACGCTATTGAATACGATTATATTGATCCACGTGAGCTTACACCCTATTTAGAGACGATTCGGTTGAAGGGGCTTTTTTTCGCTGGACAGATAAATGGAACAACTGGCTATGAAGAAGCTGGATGCCAAGGGCTTATGGCAGGAATAAATGCGGCTCTTCAAGTACAAGAACGTGATGGATTACGCCTTCGCCGTGAAGAATCCTATATAGGTGTTCTAATTGACGATCTTATAAAGCATGGTGTGGATGAGCCTTATCGTATTTTTACTTCTCGTGCCGAATTTAGGTTAGCTTTGCGGCATGATAATGCCGATGCTCGCTTGTCTCCATATGGTCGAAATATTGGTCTTCTAGGGGACTCAGAGTGGGAGCGTTTTAATCAGCGCCGCGACCGACTAGCGCACCTCAAAAACATTCTTGAATCTACTCGTCTTAAAAGATCTCATCCAGCTTATTTGCCTACGGTTCAAACCCTGGGGACTGATTTAGGTTCCTCGATTACACTTGCCCAACTTGCCCTTCGTCCCAAAGCATCTTTAGGCCTAATTCAGCAACTTTTGCTTAAAGAAGCCTCTGCTGAAATTAGTGTTACCGATCTTGAATCCGTTTTGGCTGATCTGCTCTACAGTGGTTATATCGACGCACAGCGTGCTAATTATGAACGGTTATACAATCACGACGGCTTACGTATTCCTCGCGACTTCAGCTTTCGCAGTGTTAATGGTTTGGCTACAGAAATGGTTGAGCGTTTGGAAAGGGCTTGTCCCGAAAGTTTTGGTCAGGCACGTCGAATCCCCGGTTTAACCCCTACCGCTCTCTCTACGTTACTCATTCACTTAACTTTACAATAAAAGAGCAGGTATTTTTAAACCCTTAATAATTCTTACACGAAGATACGGGACACGTGAAACATTTATGATGTTTGCCTACGACGTTCTGGATGTGACACGTGAAACATACTTCTGAGCGTAAAAATGTGGCGTGCCGTTTAATCTTATGTTAATTTACTTATATTTAGGCGGGGCGAACATTTTAAATGGCAAGAATTATAGCGATAGCTAATCAAAAAGGTGGCGTTGGGAAGACCACAACGGCGGTAAATCTTGCTGCTGCATTGGCTATACAGGAAATGCGTGTGCTTCTTGTGGACACAGATCCTCAAGCAAATGCTACCTCTGGTGTTGGAGTTCAACGCGGTAGTTTCCGCCGCAGCCTATACCACGCGCTTGTTTTAGATGAGCAGCTTCACAATATTATACAATCAACGGAAATCCCTTTTTTAAAACTTCTACCCGCCGATAAAAATCTTACTGGGGCGGAAATTGAGTTGGTTGATCTAGAAAAACGAGAATATAAATTAAAAGGAATATTTCAGAGCGTAGAAAATGATTATGATTTTATCATTGTGGATTGCCCTCCGTCTCTCGGCCTTTTAACATTAAACGCACTCACCGCAGCGGATTCTTTACTCGTTCCTATTCAATGTGAATACTTTGCTCTGGAAGGTGTAACAGAGCTTTTTGATACCTTTGCCCGCATTCGGCGAGTTTTAAATCCGGGGCTTACAATAGAGGGCTTGTTATTAACAATGTATGACGAGCGCACAAATCTCTCAGCTGCGGTGGCTGCGGATTTAAGAGATTTTTATGGCCAACAAGTCTTTGAGACAGTAATCCCGCGAAATGTAAGGTTGGCAGAGGCCCCGAGCCATGGTAAACCTATTATTATATATGACATACGCTCGCGAGGGGCGGAAAGCTATCTTCAACTTGCAAAGGAGGTCATAGCACATGACAAGAAGAGTGCTAGGTCGAGGCTTGAGCGCACTGCTATCGGATTCAGCGGCGACAGCTAATGAGGACTTTCTTGAAATTGACATAGATTTGATTGATCCCAGTTCAGCACAGCCAAGAACTCATTTCGATGAAGGTCGGCTAGAAGAGTTAGCACAATCCATTCGGTCAAATGGAATTGTTCAGCCTATATTGGTCAGGAAACGAGGAGGACGATATCAACTTATAGCTGGAGAACGCCGGTGGCGCGCTGCACAGCGTGCAGGCCTACAACGAGTTCCCGCGGTAGTGCGAGAAATTCCAGATAGTAAATTACTGGAATTGGCACTTATCGAGAATATCCAACGCCAGGAATTGAACGCTATTGAAGAAGCGCAGGCTTACAAGAGGCTAATAGAAACACTTGGTCTAACTCAAGAAACCGTAGCACAACGTGTTGGGAGGGATCGTTCTTTTATAACTAATTACCTGCGTTTGTTACGTTTACCCGAAGACATCCAACGACTTGTAGAAGAGGAGAAGTTGACCATGGGGCATGCGCGTGCACTTCTTGGTGTTGATGATGAAGAAATTCAGCGTAAGGTCGCACGCAGTATTATTGGGCAGTCTCTGTCAGTACGCGAAACGGAGCGTACAATTAAAAGAATTATCGCTGGTGTAAATCCAAATGCATCTGTCTTGCCCTTACAAAAGCCAGATGATGCGAATATGCGAGCCGCTGAAACTAAGTTAAGACGCCGTCTAAGCACACATGTGCGTGTAATACCAAATTCAACGAACCCAGGCGGTAAGATCGAAATAGAATATTATAATGATGAAGACCTTAATCGCATATACCAACTGCTAATCAGTGGGCAAGAATTAACAACTGTCTAAATAAGTATCGTACTGTCAAATTGATCAAAGAGATATTCTCACTTGGGCTGGAATATGCGTTTATGCTCTGTGTGTTACATTGTAAAATAGTGGGCTTGGGGTTAATGTGTGGCTAAAAGATTAACGGAAATGGTTTCATGTGCTGGTTGAGTGGCGAAGCTGTCGCCTCGCGACCTTGCTCAAGTTTTGGGCAAGCTGCCTGAGCAGCCAGTAAATGAAAATGTGCTGGTCGGCTATGATTTAGCCGATGATGCGGGTGTGTATCGTTTGCGGGATGGCGTTGCGTTGGTGCAGACAGTCGATTTTTTCACTCCTGTGGTGGATGAACCCCAGCTATATGGTCGTATCTCAGCTATAAACTCTTTAAATGATATTTATGCAATGGGAGCAACGCCGCTTACGGCGCTATCAATCGTTTGTTATCCGCAAAGAGAAGATTTAAATGTCCTTAGCGAAATTCTATACGGTGGGCAATTGGCTATGAGTGAGGCGGGTGTTGTCATTCTTGGTGGACACTCAATTGATGATGCGGAAATTAAAATCGGTTATGCGGTCACTGGTTTAATTAATCCGGAACATTTAATAACTAACGCCCAAGCCCAGCCGGGAGATGCACTTATATTAACGAAGCCCATCGGAACAGGAGCGATAAGCACAGCTATCAAACATGGGATTGCAGGTGTGGTAGCAGCCGAAGCCGCTAAGAATATAATGGCAAAATCAGCTGCGCGGGCTGCCGAAGAAATGCGGAAAGCAAGAGCACATGCCTGTACTGATATCACTGGTTTTGGTCTGCTAGGCCATGCCTACGAAATGGCACGTGCAAGCAATGTTAGTTTAACGATTGAGGCGGCGCGTGTCCCTTTATTGCCTGATGTTTTAGATTTAATCGCGCAAGGGATGCTTACGCGAGGGGACAAAAATAATAGGGCATATGTCGGCGACACCGTTACGATTGGAAAACATATTTCGCGCGAAATGCAAAGCGCACTTTTTGATCCACAGACCGCAGGTGGACTCCTTATTAGTATAGGTCAGTCAAAAGCTGAATATTTGGCCAGCAGAATTGATGGCTCTGTGATTATTGGTAAGGTACAGGATAAAAAAGATTATTTAATTCAAGTTGTTTAGCTGAGTGAATAATTAGGTCTAGTTAGAACAAGGTAAAAAACAAAGAGGCTATACCAGCTATAAAATACAGTCAGTGTAGACGCGCGTCGCGTAAAGTACCTTGCCTTGACTGCCTATAAATTTGCGTGCTAGACTCGCAGGCTTTTGGCACTCAGAAAATTCTTAATAGTAGAACTGAAGAATATCTACGTGTTCGTTAGAGCCCGTTGAGTATTATGATCTCTCTGGCCTTCGCTGAAAATTCCATCCAATTAGTGCCAGACGGCACACTAATTCTTCATATCGCAATTATTTTAGTGATGGTGTTTGTGCTCAATGCCACGCTTTTTAAGCCTATCAATCGTATACTAGAAGAGCGCGAAAAACGTACTCGTGGGCGATCAGGCGAAGCCCATGACATCTTGCGACGCGTCGAAGAAAAAATGGCTCAATATGAGCAGACTCTGCGCCAAGCGCGCACCGAAGGTTATCGCTTGATGGAGCAGGAGCGTGAAGCGGCGATAACGGAACGGCAGGCAAAATTGAGTTCCGTGCGCGAGGAGATAAATTATTCTGTCACAGAGCAGAAAGAAGCAATTAACGCGCAGGTTAAAGAAGCTCGTGTGGCCCTTTCAGCGGAAGCCCAGCGCCTCGCCGCAGAGATCGGCGCGCAAATTCTTCATCGCCCAATTAGCGACACGGTGAGAGCCAGTATCGGTACCGGCGCTTAAAAGTTATGCTCATATATTTTATCGCAAATATCTTTGTTCCGGCTGAAGGAGAGCCCGCGCCTTGGTGGAATATCCCGAGCTTTGAAGTATGGAGATGGGTTAACCTACTTATTTTCGTTGTCCTGTTCATCTATATCTTGCGCCGTCCGGTAAGCGAGGCCATGCGCGCGCGGCGCGAAGGCATCAGACGCGATTTGATGCGCGCGCAGGAAGAACGCAATGCAGCCCTCTCAAAACTTGAAGAGGTCGAACAACGTCTGGCGAGTTTGGATAAAGAGGTGGCAAGCGTGCGCGAGCAGTCGGAAAGGGAAGCGGCAGAAGAGCGCGAGCGTATCAGGCAATCAACTGAAGAAGAGACTCGAAAACTGCGTGAGCAGGCCCAGCGTGAAATTGAGAGCGCGGGCAAAGCCGCGCGGCAGGAGTTGCGAGAGTTCGCTGCCGCGCAGAGCGTACGCCTTGCGGAAGAGATGATCCGACGCGACATTAAGCCGGAAGATGATGCGCGCTTAGTCAGTCTCCGTGTTGGAGAGTTGGGAGGGGTCAGGCGTTGAGCGTGCAGACGGTGGCGCGCCGTTATGCGACGGCGCTGGCGGACGTAGTAATGGCGCGCGGTGAGGCGCGAGAAGTAAGGGATGAATTGACTGAATGGGCAGAGATGATTCAGTCGAACGAGCAGCTTCTTGAAGTCTTCCGCAATCCCACAATTCCCTACGAGCAGAAACGAAAAGTTCTAAATGCGTTGATTGCACGCACGCGTGTTCGGCCAACGACAGCTAACTTCCTACAAGTGCTTCTACAGAACCAACGCCTGGCTGAATTGAGCGAGGTCAACAAACGCTTCGGGCAAGTTCTTGACGAGCGCTCAGGCGTTGTGTCCGCACAGGTCGTCACGGCGCGGCCCGTACCGCAATCTGTGCAGAGTGCTCTGCAAGCGAAGCTTGATACGATGACGGGAAAGAATGTGCGATTGAGCTTTACAACCGATGAAGAATTAATCGGTGGAGTTGTAGCGCATATCGGATCGACCATTTATGATGGCTCGGTGCGAAATCAGTTGCAGCAGGTCAAAGATAGATTAACCGGTAAATCGTGAGTCGAACAAAAACGTTCTTAACACTCACGCTTTACGACTCACGCTTTACGAGAAGATTATGGAACCGATCAAAGCTAACGAGATTAACGACATCATACGCCAGCAGATTGAGAACTTCGATTCGGGCGTCACGGTCACTGAAGTGGGTACGGTCATCAAAGTTGGTGATGGCATTGCCGAGATTCATGGCCTCGAAAAGGTGATGGCGGGCGAGCTGCTGGAGTTCCCGCACGAGGTCCGCGGCCTCGCTCTGAATCTTGAAGAAGACAAAGTGGGCGCCGTGCTCTTCGGCGAGTTCCAGGCCGTTAAAGAGGGCGATCTGGTCAAGCGCACCGGGCGCATCATGCAGGTGCCGGTCGGCGACGCGATGATCGGTCGCGTGGTTAACGCGCTCGGCCTGCCGATTGATGAGCGTGGACCGATCATCACGGAGATTTTCAACTCCATCGAACGCATCGCGCCGGGAATCATTGATCGCCAGCCAGTGAAAGAGCCGCTGCAGACTGGTCTCAAAGCGATTGACTCGATGGTCCCCATCGGGCGCGGACAGCGCGAATTAATCATCGGTGATCGGCAGACGGGCAAGACTGCCGTCGCTGTAGATACGATTATCAACCAGAAGGGCAAAGATGTTATCTGCATCTACGTCGCCATCGGCCAGAAAGCTTCGACGGTGGCGCAGGTGGTCAAGACTCTGACTGACTTCGGCGCGATGGACTACACCATCGTCGTCAAGGCCACGGCGTCTGACCCTGCGGCGATGCAGTTTCTAGCGCCCTACACAGGGGCGGCCATCGGTGAATATTTCCGCGATAACGGGCGGCATGCGGTCACCATCTATGATGATCTTTCCAAGCAGGCTGCGGCCTATCGCGAAATCTCGCTTCTGCTTCGCCGTCCGCCTGGACGCGAAGCATATCCGGGCGACGTCTTTTATCTGCACTCGCGTCTGCTGGAGCGCGCCGCGAAATTGTCGGACGCGAAAGGCGGAGGCTCGCTGACAAGCCTTCCGATCATCGAGACGCAGGCGGGCGACATCTCCGCCTACATCCCGACCAACGTGATTTCCATCACCGACGGCCAGATCTTTCTTGAAGCAGATCTCTTCAACGCTGGCATCCGCCCGGCGATCAACGTCGGCAACTCTGTCTCGCGCGTCGGAGGCTCCGCCCAGGTCAAGGCCATGAGACAGGTCGCCGGAACCTTGCGTCTAGAGCTGGCGCAGTTTCGCGAACTTCAGGCGTTCGCCCAATTCGGCTCCGACCTTGATAAAGCAACGCAGGCGCAGATCGCGCGCGGCCAGCGGCTGACAGAGATTCTGAAGCAGCCGCAGTACCAGCCGATGGATGTCGAAAAGCAGGTGCTCGTTATTTGGGCCGCGACCAGCGGACACGTTGACGACATTCCTGTGGAGAACGTGCGCCGCTTCGAGACGGAACTGCTGCGCTTCGCTGAAAATTCTCATCCCGGATTGCTGCAAGCCATACGGGAAAAGAGGACGATAACGGACGAAATCAAAGCTGAGCTCACACAGGCTCTTAAGGATTTCAAAGAGCGCTGGACCGAAGAGACAGGCGTTGCGGCGAGACCTGCGGCCGGAACCGCGGCCACACAATCTACCGGCGCTCAAACAACCGCCGCCGGAGCCTGAGAATAGTTATGAATTATGAGTTTTGAATTTTGAATTACTGGATTTCCCTTTAATTCAAAATTCAAAACTCATAATCCAAAATTGATTTCAAATGCCTAACCTTTTAGACATTCGACGCCGGATCAAGTCGGTCAAGAACACGCAGCAGATCACGAAGGCCATGAAGATGCTGTCTGCGGCGAAGTTGAAACGCGCGCAGGACCTGGTCGTCGCGGCGCGCCCCTTTGCCAACAAGATGATGGCGGTGCTGGGCGATCTAGCGGCGCGCACGGACGAAGACTTCCATCATCCGTTGCTGGATGTGCGCGGCGACGAGCGCTATCTGGTAGTTTTGATTACGGCGGACAAAGGCCTCGCGGGCGCATTCAATACCAACCTGATTAAAGCGGCGCAGGCGTTCATGCGCGAGCATGAGGGCAAAACAATCGAGATGCTTCCCGTCGGTCGTAAAGGAAGAGATTTTTTCCGCCGCCGCAACGTGACGTTTGTTGACGAGTATGTCGGTCTGACGGGCAAAGGCCGCATTGAATATTCCGAAGCTGTGGATATCGCTCGCAACGTCATCAACCGTTTCGAAGAAGATAAAGAACTCGACAAGGTCTTTCTCATCTACAACGAATTCAAATCTGTTCTTCAGCAGCGCGTGATCATCGAGCAGTTACTGCCGGTCGCGCGCACGGCTGAAACCGCCGGCGAGACATCCGGAGGGGACACACACACACGCCCCGTAAATTTGACGGAATACCTTTACGAGCAGCCGCCGGCGGAGATTTTCAGTCGGCTACTGCCGCGCCTCGTCGAGACACAAATCTTTCGTGCGCTGCTCGAATCCGTTGCCTCTGAGCACGGCGCGCGCATGACTGCGATGGACTCTGCGTCGAAAAATGCTGGCGAGCTGATCGGAACGCTGACGCTCAACATGAACCGCATCCGCCAGGCTGCAATCACGAACGAGATCATCGAAGTCGTCTCGGGCGCAGCGGCGCTGTAAAGATAAAGTGAGCATAGAGCTACCGCGTCACGACAAGAAACACGTCCCAGGCCCAGCGGCCCACCTGCGCGCCGTGTGAATCCTTGACCTTCGCACGATACCTGAACCGATTACCGTACTGGTCAACTCTCTTTGACTCTTTATAGTCGAGGTCGAGCGTTGCCACACCTAGCTCCGGCAGCGTATGGAACTCTGTTGATTCCGAGACGCCGTTATGATTCGTGTCCTGCCAGAGACGAAGGCTGGAGAAGATGGCGTCTCTGCGATCAATTACTCCATCTTCATTGCCGCCGTTCTGTGGCTTGTCATATTCACTGAGCGCCAGAAAGCCGTTCGGTGAGCTTATCGAAGGCTGCGGAGTGAAGTTGCCGAATAGTTCCTTGCCATTGTCTATAATCCCGTTGCCGTTGCGGTCAAGAACGAGCCATACATCATCCGCTTGCTGTCGAGTCCATGCGATGTGTTCGGCAGTGCCATCTCCGTTTAGATCAAAAAGGACTCCTTCAGCGGAGCTAGTCAGATCAAAGCCGTCGCCGTTAACATCCACTAGGATGGGCGAGCCTGGGTCGTGCTGATACCAGTAATAACAATAGCAATCCGGGTAGCCATGCCACATCCCGCCGCCCTGGTAGCACTCTGTTTCGGCTAAGGCAGAGTTCGGTCCGCATTCGCCACCATCAGGAGGATTTTCACACTCACATGTTTCAGGATTTTGCCTTTGAAGTCCTATGCATGTAGTAAAGGAGCAAGGGCTGTATACACATTCACTATTAAGCACAGGCTCCCACCTCCTCACTTGTGTAATTGTAACTGAGCAAGTGCATTGCCCGCCCTATCCTTCACAAGTTTGTGTTTTAGTCACAAGACGGCCTGGTTCACCATTCTTACTTCTAGTTCCAGAATCTTCTCTCGATATACAAGTACCACCACAGCTATCAGTCCCGCATTCTTTATAATTAAACTCAGAAAAATATATACAAGATGGTAATGCAGTATCATCAAATATTACATCACAGTATCTATTATTAATTGAATGATTGATTCGTTGAAACGGAGAGGACTTGTTAACTTCGGCTTTGAAGGCTGCCTTAAGAATAAGACTGATCTCATTCAGATTAGGATAACTCCTAGGCAAGTTCAAGAAAGGGTTATTGATTGATGTGCCATTTAGTTTTGAGGCGTCTTTTACTTTCCATTTGCGGGGATTATTCGGGTCCCGATAGAGTATTTGACCATTGCTCCAGGCGGTTCCATCTTCGAAGATTATAAGGTCAATATTTAACTTTACATTATCTATGTCATCAACCTTATTTTGCCTCAGATATTCTATGGCGGTCTCATACATCGAGTCGGTAATCATGAGGCTCTGAATATTGTTGGATTTAATCGGTTTCGGTTTATATGAACCGTTTGGTTCTCCCGGTGGGGGGGGAGTTGACCGTGTATGAGAGGTACAAGAAATGGATAATTCATCGTCCCCGCTTTAGGAATTTCCAGTTCAGCCCTTAGATACAAGATAGACTTACCGGAGGTGTTTTTTATCTTCAGCTTAAATGTTTTTAGCCAATCCTTACCCGCAAGAAATTTATCGAGATGCTTAACCGATCCTCCATCGACCTGTATATCAACTACTTCGACAGGCTCAACGAACTTAGAAATTTTTTCTATGGTTCGCAGTTTTGGGTCTTGTGCATAAGAGAGTGCAGTCGTTATCAAGCATATGAGCACGATCACGGCCATTCGCCAGAAAGAAGTTGACATGGCGTTAATCCTTTCGTAAAGATTCATTATGAGGTTTGAGCAGGAGCGAGACTCATTGAGGAGTGAGGCTCTTGCTAACAATTACAGGATAAACAGCCTATATACGCCTCCGGTTCTTGGCCGTCAAGAGTTGTTCTCCTTGATTTGCATCACCAAAGAGGTTTATTACAGATCATTGCATAAGAAAGTTAAGTTTTTCGACGTAATAGGCCCATTTTAGGCTGAATTCCGCAAAGTAAAGTTAAGCTACTTATGCAACGATCTGTAAATAGACTTAGGACTCACTGTCAATTCTTTGACAACGGCAGACTTCAGAACTAATCTGATTGCAGGCAGGGAGGCGCGAAACATTTTCGTATTTTTGCTTCGTGGCTTCCGCGACTCGCAACAAAGCTGAGGCCGCCGCGCCCCTCTCAAGAATAGCGCGGCGGCCTCGATGGCACAGTTCGCCGATTTCCATCGCGAATGTGCCAGCGTGAGGTGCACAGCCCACCCAGTCTGTACACCCCTTCCCTGTGCGGAATTGTCAGCGGCGCTTGCCGCCAACCAACTTCCGGCCACCCGATTTCCCCCTCGAATGTGACACGCGCATGATGACCTTGCCCGAATTATCCAGTCGAAAAATCATGTGATCGCCAGGGCGCGCGCCGATGGCTTTAAGAATCGGGCAGGGAACTCTGCTGCGGATCAGCCCGTTATCGTCTATAACTTTGGATTGATGCTCAAGCTCTTCTCTCTGTCTCATTCGCACCGTCCTTTGCTGGTGTATTTGGGTTTGCGCGCGAGCAGCCGTGCGACCGTTTCGGCTATCAGCGGCATATTCTCCGGCTTCCTCAGGAAAGCGTTCGCCCCGCCCCGCCGTGCTTCCCTCTCGACATCGCTGGCCGAGAACACAATGATCGGCGTCTGCTGTCTGTGAGGAATCTGGCGCGTCCGATGGATCAGCTCGATTCCATTCATGCCCGGTAGTTCATTATCGAAGATCAAAACGTCATAATGCGCCTCACTCGAAATCACTTTGAGCGCGTCGGCCGCATCTCCGAGCGATTCCACGGTCCAGCCCTCTGTCTCCAGCGTTTCTTTCACGGCGCTGGCGACGAGGTTGTTATCCTCCACGTGCAGAATCACAAGGGGCCGTATCTCAACCTCGCTGTCTTTGACAAAGATCAGACTTCGCCTGCGCGGCTCGATCGGCGTCCTGACGGCGAGCAACTCAGTGTGCCGGGAGTTCAGTATGTTGATGAGGCTCGTATGATGTTTGAAGCCCAGCATGTGCGCCGCGCGCGTGACTATCCCGCCCGCATCCCTCAGAGCGCGCTCGATAATCCGACCTTCATAGCGCCGCAATGCCTCCCTGAGTGAAAAGTTCTCCCACGTCGCCGCCATCGGCAGCACACCCGCGAGGAACAAGACACGCGCGGCGCACGCGCTCAGGCGCGCATGTGTGCCCATGTTCCGCGAAGCGGCCAGCAGGTCTATGGCACGTTGGAAAGTGATTCCCAGGTCTTCAAGGGTGAGGTGTTCTCCTAACTCTTCGATAATAATCAGCGCGGCCAACCCGGCGTCTTCGGAGTCGCCAGCGTTCTGCGCAACCTCAACCGCACTTTGCAGGGTGATGCGTGCGTGCTGGTGATGACCCAAACGAGCGAGCGCGATTCCGTGAGTAGTCAGCGCCTCGGCAAAAAGGGCCTGCTGGTCATCCTCTTTGAGAACTCTCACGGCAGCATGAGCGAATTTTTCCGCCTCTGCGACACGACCCTCTTCAAGCAGCACCCGGGCGCGCGTGTCGTCAACCTGTGCGATATGATCTTTATGTTTAAGGCTGGTAAAAAGCGCTTGCGCTCGATCAAGATGCTCATGGGCTTCAGCAAAATTCTTAATAGTGCCGAATAGAAATCCGAGGTTATTTTCAACACCAGCCTGATAACGCGTGTGTCTGGCCTGCTCAAAATGATAACTAGCAGCCGTATATTCAATAAGTGCGTGATCTATGTAATCATCCCGACACTCAGCCCTACCGAGATTTTTAAGTACCGTGCCGTATTCATTATGGAATCTTCCCTTAAGCGTGTGATTGCTACTTGCTTCGAACAAAGGCGCAGCTTGCATTAAAATGTGCAGTGCGTCACTGAGTCGGTTGCTTACTTTTTCGATTATAGCGAGGCGTAGCAAAGTAACAGCCTTCAGGTCGCCCGCTTCATCTGGAAGTCGGCTCAATACGTCTTTCAACAAATCGCGACCTTCGTTGAAAGCCCCTTCGCGCCAATAGCAATGGCCGAGTTCCATTTGTGCTTCTGCTGTCTTTAATGTGTTCTGCAAACTTTTAAAGATCGTTAGACTCTCGCTAATAAGGTCCTTTGCTGTTGCTAGTGAGCCCTCGATCTGCTTAATACAACCGATCCAGCCAGTTAGGACACCAACTCGCAAAAGCACTTCGGCTTCTGTTGCCTGATCTAACTCTTCTATTACTGGACAATGGCCGACACCCTGCCATAAGTCGCCCATCGCCTCGCGCGCCGCTTCATAGTTCCCTATCTCTTCTAATTGCTTTGCAAGCTGACAGCGGAGTTGCGCCCGTTCGTTCAGAGTGAGTGACGGATCAGCTATACGGTGAAGAAGCTGATTGGTGGAATTCATTGTGAGGATTACCTTTCCATAGCATTGATAAAAACTGTCAGCCAACGGTAAAGGCGCGTTCTAACCGCCAAAGTGATAAGATGCACCCTCGAAACACGTCTTGGACGGTCTGGTTATAGCTGCAATTCCTCACCGTCCACCAGCAGCGATAAGAGCAAAAACACCTTTGCTAAAGCGCAAGAAAAAGCCTTAGAGGAGAACAAAATGAAAACCTTACAACGACTCTGTGCCGTGTTCGTGTTAACTCTGGCGCTCACAATGTCTGCTTTTGCAGGCGATATATCAACTTCCGTCGTGTCACAACCTCCTTCGCCCGAATCTCAAACCATACAGGGTGATATGACAACGGGCTATACAGGCGAGATGTCAACCGGCGTCACCTCCATAGACCCGGTGACGGAGGCCGCGCTGAGTCTGTTACAGAGCCTGCTTTCGCTTTTCTAGGCAGCGCGCAGTGCTGATGGCGTCGAGCTGCCGTTAATTAACGTTTCGGGCGGCTAGGTTGTAGTGTGTCTTGATTAGCGCCGTGAGGCCGAGTACTTGCAAGAAACTCGGCGAGGAGGCGCTATACGTTACGGCTCAAGAGATTAACTCTCCGCTAAGCCCAAAAGCAATAGCATATTTCTATTTAATTCGTGCCGGTGAGTCTTATTTATTGGGTTTATTCGTTGCTGTGATTATTTGGACAGCTTAGATCGCCCGGAATCGGGCCGAGTAGAGGGGATTAAGAGCTACTAAACGGGAGCCCTGCAACGCTTCGCGCTGATAAGCTACAATCCGGGCGTTCGTTGCTGAAGTCAAAACAGTTCCGGGAGCTAAACGGTGGAGATTCAAAGGAGCGCGGGTGCTTGGCGGCGCATCTGGCGCTACGGGCCGCTCATTGCCTGGATGGCCTTTATCTTCTTCGCTTCTACAGGGGAGTTCTCGGCTGATAATACCTCGCGGATCATCGGCCCGCTGCTCAAATGGCTCTTTCCGGGCATCAGCGAAGAGCGGCTGGCTTTCGCGCATTTCATCACGCGCAAAGCAGCGCACTTTACGGAGTATGCCGTTCTGGCCTGGTTGGCAGCGCGCGCCTTCGCCACCTCTTCGAACCAGCAACTGCGACACGGCTGGTTCTACGCGTCGCTCGCACTCGTAGTCCTTTACGCGCTCTCAGACGAATATCATCAGAGTTTCGTTTCGTCGCGCACGGGCTCCATCTACGATAGTTTCATAGACATCTCCGGCGGCCTGACGGCGCTCCTGCTCTACTCCCTCTGGCGAAGACGAAAAACTAAGAGCGAGCGATCTCGTGTGAAAGAATGAGCTGAGCGCAGGACACCCTCACCCCGCGCTTTCATAAGAGCGCCTCTCCCGTTTCCCATACATGCTTTTCCACCCTTCCCTCGCGCACGCTTTTGTGCAATATTCTCCCGCACGAGGGCGCGCGATTTGGCAGCAATACCTGAACCCCTAGCCCGCGCCCCGACGTATAATATACGGCGGCTGAAACCGGTAGAGACCCTGAGCGCCGCTAAGAAGGAGATTTGAAGCAACATGGGAATTTTTGACGCCATCAAGGCACAGTTCATTGAAGTCATCGAGTGGCTGGACGAATCCGGTAACACGATGCTTTATCGTTTCCCCGTGCGCGGGCAGGAGATTAAGAACGGCGCGCAGCTCATCGTTCGCGAGTCGCAAGCTGCCGTCTTCGTCTTCGAAGGGCAGATCGCAGACGTTTTCGCTCCGGGCCGCTACACGATCAACGGCGGCAACACGCCGATCCTTTCCAAACTTGGGGCTTGGAAATACGGCTTCAACTCGCCTTTCAAAGCTGAAGTCTATTTCGTCAACACCAAACAGTTCACGGACCTCAAGTGGGGCACGATGAATCCCATCATGATGCGCGACGCCGATTTCGGCATGGTCCGCCTGCGTGCCTTCGGCATCTACTCAGTTCGCGTCGTGGACCCGCGCGCCTTCATCAAGGAAGTCGCGGGCACCAACGGCCACTTCGAGACCGAAGACATCGAGGGCCAGCTCAAGCGCACGCTCGTCAGCGGCTTTACAGACTCGCTCGGCGAATCGAAAATCGCCGCGCTCGATCTGGCTTCAAACTACGACGAGCTGGGACAGTTCGGGCGTAACAAGCTGAACGAAGAGTTCAAGGGGTACGGGCTTGAGCTGACGAAATTCATTATCGAGAACATCTCCTTGCCGCCGGAGGTCGAAGCCGCTATGGACAAGCGCACTTCGATGGGCGTCATCGGCGACGTCGGGCGTTACGCGCAGTTTCAAGCCGCAGACGCGATGCGCGATGCCGCGAATAATCCTTCGGGCGGCGCAGGTATGGGCGCAGGCCTGGGCGCAGGCTTCGCCATCGGCAACCAGATGATGGGACAGATGGCGAACTCCATGAACCAGCCGCAGCAACAGCAGGGCGGCGGAGGCGGCGTCGGCAGCGCGACAATCAAATGTCCGAAGTGCGGCGCGGCCAATGTCGGCGCAGGCAAATTCTGCAACGAATGCGGCGCGAAGCTCGAAGTCGCCTCGCAGACCGTCCCGTGCGTCAAGTGCGGCGCACAGCTCCAGTCGGGCGCCAAGTTCTGCAACGAGTGCGGGGCCAAGCAGGAGAAGCCCAAGTGCCCGAATTGCCAGGCTGAAGTCGCTGCGGGAACCAAATTCTGCAACGAATGCGGGACCAAGATCGAAGGCGGGGCGGAACAACCGAACGCTTAATCTGCTCGCTCGAATTAGATTGAAACAGAGGGGCGCGGATACTACTGAGTATCCGCGCCCCTTAACTTTTAACGCCCTGAATTAAAGCGGCGAGTGCCCTGGCCTCAAACTCTCTTAATCACACCGCTTCTATAGAAATCTCAATAAATTCTTACCCTGTGATTCATTCGCCTTCGAAAATGCGCGTTAGTTAAGTGAGGGCATAAAACCCCATCCGAAAATAAGTGCGGTGCCGAAAGTTTTATTAGAGGAGTGCAGAAATCTTATGCGACGATTACTACTGCTGATTACCCTTTCATCAATTCTGAGCGTTCAGAGCGCCATGGCTCAAGATCAAAAGAGCGTTCAAAGCCAGCAATCATCAACGCCCGCCGTGACGGCGACAGTTTCAGCCACGGGGGACATACGCTTTGCATCTCCGGAACCGATCTTGCAAATCCGACTCGAAATTTACAGCGCCGCTGGCGAACTCCTCTTCGATTCGGGTCTGCGCCAGGGCAGTATCATTGATTGGAAGACGACGGATGCTTCGCAAGCCATGACCGATGGCTCATATCTTTCTGTGGTCACGGTCAGAGATTACCAGGGACAGCTCAGACAGAGACTCGGCGCCGTCTCCTTGCAGTCTGGCCAGCTTGAGTTAAAACGGCTCGGCCAGGAGGAATTGACCCCAGCACAGTCGCAGTCCTTGAAGGTCCGCAGGCAGGCGCAAAAGATTGAGGCTACAGGCAACGGCGAGCCCCTGACGATCCTGCGCGAAGGGAAGGAGCGCTCCGCAGTCATCACGGCGCACGACGGACAGGATGGACAGGTCACTTCGACGACGGGCGCGCTCACCTTCCGCACGGGCGACTTCTTCTTCAACCGCGCACAGGAGCGCATGCGCGTCACTTCGGACGGACGCGTCGGCATCGGGACGGACAAGCCTGAGGATACGCTCGACGTGGCGGGCACGATCCGCGCGCGCGGCGGCATCCGCTTCGACGATGGAACTGTCCTGACTTCTGCGAATGGTCTCGCCACGCGCTCGACGATTGTCTCCGGTCAGCAGAGCACTGCCTCTGGCAACGCGACGTCTGCATCTGTGGTTGGCACGGGAACAGCAGGCAGGTTGTCAAAGTGGATTGACGGCTCGGGTACGCTGGGTGACGCGGCCTTGTTTGAGACGGGCGGGATGACTTTCTTCGGGCAGAACCACGCCGGCCAGGTTGCCTCGCTTTTCCCCGGCTCCGAGGCCTTCCACGTCGTCGAGATCGGTGCCTCCGGCACGAAGTCGCCGCTGACGATGGCGGGCGGATCGGGCGCGATGGAGTTCTGGAAAGACCTTGGCGGCGGGACGGGCGCGCCTTCGGCTGCCGTCTCCTACGGTATGGCAAAGCCCGGCACGCCGACCACGGACGACCTGGTCCTCTCCACCTACAAGGCTGGTTTCGGCTGGAACGAGCGCATGAGAGTCACAAACGGCGGAAACGTGGGCATCGGGACGGTCGCGCCTTCAGCCAGGCTGGAAGTCGTCGGCGACCTGCGCGTGAGCGGCGCTGGCAACGGCATCATCTTCGCCGACGGCACGAAGCAGACGACCGCGGGCGGCGGCTCGATGACGGGCACGAGCATCGTCTCAGCCATCAACGACGCGGCGACCGTCGGCGTCATCGGCGACAACCGCGTCTCGCCGAACCTCGCGCGCTTGAACGGCCAGAACAACTGGACGGGGCAGAACACCTTCAACGGCCTGTCGATGAACGGCACGAACATCGTCAACGTCGCCAACCCCGTCAGCGCGACCGACGCCGTGAACAAGGCTTACGCCGACGCGAACTTCGTCAAGTTCGTCCCCGGTGCTGAGCAGCTCTCGGTCGGCGACGCCAACGGCACGGCCACGATGATTAACCTGCGCGGCGGCTCGACCTGCTGCTCAGGTCCAGGCGGCCACACGCCCGCTTGGTTCAAGGTCTTCCAGAACGGCAGCTTCGTCGCCACAGGCAACCTCGGCATCGGCGTCTCGCCCATGCAGGGCAAGGGCTACCGCACCTCCTGGGACAGCTACAAGGGCGCCTTCCGCTCCGGCTACGCCGACAACGAGTGGGACGACGCGAACGTCGGCTTCTTCTCGTGGGCGGGCGGCAGCAACTCGACCGCCGTCGGCCTCTACGCGCTCGCCTTCGGCGACACGAACTCCGCCGAGAGCACGTCTTCAATCGTCTTCGGCAGCGGCAACCAGGTGAAGGGCGCCGCGGGCTTCTCGGCCGGCGCGGGCAACCGCGTCTGCGACACCTACGGCGTGGCGCTGGGCAACAATGCCAAGTCGGGCGGGCCGCTCATCAACGGCCGCTGCGACCCCGACACCTTCAACATCCGCGGCCTGGCGGCCGTCGCCATCGGCTACAACGTCACCGCCGACCAGGACCACACGACGGCTATGGGCAAGTTCGCCTCGAACAACGGCTTCCAGGGCACGTTCATCTGGTCGGACGGCTCGGCCCAGCAGAGCGCCGACACGTTCCGCAACACTGCGAACAACGAGTTCGCGGCTCGCGCGACGGGCGGCTTCCGCTTCCGCACGAACCTGGGCGGCACGACTGGCTGTAATCTTCCGGCAGGCTCCGGCGTCTTCAACTGCACTTCAAGCCGCACCACGAAAGAGAATTTTCTGCTCGTCAGCGGCGAGAACGTGCTCGCGAGCCTGCGCAAAATTCCCGTGAGCACCTGGAACTACATCTCCGAAGGCAACAAGGTTCGCCACATGGGACCGATGGCCGAAGACTTCTACCAGGAGTTCAGACTCGGCACCGGCAACACTTCAATCGGCGTGCAGGACCTGGCGGGCGTCAGCTTCGCAGCCATCAAGGCACTCGACGAGCGCACGACCGAGCTGAAAGAGAAGAGCGCGGAAGTCGAACAACTCCGCGCCGAAGTGAACGAGCTGCGCGCTCTCAACGCCGCGATGGAAAAGCGCCTGACCGCTCTTGAACAGAACGCTTCGAAGACGGCTGGAACCGAGCGCTAAACGAACGGCAGACGTTAGCTAAATCGTAGGGGCGGCGGACCCCGAAAACTCAACGAGGTGCGGAATGTAAACGACGCAAGAACATTCCGCACCTCGTTGAGTTTTCTCTTTTTGGAAATCCTGTTAAGTAGGCAGCAGCCTTTTGTTCCTGCGCTGTTGCGCCGCTACTCGTATCTGCCGCCTCGATGTACTAACCATACGAGCAAGTGATGAAAGCAAATCTCATGCGCCGATGATGGGTATCTAGCCAGCGTCGGCAAGATACGCCAGCGAGAGGTCGAATGAGTCTCTGCTGGATTGCTTCGCACGTTGGGAAGTGCGAGACTAAAAGTGTGACAATGCAGGATCAGTTAATCGATCTACCAATTAAACCATCTGTAAAGGCAGCCGTAGAGTCATTATCCAACGCCGGAATTGAGGCGCGCGGTGCGGTCTTTACCCGTCAGGAAGTTGCTGATTTTATCTTGGACCTTATCGGCTATACGCCGGATAAACCCCTTTACCGGCTACCGCTTCTCGAGCCGTCATTTGGAAACGGAGATTTTCTTGTCCCTGTCGTTAAACGCCTCTTACAGTCTTACCGCAAGCATTCTGCTAACCTTCAAGATGTTACTGATTTGCTCCACGCCATTCGCGCCATTGAACTGCACCGCCCGACCTTCACCGAAACGCGGAAGCGCTTGGAAGCACTATTAAAAGAGAACGGCTTTAATGCGTCGGAGGTCCTGACGCTACTCGACCATTGGCTTTCACAAGGAGACTTCCTCCTCACGCCGCTAAAGGAGAGCTTTTCTTATATCGTCGGCAACCCGCCATATGTCCGACAGGAGCTTATTCCTGACGCGCTGATGGCTGAGTACCGCAACCGTTTCAAGACCATTTACGACAGAGCCGATCTGTATATTCCTTTTATTGAGAGATCGCTTTTTCTTCTCAACACTGGCGGGACTCTTGGCTTTATCTGCTCTGATAGATGGATGAAAAACCGATACGGCGGCCCGCTCCGGCGCTTAGTAGCCGAGCGCTTCCACCTAAAATTTATTGTGGACATGGTAGATACTCCGGCGTTTCATTCAGAGGTAATAGCCTATCCCGCTATCATCGTCATTCAGAACGAAAAGCCCGGAGCCACGCGATTAACACACCGACCAGAAATTTGCCGAGATGCCCTTTCACACCTCGCTCTTGAACTATTAAGCGACAAGCCCTCAGCTAACGAGATAAAGGAGTTGCAAGGCGTTGCGAGAGACAGAGAGCCGTGGATTCTAGAATCTTGGGATCAGCTCTCCGTGGTGAGACGCCTTGAAAAGGATTTTCCCACCTTGGAAGAAGCGGGCTGCAAAGTCGGAATCGGCGTCGCAACAGGAGCCGATAAAGTCTTTATTGCACCCTTCGACGAGCTGGACGTTGAGCAGGATAGAAAACTTCCCTTAGTAATGACGCGCGACATTCTTACAGGAAAAGTAGCCTGGCGCGGCTTTGGAGTTGTAAATCCCTTTGATGAAAGCGGAGGGCTTGTACCTCTTTCGCAGTATCCGAAACTTGCCGCTTATCTTGAGAAGCACGGAGAGGAAATTAAAAAGCGGCACGTCTCGAAACGGAACCCTGAGAGTTGGTATCGAACTATTGACCGGATTTACCCCTGCCTGGCGAAGCGGCCAAAGCTTCTGATCCCGGATATTAAAGGCGAAGCTAACATAGTGTATGAGGATGGACAGCTCTATCCCCATCACAATCTGTATTACATTATTTCTGAAGAATGGAATCTAAAGGCTCTCCAGGCGGTGCTTAAATCAGGAATCGCACGCCTGTTCGTTTCCATTTACTCGACCAAGATGCACGGCGGCTTTCTGCGGTTTCAAGCGCAATACCTTCGGCGTATCCGCATCCCTCGATGGCGGGATATACAGCCGAGCATAAAGGCGGCTCTTATTGAAGCTGCTGAGCAAGACGACGCAACGGCCTGTAATGCGGTTGTCTCTGAAATGTACGGCCTAACGAAAGTCGAGCAGTCAGCCATCGGAGTAAACGGGGAAAAAGAAGAAGATGCCGATTGACCTAGCCAATTACGAGCAGCAGGCCCGAGAGGCGGTAAAAGCCTTTTGGGGAAATCGTGATGCTGCCCGCCGAAAGCAGATCGAGGTCGGGAGGGTTGACCAGGGAGAGCGTGCAGCGGTCACTAGTGGGAAAAACATGGACGGCTTTATCGCGCTCGTCCTGCACCTCGTAGAGAGCAACGGGCTAGTCAACGCCGAAGTAAGACGTAGCCGAAGCACGCTTACCCTTCCGGGTTTCTTCCGGCCTACCAAGCTTTGGGACTTGCTTGTACTTAACAAAGGCCGTCTAGTCGCCGCGCTCGAATTTAAATCGCACGTCGGGCCTTCATTCGGAAACAATTTCAATAATCGAGCTGAGGAAGCAATAGGAACGTCCGTTGACTTTCAGACCGCGTATCGGGAAGGCGCCTTTGGCGAAATACCCCGCCCGTTTGTTGGTTGGCTAATACTCGTTGAGGACGCACCTGGCTCGCGGATACCTGTACGGGATGCAGCACCTAACTTCCCAGTGTCTCCAGAGTTTCAGGGGGCTTCTTATATTGAGCGATACAACATTCTTGGAAAGAAACTCGTTCAAGAGCAACTCTATACCACGGCTACGGTGCTTGCTTCACCACGAACGGCAGTTGATACTGGCGATTACTCCACGATCAGCGAGATAACCAGCCTTACAACATTCGTAACAAGCTTTGCCGGCCACATCGCCGCCGAAGCCGCCCGAGGAGATAATATATGAATCCCGTGATCCCCAAACTCCGGCACTTAGCCACGAGGATGATTGATGAAATATGTTTTCAGAGCTTAGCACGTGGATTTTCATCTGCGCCTGGAATAACGCTAAGCAACCCGTCTAGCAATGCATTAAAGTATTTCGCCGACCAGCATTAACTAATTGGTGATCGTCGGCGCTTTGCCCAGGTACGTGTCGTCCGTCAGTTGCTTCAGCATGAACTCGGCCACATCGGCGCGGGAGACGGAAGAGAAAAGCTTGATGGGTATGTCAAACCCTGCGCGGTAGCGCCCGCGCCGCGTGCCGTTCGTCAAAAGCGGCGGGCGCACCAGCACCCAATCCAGCCCGCTCTCCCGTACTAACTCCTCCTGGCGGTCTTTGTCCTCGACGCGCTTGCCTATGATCGAGCGCAGCACCTTGCTGTAAAGCGCCGTGTCTTTCGTTTCGCTCGCGCCGTAGGCGGAGAGGACTATGAAGCGGCGCACGCCGTGCTGCTTCATCGCCTTGATGATGTTGCGCGTGCTCTCAGCGCAGACGGTCATCGTCGAGCGGCGATTGGTGCCGATGGCGAACAATACAGCCTCCTGCCCCGCAATTGCCTCCGACACACTCTCGGCGTCAAGCGCATCGCCTTTGACGACCTTGAGCCCGGGGTGTTTGGTTTTAACGGCGTCGGGTTGGCGCACGAAAGCTGTCACTTCATGCCCGCCCGCGAGCGCCTGTTCGACAAGCTGTCGCCCGCTCTTGCCCGCCGCACCGAAGACTATAAGTTTCACCTTTTCGCTCCGCCTTTTGATTGGAATCCTGACGTCAACTCCGTCGGCGCGCTGACGCTCTTTATGATTAGCCGCCATCAGGCGCACGGTGTTATCCTAATCGGGAACTCTCCGGGCCGATTCGAGTCACGACTGTCGAGGAAATCTAGTTCGTTATGCTGAGACATGTAAAGGGCGCACGCCGGGTCGTCATCACCGGGATGGGCTGTGTGACGCCCATCGGGATCGGGCGCGAGGCGTACTGGCGCGCTCTCGCTGCGGGCGAGAGCGGCGTGCGGCGCATAGAGAGCTTTGACGTCTCGGATTCGCCCGTCAAGATAGCCGCCGAGGTGCGCGACTTCGATTGGGAAGCGCAGCTCAATCCGAAAGACCGTAAGCACGTGCCGCGCACTGTTCCGCTCGCGCTCGCGGCGGCGCGCGAAGCCCTGGAAGATGCCGGGATTCATCCGAGCGATCTCTCTTTGAATGAGCGGCGCGAGATCGGCGTCGAACTCGGCACGGGCGGCGGCGGTTTGGCCTTCACCGAGCAGCAGTACGAATACTGGTACGTCGGACCGGTACATAAAGCGAGCGTCTATACGATTCCTTCATCAACGCACGGCGGACTCTCCTCAGAGCTTTCGATGGCCTTCGGCCTGCGCGGGCTCTCGCACATCATCTCCACGGGCTGCACCAGCTCGACCGACGCCATCGCTTATGCTGCAGAGCATATCGCGCTGGGCCGCCAGCAGGTAATGATCGCCGGCGGGGTGGACGCGCCGCTCGCGCCCGGAATTCTCGCAGGCTTCAACCTGATGACCGTCTTGACAACTGAGTGGAACGACGAGCCGCATCGCGCCTCGCGCCCCTTTTCGCGCGACCGCTCGGGCATCGTGCTCGGCGAGGGGGCCTGGATCTACGTTCTCGAAGAGTACGAGCGCGCGCGCGAGCGCGGGGCGCGCGTTTACGCTGAAATTACAGGGTACGGCGCGACGTGCGACGCCTATCACCGCGTGCGCCTTGAAGAGAGCGGCGACGAGCCTGCGCGCGCGATGACCTTGGCGATGCAGGACGCCGGACTCGCGCCGGAAGAGATTGACTACGTCAACCTGCACGGCACGTCCACAATCCTCAACGACCGCATCGAAACTCACGCGCTGAAACTCGCCTTCAAAGAGAGGGCCGGACGTGTTCCGATGTCAGCGACCAAATCGCAGGTCGGCCACCCGCAGGGCGCGAGCGGCGCGGCGGGTCTCGGCGCGGCGCTCTGCGCGATGCACACGAATATGATTCCTCCGACGATCAACCTGGATGAGCCGGACCCGGACTGCGACCTCGATTACGTTCCAATCCGCGCGCGCGAAGCGAGCGTCCGCATCGCGCTCTGCAACTGCATCGGCTTCGGCTCTAAAAACAGCGCTCTCATCATTGAAAAGCCGTAAATCGTGAATCGTAAATCGTGAATCGACAAAAAACAGGTCGCCTCTTTACGATTCACGATTTACGATTCACGATTCACAATCTCATGTTTAGTCGGTTCCGAAAACGCAGCCGCGAGCTTGAGCACTTGGACAAGGGCGACTACACGCCTGAGGAGTACGAGGGCTGCCTGGTCGAGTTGCGGCGCATCAACCGCTTCCTGGGCGACACGAGCGCGCTCAAGCATTCATTGCTGGCGGAGGTCGAGCGCGAGGGGCTGAAGAGTTTTTCGGTCCTGGATGTCGGCGCGGGCTCCGGCGAATTGCTGCGCGCAACCAATAGTTGGGCGCAGGCGAGTGGGCGCAGTGCTTTTCTTGTCGGGCTGGAAATCAACGCCCGCTCGGCTCAAGCCATCCTCGAAGAGTCGAAAGATTTCCCTTTCATCGAGGCCGTGCGCGGCGACGCCCTGCATCTTCCTTTCGCCGACGACCGGTTCGATTACGCTATCTGCTCGCTCTTCACGCATCATTTCGGGGATGAGCAGGTCGTCCGCGTCCTTAATGAGTTGGCAAGGGTCTCGCGCCGCCGCGCCTACGTCATAGACTTGCACCGCCACCCGCTCGCATACTATCTCTACAAGACTGTGGGACGACTTTTTCTGCACAATCGCCTGATACGCGAAGACGGCGCGCTCTCCATCCTGCGTTCCTTCAAACCCAGTGAGCTGCTGAGCCTCGCTTCGCGTTCCCGGCTTGAAGGCGTGCTCGTGGAGCGCCGGTTCCCTTTTCGACTGGTTTTGAGCGGGAGTAAAAACGGAAGCAAAGAATGAACGAAGCGTCGGACAGCTTTGATGTGGTGATCGTCGGCGGCGGACCGGCCGGGACGAGCGCTGCGATTCATCTGGCAAAAGGAGGGGCGCGCGTCGCGCTCGCCGAAAAGAAGAAATTCCCGCGCGCGAAGTTATGCGGAGAGTTCATCTCCCCGGAGTGTCTTGAGCATTTCGAGCGCCTGGGGGTCACGGAACGAATGATGGCGGCGGGCGGCGCAAAGTTGACCGAGACGGTCTTCTATTCGAGGAGCGGGCGAAGCGTCAACGTGCCCTCCGATTGGTTCGGCGCAGGGCACTCGGGCGCGCTCGGCCTGAGCCGCGCGGAGATGGACGCACGGCTCATGACGCGTGCGCGCGAGGCTGGCGTCCGCGTTCTGGAAGAGACGCAGGCCTCAGGTCTCTTAATTGACGAAGGCCATGTGCGCGGCGTCCGCCTGAAAGGAAGAGACGGCCAGCCTTTTGAACTCCTCTCGCCGCTTACGATTGATGCTACGGGGAGGTCGCGCGCCCTGGCGCGGCGTGTCGAGAGGGAAACGAATGGGCGGTATCACAGAAGCAAAAGCGCACCGCTCGTAGCATTCAAAGCTCATCTGGAAGATGCGCGCGGGGCGGCCGATCATTGCGAAATCTATTTTTATCGCGGCGGCTACGGCGGCTTGAGCCGCGTCGAAGGCGGACTCAGCAATCTCTGTTTCATCGCCAGGGCGCGTGACGTCAGGGCTTGCGGTGGGGATGCGGAGAGGGTGATGCGCGCGGTCGTCACAAAGAATCTACGTGCGGCCGAAACGCTGGCGCATGCGCGCGCAATCTCCGGCTGGCTGGCAGTCGCGCTCGAAGGCTTCGGCCGCGGGCCGCTCATTCCGGCGCGCGGGATGATGAGTGTCGGAGATGCCGCAAGCTTCATTGACCCGTTCACGGGGAGCGGAATGTTGATGGCTCTGGAGGGCGGCGAGTTGGCGGCGCAAACGATTGCGCGTCACCTCCGTGCGCTTCGAAGCGGCGACGCGTTTGATAACCTGGCGCGTGAGTATCGCGCCCGTTACGATCAAACTTTCGGGGCGCGCCTGCGCGTCTGCGCGTTGATGCGCCGGGCGGCTTTCGTCCCGCGCCTGGCAGAGACCTTGATTTTCGCGCTCGGCGCGAGCCGCCGCGCACGCAAGCGCCTGGCCCGCTCAACGAGGCTGAGAAAAGCTCTGACGAGACATGAAGGATGAAGGAAAACCTGCGCGGGCCTGCTCTACTTCATCAGTCCGCATGTGTTAATCTGGCGCGCGTTCGGCAAAAAAGTTGAAGCCGTCCCGGTCAGACCCGAGATGAAATTCTTTTAGCGAAAGAGAAGAGGAAAGCTAATGAAACGTTGCCCTGCCTGCAATACCACCTACGGAGACGAACAAAACTTCTGCCTCAATGATGGCACAACTCTCGTGAGCGAAGCCACGGGTTCATATGACTACGGCACGCCGACCGCGAACCTTCCACACGGCAGAAACGCTGCCCCTACGGAGGTGATGTATGCGACTCCGACCGCGCCGCCGATGCAGCCCGCGCCGATGTATGCGCCGCCCGTGCAGCAGAAACGAAGCCCGCTGCCGTGGATTCTGGTCGGGGCGGTCCTGCTCATAGGGGCCGCCGTCGCCGTCTTCTTTCTCACGCGCAACTCCGGGGGAGACGGCGGCTCCACCGCGAGCGGGACCACTACGACGGGCAACACCTCGACGGGTAACAGGGGCACCAATACGTCGGCCACCCCGACGCCAACCGCCTCCGGCATCAATTACAGCTCGCCGGACGGGCGTTTCGGCATCACGCTGCCCCCTGGCTTCAGCCAGTTCGTCTCACAGAAACAGACGCAGCCGACGCCGGTCGGCCCGATTGATTTGAACATCCTCCAGTCGGAGAATCCCAACGGGGCCTGCGTCGTGAGCTATCTGGACATGCCCGAAGCGGCGAATCAGGGACGCTCGCCGCAGAAGCTGCTCGAAGACGGGCGCGATGGGGCGATGCGAAACATCAACGCGACCTTAGAGAAGGAAAATAATATTACGGTCCAGGGACGACCCGGCATCTCCGTCTATGCCTCTGCGTCCTCGCAGGGGAGGTCCTTTTACCTCCGCTACTACTTCATCATGGATAAGCAGCGCGCCTACCAGATCGGCTACCTCGCTTACAACAGGTCAGAACTTGATAAGCCGGCAGTGCAGGCTTACCTGGACTCTTTTAATATGAAATAGGTCAGGGCGCGAGGCCGACGCGGCGCACCAGATTTGTGAAACGATCATCCAGGCGGAGGCGATCAATAGTCGGATCAACTTTCAGCCACATCAACCCTTCCGAGTGGCTCTCGCAGGCGCGTTCGAGCCACTCGAATGCTTTGTCAACCTCGCCGAGCCCCGTGTAGATGACCGCTATGTAGTAAGGCGAGACGTATCTTCGCCTGGACATTCGGAACAGCTCGTCCAGCACTTTCTCCGTCTCATCAATTCTCTGGAGCAGTGCGAAAACGTGTCCCTGGGCCGCCAGCAGGAGCGGCGTGTCTCCTGAGAGGCGTGAGCCCTGCCCGTACTCTTCGAGGGCTTCCGCGTATCTCGACAGTTGCACGTACGAGAGGCCGCGCACGAAGTGGGCCATGTAGAAGTTGGAATCCATCTCCAGAGCCCTGCGGCATTCCTCTATCGCCTCCGTGTACTGGCGCGTTAAGTAGAAGTGCCAGCCGACGCCCGCGATGATGGGGAGCGAAAGCGGATCAATCTCCCTGGCCGTCTCGATCTCGGCGGAAGCCTCCGCCTGATTATTCATCGCCATCAGGTAGAGCGCGTACCAGTGATGTGCTGTCGCGTAACCAGGGTTCAGCTCAATCGCCCGCGAGAACTCTCTCAAGGCGTCCGTCCAGTCCCAATCGAACATCTTGACATAGGCCAGCGAGGCGTGCGCTTCCGACAGCGAGTTGTCAATCCTGAGCGCTTCGAGCGCGGACTTTCTGGCATGCTGTCGCGCGACCTGCGGGTCCAGGGCGCTGTACTCGACGGAGCCGAGCAGGAGATAGGAATCGGCCAGGCCCGCGTAGGCCAGCGCATAATTCGGGTCAATGTGAATCGCCTGCTCGAAATATTCTATCCCCTTTTTCAGCCCGTCCGGCGTCCGCTTGTTCCAGTAGTAACGCCCCTTGAGGTACGTCCGGTAGGCTTCGGTGCTTTCGGTGTAGCGTTTGGTCAGTTGCTTTATCTGGTCGCCGCTTAATTTGAGCCGGAGCTTTTCGGAGATTTCCCAGGAGATCTCCTCCTGCACCGCCAGCAGGTCCGCGGGCTTGCGATCATACTGCTCGCCCCAGAGGTGCGAGCCGTCTGCGATGTCCGTTAATTCCGTTCGAATGATCAGGCTGTCGCCGAGCTGAAGCAGTCTTCCCGTCAGCACGGCGCGAACATTCATCTCACGGCCGGCCTCCTGCGGGTCTATGTCGCGCCCCTTGTAGCGGAAGACGGTCGAGCGCGCCATGACGCGCAGTTGCGGGAGTTGCGAGAGCCTGTTGATGATGCTTTCGGTGATGCCGTCGGAGAGGTATTCGGCGTTCGCGTCGGCGGTGCCGTTAACGAGCGGCAGGACCGCCAGGGAATTGATGACTTTATTTGGCGTGACCGCTTCCTGCGGTGCGCTAAGCGCTTCGGTAGTCGCCTGCCCGTTGATGGCCTGTGATTCATCGTCCGCTTCCCAGACCTCTCTGATGCTGGCGACGAAGCGGTAGCCGCGCTTCGGGATGTTTTCGATGTAATGATCGCCGTTGGTTTGATCGCCGAGAGCTTTCCGTAACATAGAGATGTTAACGGCGAGGTTGTTGTCCTCGACGAAGGTGTCGGGCCAGAGCGCGCGGATCAGACTCTCCTTTTCGACAACCCTCCCCCGATTCTGAACCAGCACCAGAAGCGTCTCAAAGACCTTGGGCGTGAGCGGCACGGGCTTCCCCTCACGCAGCAGAAGATGGTCCTTTGCGTCCAAACGAAAACGCCCAAACTCATAGACCTGAGGATTCAGCCTGCTCATAGCTTCTTTAAGGAATTTTTAAGAACTCTTTTAGCGCGCTTAAAGGACTTTCCACTGCTCAGGCGAGTATCGTTCGCCGCTAAGTGCAGATAAACAAACGGGTCTTTAAAAGTAGTCGCGTCCTATTCTAGTGTTAAGTGTGAATCAAAGCAAGAATCGGGTCAGTGTCCCGATTTGAATGTCGCGTCCTCGCAGTTGCTCTTGATAAGCCGTTTTCAAGGGGGAGGCCAATCCGAAAATTCACCTTAAGGAGAAACCATGTTCAAAAGATTCACATCGCTCGCGCTCGCCATCACGTTGATTTCTACTCTCGGCGGGACTTCAGCCTTTGCCAACCCACCGTCGGACCCGGAGACTAAAACGGACGCGGCTAAGACTAAGCCCGCCACCACGGTTCCTGCCACTACGAGCGAAATCAAGCCGAATGAGAAGCTGCGGGCGGAGATTTTCAAGCTAGTGGCTGATGCCAGAGCGGGCAAGGTGACGCCTGCCTCAAGCATGCAGATTCAGCCGCGCCAAAGTAACAGTCTCTCCAAGAGCGTAAAGATCGGGCTGATAGTTGGGGTCGCGGTGGCTGTGGTCCTGGTCCTGATATTTATACATGAGAGAAACAACTTTTTTGATTGCCAGAGCCGTTGCGTCCTCTGAGCCTCGCAGTCACAGGGGACATGGGGCGCGGTCATCAGCACACATTTACTGAGGCCGCGCCCGCTTTGTACGCCACCTCTTAATTTTTGCCTGCTCGATTCTAACGGGAGGGATTTATGTTCAAGAAAATATTGCTGCTCGGGCTCATCTGCCTGATGGCTCCTGTCACTCTATCGCGCGCGGCGCTGGCGGCCGATCTGGATGAGAAAGAGAAACCGTCGGCCGAAGAGATTAAGAAAAAGGTCGAAAGCTTCGGCGTCGGCATCACGGCGCGCGTGAAGATCAAGTTGCAGAACGGCGCGAAGATCAAGGGCTTTATTGACCGGGCCGGAGACGACCATTTTTATCTCGTACGCACGGACGAGCAGATGGGCACGGCCGTCGTCATCGCCTACGCCGATGTCGCGCAGATTAAAGGCCAGAAGAGCACCGTGGACTGGCGCAATGTCGCGTACAAAACAGGGACGGGGGCCGGCTTTGTGCTCAAATTTTTACGTGCTCTGCGCATTCAAGGCCCGGCCATCGCACCCAGATTCTAGCGACACGGGCGTAGGTCTTCGAAGCTACTCCACAATAGCTGAGTATGAAGAAAAGAAACTTTCTCGACACGGGCGTCCTCGTTAAGGGCACTTTCGTCCGGGATAAAGAGTATCCTCAAATGCGGCCCTGCAAGTTGGTCGGAGAATATCAATAGGAGCCGACGGCTCGCGCCGGTCTCCGAGGCCCGGGCGAAAAATCCGCCCCACCTGATAATCCACTTGCCACATGCACGTGTTTTGCGGTACAAAGACGGCGCGGTATGTCGAAAAAGTCTGCTCCCGGCGTTAATTCCAGCGACGCTTTGAAATCATAAATTTCGAGCTTTGCCTGAGTCACTCCCGACGCCCCGGAGCCTGTCCGTAGCTGAACAACGAAACCGTTATCCACTCTCGCAACGGGACGCGATTAAATCCTGTCCACCCGTTGCGAATCGTTCTCTTTGTCGCCCGGTAGATTGCCGGGCCGTCCATTTTTGAATTCTTAAGGAGAAGACCATGATGCGCGAGTTCCCTCCACGAAAGCTTTCGGCTTTTGCCCGACTGATGATCCTCTGCCTCGCTATGTGCGCCAGCGCGGGCGCGGCCTTCGCCCAATCTCAATCGAATGCCGCCGACCTGCAGGGCTACGTGCGCGATGCTCAGGGCGCAGTCGTCGTCGGCGCAAGCGTGATGGCGCGAAACCCCGCGACCAATTTTTCGCGCGACGCCGTCACCAACGCCGACGGCTACTATCAGATCTTGAATCTGCCGCCGGGCGAGTACGAGATCACGGTCGAGGCCAAGACCTACAAGAAAGCGGTCGTGCCTTCCTACAAGCTGACGGTCGGGGCTCGCGCGGATCTGGACGTCACGCTCGAAGTCGGCGAGCTGACGGAGATCGTCAACATCACCACGGAAGATCAGCCCATCGTCGAGACGACGCGCACCACGGTCGCCAACACAATCGAACAGCAGCGCATCGAGAACCTGCCGATTAACCAGCGCGACTACCTGGGCTTCTCCACCACCATCTCGACCGTGAATCGCGGCAACGACCGCCCCATCGGTCCGGCCCCCTCTTCGGGCCTGAACATCGGCGGCCAGCGCGGGCGCTCCACTCTCGTCCAGGTGGACGGCGCGGACAACACGGACAACTCCGTTAACGCCGCGCGCTCGACCGTTAGCCAGGAGGCCGTGCAGGAGTTTCAGGTCGCGACCAACTCGTACGCCCCGGAGTTCGGGCGCGCGACGGGCGGCATCATCAACGTCGTAACCAAAGGCGGCACGAACGATTTTCGCGGCAACGTCTTCGGCTTCATCCGCCACAAGTCCATTCAGGCGCGCAACGCTTTCGCGCCCATCATTGACAACGATCCAGAGAAGAAGCCGCCATTCACGCGCGCGCAGTACGGCGCAACTCTCGGCGGCCCGATAGTCAAAAACCGCACCTTCTTCTTCGCCGCGGTCGAACAACGGAAACGTCAGGAATCAGGCTTCTTCACTTCGGACGTGGCTGCGGGCTTGGGCAGCTCCGTGACGATACCAGTCATCCCCGGCCTCAACCCGATTGCGCGGACCTTCAATAACATCTCGGCAACGCAGGCTTCATTCATTGGCGGCCTGCTGGCAACGGGCACGCCCACGAACATCTGCCTGGCTCGCACCTACGCCTACTTTGTTTCAAGCGGCGGTTCAACTGGTCTGAACGGCTTCAATCCTTTGACCAGTCCGAACGACGGAAGCATGTGCCCTGCCTTCACCCCCATCACCGGACCGACTACCCCGATCGGCGGTCGCTTCCTGCTCTCGGGGTCGCCCGTGCCGACGATTGCTAACAACAACATCCTGCCCGGCTTCGTGACCGTTGACGGGAACGGCGACCCGGTGGGCTTCCGCCCGCTCAACCAGTTGAAGCGCATCTTCCCCATCTCGGAAGACACGACCTTCTTCTCGCTGCGCGGCGACCACCGGATTAACAAGGACAACCAGCTCACGTTGCGCTTCAGCTACAACCCGAGCGACCTCACGGGCATTCAGGACGAATCGCAGAACCAGACGCTCGGCCAGAACGATTTTTCGCGCACGGGCATTCAGACGATTCGTGACACCACGTTCGCCGCGAACATCGTTTCGACGCTCTCGAACACGATGGTCAACGAGGCGCGCTTCCAGTTCGGACGTCGCAAAGCGACCTTCGATTCTCAGATTCCGAGCGTGGCCCTGCAGATTTCCGGCGCGGCCTTCATCGGCTCCAACCCCTTCTCGCCAGTCAATCGCGTTGAGGACCGCTTTCAAATTGCCAACAACTTGAACTGGGTCCTCGGCAATCACACGACCAAGTTCGGCGCGGACTTCAACTTCATTGACATTGACGCGACGTTCGAGCTGAACTTCCCGGGCCTCTTCAATTTCGGCACGTTCGCCTTGCAGCCGGTCATTACGGGCTTACCGGCCAACGCGCCGCCGCTCACCCCTGTGCAGTCCTACGGCCTCGGCATCCCGAGCGTCTTCATACAGGGCTTCGGCGACCCGCGCAGCTCCATCAAGAACCGCCCGCTCGCCTTCTTCGGACAGGATTCCTGGAAGGCCCGGCGAAACCTGACGCTCAACTACGGCGTGCGCTACGACGTGGAGCTGACGGACACCATCGCGCCCGTCGCGTTCCGCGACCCGCTCACGGGCATCAGCCTTTCGGCGTCGGACCTGCAAACGGCCCAGGACGTGGTCAACGTGCAGCAGGGCTTCCCGCGCGACAAGAACAATTTTGCTCCGCGCTTCGGTCTCGCCTGGGACATCAACAGCGACGGCAAGACTGTCTTTCGCGCGGCCTACGGCATCTTCTACGACCACCCGCTTCTGGCCGTCGCCTTCAACTCTGACATCGCAGACGGCTCGCAGCAGCAGCAATACACGAACGTGCTGCCCATCAGCCCGGCCCCGAATGCGACCTTGAACCTTTTGAACATCTTCCAGGGAACGGTCTGCACGGCGGCAACCACCAACCCGCTCTGCCCAGCAGGCGTGACCACACCGGGCGCTGCCGCCTCGGCGCAGTATCTGCCGGGCCGTCTGGTCTTCAACGATCAGACCTTCGTCGGCTTCGGTCCGATCTTCCCGTTCACGCTCGCCGTCGGCAAAGACTTCGAGTACCCCTACGCTAATCAGGCCAACGTCTCCATCGAGCGGCAGTTGGGCAAGAACCTGTCGCTCTCTGCGAGCTGGATTTTCGTCGGCGCGCATCATCTGCCGCACCCGCAGGACGTGAACGCGCCGCAGACAAATCTCCTGGCGGAAAACTTCCGCCGGTTCGCGGCCAACAACCCTGTGCTCTGCCCGACGGGCTGCCCGAACGGGCGCAACCCGACGAGTCTCTCGGAGGCGGTGCTCTTCCCGATTCCGACCGCGAGCAACGCGCTCTACACGGTCCGCATTCCGGGTCTTGTGGCAGTCAACAACACGAACGGCCAGGTCATCGTCAGCCCGCTCGCGGCCAACTTCTTCCGCCCGAACGCGCCGAACTATTTCTTCGTCGTCTCGGCGACGGGCGGGGCCGTCACGCCCGCCGCCTTCAACGCGGCGATAGTGGGGAGCGTCCGCACGCCGGGCGGCATCACGCCGTTTGGCGACGTGAGCGCTCAGCTCTCGGACGGCAACTCGAACTACAACGCCATGAACCTGGAATTGAAGCGCCGCTTCTCAAACAACTTCCAGTTCCTGGCCTCTTACACCTGGTCGCACTCGATTGACGATTCTTCAGACCTGCAGACGCTTCTGAAGCCGCAGAACAATCGCAACTTCAGAGGCGACCGCGCCGACTCGCTCTTTGACCAGCGCCACCGCTTCGTCTTCAGCGCGGTGATCGCATCGCCCGGAGAGTGGCGCAATTCGAGCAGCTTCGGACGCCGCTTCTTTTCGGATTTCACAATCGCGCCGATTGTCGAAATCTCTTCGGGGCGTCCCTTCAACATCCTGACCGGCACGGACAACAACCTGGACCTGCAAAGCTCGAACGATCGTCCGAGCGTGGCGTCGGACGGCACGCTCTTCATCTCGACGTTCCTGTCGGACGGCAGCCTGGGACGTAACCGCGGCATCACGCACTCCTACGCTTCGATGGACCTGCGCGTGGCCCGCGCCATCCGCATCGGCGAGCGCATCCGGCTCGACGTGATTGCGGAGGGCTTCAACCTCTTCAATCGCTTCAACGAGGCGGCGGCGTCCCCATTCTTCACGGACGTCAACACCTTCAACCAGCGCGGCCCCGGCGGGCGCTACTACAGCCGCCCGACGGCAGCCTATGACCCGCGCCAATTTCAGTTCGGCGTCAAGATCAACTTTTGAGGGGATCACAAATAACATCAAGAAGCCCGAAACATGAGTTCATGTTTCGGGCTTCTTGCTACATGGGCCCGCCTGAAGAGAAAATGGAATAGAAGTAATGCCGACGGCAGAAGATGGACTGAGAACTGATGTCATCATGTAGTGTTGAAGTAGCCGAGATGCCTTATCACAAAGAAGAGTTAAAACTGCAAAGTATCGTCGAAGCGTTGAACCACTTAACGGTGGACGATTTGAAGAAGCATCTGGCCTTGTTGCCGACGGCAGATAAACCTACGCGCAAGGTTGAACTGGTAATAGAGATTGCGCGGCATCTCGAAGGCGATGGCCTGCTCAGGCTGTGGGAGCAATTGGATGAAACGCAGAAGGCGGCTGTCTCTGAAGTCGTCCACTCGCCCGATGGTCTATTTCGCGCAGAGCGCTTTCAGGCCAGATACGGGCGACAGCCCGATTGGGGCGCACGCGACCAGTGGGGTTATAACCGCACGCCTTCGCTGTTACGCCTGTTCATCTATCGCGACGGCCTGATGCCCGTGGAGTTGCAGGAACGCTTAAAGGCGTTTGTGCCAGAGCCGCCCGCGCCCAAGCTCAAGATCGCGGACGAAATACCGGAATTTTTCAACTGGCGCGAAGAGAGTTTCGACTTTGAAGCGCGTCGGCGAGAAGTGAAAGTCAAACAGATCCCTGTGGTGCAGAGCGCGATGGAGCATCACGCGCCGTATGATCTGCACATCGTCCTGCGCTTGATTGAACGGGGCAAACTTAGCGTGAGCGACAAAACCCTGCTGCCTTCCGCCACGACGATTGACGAAATTGCGGCGCTCTTGCGAGGTGGTGATTATTACTACGCGCCCGATCAGCCGAAGAAGAAAAAGTACGAGCAGGAGGTCGGCCCCGTTAAGGCGTTTGCATGGCCTCTGCTCTTACAAGCCGCCGGACTGACCGAACTACATGGCAAACGATTGGCTTTAACCAAAGCCGGGCGCAAGGCTCTGAGCAGTTCCGCAGCAGACACTCTGCGTTTGTGCTGGCAGCGTTGGTTGAAGACGAAGCTGCTCGATGAGTTGCGGCGCATTGATGTCATCAAAGGGCAGACAGGCAAGGGAGCGCGCGGGCTGACTGTAACAGCCCTCAGACGCACTGTCATCGCAGACGCGCTGAAAGAGTGTCCGATAGGAAGTTGGATCAAGGTGGACGAGTTCTTCCGCTACATGCGCGCGGCAGGCTTCGACTTTGAGGTGACGCGCGACCCTTGGGAGTTGTACATAGAAGAGTACGGCTACGGTAATCTCGGCCAGAATGACTACGCACAATGGAGCATCCTGGAAGGCCGCTACGCGCTCTGCTTTTTGTTCGAGTATGCAGCGACGCTCGGCGTGATTGACGTGGCGTATGTTCCGCCCGCCGGAGCGCGACAGGATTTCAGCGACCTGTGGGGCGCAGACGACCTGGAATTCTTCAGTCGCTATGATGGCCTGCTCTATTTTCGTTTGACTCCGCTTGGCGCGTACTGCTTAGGTCTGACGGATAAATACGTGCCAACCCAGGTGACAGCGCGCGCCTCGATCAGCGTGCTGCCTAGCTTGAGGATCAACGTGACGGGCGCACCGCTCCTGCCCGAAGAAATGTTGCTGCTGGAAACATACGCCGAAAAGGAGTCCGACTCAGTCTGGTATCTGGACCGCGCCAGGATTATGGCCGCGCTGGAAAATGGTCACCAAATAGCTGCGCTGCGTGAGTTCTTACAGGCGCGCGACGAACAGCCGCTGCCGGAAACGGTCGAGGCTTTTCTGCAAGGCGCGGAGCATAATGTCAAGCGGCTGCGAGATCGCGGCCCGGCGGTGCTTGTCGAATGCGCGGACGCTCAGTTGGCTGAAACCTTAGCGCAACACGAAAAGACGAAGCCTCTGTGCTTGCGCGCGGGCGAAAAGCATCTCGTCGTCGCGGCTACGGATGAAGAGAAATTCCGTCAGGTGTTGCACAGCTTGGGTTACTGCTTGCCCAAAGTGTAAAAGAAGTGAGCGAACTCTACGAATTGTCAGACTTCAATTAATTCGTCCTCAAACAGTCATTGCGTAAAGTTATGCTACAACTGTGTGTGTCTCGTCGGGCGCATACTCTTCCTCGGAGATGTGTACCTCGATGTTATGCCCCAAACGGTTCAGAATATCGAAAAGGCGCTCGACAGA